>JAEEGL016738249.1_pt1 | contig 13708 bp, 6 predicted proteins | sample 9134231 | NCBI WGS metagenome assembly JAEEGL01 (sample SAMN16246548, study PRJNA631951) | gut metagenome | biome: gut microbiome; feature: rumen; material: fiber-attached | host: Bos | place: Iran: Karaj | collected 2018-10 | reverse complement strand
TAATTTATTTTATACTTCCATTCCTAAAAATACTATGTACCGTCAATTCTTGACCATCACATAAGTTGGGGTTTTCCGGCACCTGTCAGGGAATCTCAGTGTCAATTCGGCCTTGTTAAAATCAACGGTGGCATTCAACTCCCGCAGAAAACTTAGACCGAGAAAACCTTTCAGCTCGGGGTGCTGGCTTTTGAACATCGAGAAAGGTTTGGCATCAAATCCGACACCGATGACGTTATCAATTTGGACCTCTCCGACAGTGACCGATAAACTATATATGTTTCTTATAATTTTACCCTGTTCGGAGGATGGGCGCAACACCTTTGCGCCTATTTCCTTTGCGAAATCCTCACTAATAATATTCAGATCCGGCCAGGTGTTCAGGGCGAAATACCCTTCGTGTCCGTTTACAATAAGTTTAACCATTGGCATGCCAGCCACATTGAGCCCTTCGGCTAAAGACAGTTTTACATTCATATTATTGATATTTAATACGTTAATAAGGTTTAAAATAAAATTGTTTCTCGGTCTATACGCTTAATCGCGGTGGCTGATAGCTTCTTATCCGCATTCCACGATCATCGTCTCGAAGTGCAAAGTTATGGCATTTTTCCTTACCCTTTTTCAACATCGCCCTGAAGTTATAAACATTGTGTATCGTCCTAAATATCAACAACATACTATTCAATTATATCAGCCTTGTTTTCAGCGAGGAAGGCTTTTTGCCCCTTCCAACCGCCACATTGTCAGCCTCCGATTTTTTTATCAACACCGCCCCGAAAATTGACTTATCAACAGGGGATATTAGAAGGGAACCTCGTCATCTGGCGAAGTCGGTATTCTCAGCTCATCTGTCTCTGGCAGAGGCTTTTGTATATCTATCGTCTGCGTGGGAGCCAAGGTTAAAATGTTGGTACACCGCAGCGTAGTGTAATACTTGCCATCCTTCCCTACTCGGCTCTCCGCATAGAAGCTCACCCTTACCGGCATACCGAGCGTGAGGCCGTTAAGCATCGACAGCCTTTCTTCTCCGAAAAGCTCGAAGGCCACCGGCTTTGGGTAGTCACCTTCGCGCATGATGACGAAACCGCCCTTCACCTTCTTTGTTCCGTCGCCGAACGTCACCTCCTGATTCTGGAGGATTCTGTAGATTGTTCCGTTGATTTCCATAATTGTGCTTGTTTATATTAATCAATATTCCAGTAAGCCTCAGGATCTCCATCGAGGACATCATAGATGTCATCATCGCACCAACCTTCCACATCGTGGACATAGGTGCCAGCAAACTCGGATTCATATTCGTAATCGTCATACATGATTTTATCCCTGATACGTGTCGGGCGCAACTGTTAGGGTTATTAATGTTTCAACTGCAAAAATACACCCATCGCGCGCAACCTATTTGCGTGACATAAAAAAACCACTAGAAATTAATTCTAGTGGAGAACTTAGAAACCCAAACTTCGGTTGGAGATTAGCCCATTCCCATTATATGACTATTTTGTTCGGTTATTGCATCATTTATTATCCAAACCATTCATAATAAATTTCATTTGTCTAGATAGAGACGGCGTGGAACTTTTGATAAGGGGAAAGCCAAAGATGGTGCTGAATAGAAAATATAAAGTTTGTGCATGGTCCTAGTCATTGCGACATATAGAGCTTTCCTCGCTTCTTCATCGGCGGCACCTGTAAACATTGGAATTATTACAATATCAAATTGAAGGCCTTTTGCACTATGATATGTCATTACCTTGGGATTTTTTGTCGTAAAATTAAGAGTATTAATTCCTCTTATACCACCCGACTGCTTACCTTCATATTTTAATTCCACACTTTTTATTTGATTTCTAATCGCCGAGTAAACTTTTAATACACTTTCATTAGAGAGCAGTAAAATACCTACAGAGAGATTTTCGTTATTTTTTATAACATCTATAATACTCTCAATTTGATTGTCGTCATTTTCCACATGTACAAAGTGTGGCAACTCCACCTCATCACTTTTATAGATTTTTTCTTTGTATGGTTCTACATTAACACCAACATAATCTTGTGTGATTTTTGCAATTGACTTTGGAAGTCTGTAATTGTTATAAAGCAACAATATATCCAAACCTGTCATTTGAGATATTTCTTCTATGGTCATTGTTTTCTTACCAAACAACCTGTATATTGATTGAGCTGTATCCCCAAAGAAAAAATAATGTTTTTTAGCGGCGCCAATAAATGACTCTATTTCTTCCTTATCAAAGTCTTGAATCTCATCCACTATTATATAATCAGCAGAAGGCATTCCTTGCTTTACCCATTGGTAATGATAATAAAATCTATATCCGTTCAATCTTGCTCCTCCCGCTGTCATATAGCTTGCCAAAGACTTGGTATAAGCAATCAAAATAACATCGCCTCCAGACTGAGCAATTTGCTCAGCCTTATGAACTGCTATTACAGACTTCCCACTTCCCGCACATCCTGCCACAAGCATTGACTTGTCTATGGTTTCCTCAATGAGATCGGTTTGGTCGCCATCAAGACGATTCTCCTCTACGTTCCAATCCATAGAAGTTGATTCCGAAACTTTGGGCTTGAATGTAAGAGGAGGCTCTTCGCCAGACTCATCTTGCACTGTCTCTGCTCCAGAGTGTTTTATTTGCTCAAGCAAATTTTCGTATAATTTCTGCTGTTCATCCTTTGCTTTGGTGGTCTCCTCCAACACTCTCTTCAACTCATTTTTTTCATCTTGAAGTTTTCTGGCCAGATTCTCAGCTTCTTGTAATCTTATACCATCTTCTTCAATCTTGTTTAGAGATGCTGGCCGTGCATCATTTTCTAGTCCTTTGAGGAAATCCAGGGTATTCTTACTCAAAATAGAATTACTTGAGAAGGAGTCAAATATTGCAGGGAAAGCAGTTCTGCAACTATCCGCCTGTACCTTTTCATTCAATGATGTGTCTCCCGTATGATTACCTATTTCACTAGCGATACCATAGAATTTCACCAAATTCTCGGCACATGATTCAATATCTCTTTTTATCACTCGTTCTTCACCGCCATTTCCTCTAGAGAATGCCACTTGTGGATGTTTATAATAGTATGATAGTTTGAATGGCATAACATAACCGCTTCCGCTTATTTTACGCCTTTCATCGGAAATAATAAATGCTTCTTCATACCTGTCTTTCACAATAGATTTTCTCCCACTAATAATTTCATCAGCCAGTTCATCATCACCTAGAATATCATAAACAGCCAATTTGCAAAAGAGTTCAATTGCAGGCCGAATATCCCTAAAGAAGAACTTATATTCCCCGTTATTGTATTCCGCTATAGCCTTTTTATAGTCACTCTGAAAAGATTCCAATATTTCTTTTTTCATATTGCTAATTATCAGCATTCTAATCCATATGTCATCATAATAATCATTGATGCAAAAATACGAAAAGAAAACCAATAATTAAACATTTATGTTTATGGCTTACCAAAACCAGCGATGTTTACAATATAAATGTAGCCTTTGTCCCTAGCATCATAACACCATTTGTCAGCATAATTAGTTCCATGCTTTTTATCAAATTCTATAGTGTCTGGGAAAGTCCATACAAATACTTCGCTTACAAAGAAGCCAAACAAACGATATTTATTCTTGTCAGTATTTATTTCAACATTGTTAGCAAGCTTGCCAACAATAATATCATTGCATTTTATCAACCATTTACTTCCATCTTTAACCAATAATACCGGATCTCTTTTTTTAAGCCTTTTTTCAATCGCATCATTTATCCAGAAGTGATCATTATCTGCCAAAAAGCGCAAATCATAATTAGAAAGAGCTGTATCTTTCAAGGATACACCCAACTTATCACCTTCTTGGAATATGTATATTTCCCCTTTCTTTATTGCCATTTCATGTTTTCCTTCATATACATGTAGACACTTCTTTGCCCTAGTATATGCGACATAAAGTAGTCTCCGTTCCTCATCCATATCTGCCAAATCATCTACTTGAGGTAATTGACCTTCAAGATAGGGCCTATGTTGTTTTAGCGGCATGTTGGCATATGATGGTGTCACCACAACCACATCAAACTCCAACCCCTTCACCTTGTGCATTGTTGTCAGGACAATGGTAAGTGCATCTTGTTTCATTAGCCTCTGCTCCTTGTATTGGTCATATATCTTATACACTTGACCGCCATCATCCCGTCCTGCGACATCCTTGATATATTCAACCAATTCTGATTTTGTATGCAAATGGTCATCTGTGCGGATTGACTCCATATAATTCAAAACCAGAGTATATGCAACATCCAAAAGATCTGCATCCCAAGCTCGATGGGTTGAAATGATTTTCTCTATGGATGATTTAAGTTGCGTGGCAAACCTCATATCTCCACCACGTATTGGCTCATCTGGATTCTTATTTATCTCTCGCAATACCTCATATATTTCCCTTTCCCGCCAGAGTTCTCCAGAACTTGCACCTTGAATACGGATTCTAACATCTGGCGGAACAATGGATTTAACTTTTGAATATCCACGATATACCTCATTGTTTGTTCTAAAGAAAACCGCTATTGTTCTAATTTGACGGTGACTCATACCTTCTTCCGTGGAAATTGTATTTTCAGACTTTGCCCAATCTATCAAATTTGGCAAATCCTTAAACCAGGCTTTGCTTACATTCTCAACGTTGTCTGTAAAAAAGACATAATCACTTTGTGGTTCATGTTCCATTAGGTTGGGGGCAGAACGAGGCACCTCATAGCCTTGTGGAATGAACTTGGCTGCAACATCTAGTATTTTCTGATAAGACCTATAATTTGTATACATTGTAAGTTGCACAGGATGCACCGCCTTATTCAATCTATCATAGTATGGTTGTGGATTCAATTTCTCCGCATACTGAGTTGAAGATAATCCTGGAGTCACTCTGTCAAATCCGTATATACATTGGTTTATATCACCAATTGTAAAAAGCTTCATGCTTGAATACCTTCTTTTCAGAAGCAAGATTGACTCCAGCCGGTTATCATTAATATCTTGGAACTCGTCAATCAGAACAAACTTGATATCGGGGAATATCGCATTAAACTCAGCGAAGTGTTTTTTTAGGAATTGCAAAAAATGCCACTCCCATTCTTCCGGTGCTATTCCGTCAAGTCGAGCGCCCATACATCTTTTCGCAAGAGCATGGAATGTGTACACATTCAACTGGTGCCCAATTCTGCTCATACCCAATCTTGTGAATAGGCCATCCAGACGATTGCTAAGTTCTACAACGACAGCCCTATTATAGGCCAAAACCAATATACTGGAAGGATTCACTTTTTCTCTGTATATTAATCTGGCGCAACGCAGAGTCAACAAATGTGTCTTACCTGAACCAGGGCCTGCCATTACATTAATATTAACATTCGTTGGCTGATTATATATTCTAAACTGCTCTTTATTAAGTCTTTTTTCCTCATTTTCCAATGCTTCATCGGTTATTTCCGACATATCATAATATTGTGGATAATCTCCCAACAATCCCAAATACTCCTCATAATTTCGGCACTGGAAATATCGGCGAATGAATTCTTTTTGACCATCAACAGAGTTAATATTTGAAAGAACATCCATCAATGCCATACGAACCTTCTTCACCTTCTCTTGTTCATCAAAATCTTCTCGATATTTACGAATAGGTGACTTCTCGGAAATTCCGTCATCAATATTATCTTCTGTTTTCTCTGTGGCGCTTATCTCCACACCAGAATTCAATAAAGGAGAATTGTCGATATATGACAACCGTTTCAATATTGACAGAATCGTCTCGAAATAGTTGAATCCCTTCTTTTTACCAACATCAATAAGAGACAATTCTTTGAGTGCATTTGCCCAGTATATTTCAATATTTCCCTCGGATTTTTTTTGCCATACATACTCCAACCACTTCCGGCAGTCTCCTTCTAGTTCCTTTAACCTTTTTATACAATTACCATCCTTCTTCTTTATATGCAACTCCTCTTCATCTTCCACCTTCACAACCCTTATAGACACCCCTTGTATATATCTCAGAATTGTAAACATGCTTTTCCCCGCACGTGTCAGAATATTCTTTCGGAACGTTTCTGCTTTAGTAACGGTCATGCGTGGGAATTTGGCAGTGGGTGAGTACCACGGCATATACACCTCCCCATGGTCTTCTTTGAGCAAATCTCCATAATTAAAATCATCCAACAGATGTTTGCATATATTGTCCCGCTCCTCTTGGCAAATCACCCGTTCTTCACCAATCTTACAATCAGACAATATGTTCTCAATACCATTAAAAATAATACGTAGAGCGAACTGATTTGTGTGTTCCTCCACCATATACTTTACTTCACCATATCTACGCGGCTTGAACAAGCACTGCATAGTTTCTTCTATAGAAATCAATCCTTTTCTCTCACACTCCAACAATTGATCCATCAATTTTGGTCGAGAAATCCGAACCCCTTTTGTCTCAAAAAACTCGCTCTGAAGCTCCCTAATAGAAATCAAATACGGTTCCTTGGTACTAACCATTTTTGATTTCAAATAAGAGTACACAAACAATCCTTGTGTCTTTGTATCATCCGAATCATGAAGAGTTATGGCGATACCTGCCAAATCAAGAAAACCCTGTTTTATATAGCCAATCTTCTCCAACCAATAGAACGCGAGTCGGGATGCAGTAATATCATTGAAATTTTCTGTGTCTACATTTTTAACCCAAACATTATACGGGACAACAATCGGATTTTCTTTAGTATCTTCAATTGACCTGAACTTTTTTATATACCTAATGATAGCATCCTTTACATCTGTCAAATCCGACCAGCTCAACAAACTTCTGACGAGTAAATCCTTTAATTTCTTGAAGTCGTCTTTGGATGCCAGACACATCGCCGGTATAGTCTCCCCTTGAGAAAAAACCTCATTAAACTCTTTTGTTCCACGACCGGCACGCCCGACCTCTTGAAGAAAATCCTCAACCACTGCAGGCGGATTAAAATGAACAAGATAATGAATGTTAGGTATGTCCATACCCATGCCAAAAGCCTTTGTAGCACATAGTATGAACAATGGATCCACACCTTCCTTCCTTTTGAACTGCTCATAGATATCGTTTCGGTTTTCCGCATCCAGTCCGGCATGGTAATAACCAATGTGTTTTGCACAATCAAATTTTGCCAACACACTCCCATCCTTTGCTTTCTCACTCGCCCTAATCAAAGCCTCTGACACATCCTCGCATTGCCGATGTGTGCGGCAGAAAACTAACATACAGCTCTTTGCGAAATCAATGTTATTTTGCTCTATATAGTTTGTTATTTCCGCAACTCGCGCCTCTGTATCCTGTTCTGTCACATTGAAAGATATCTTGATGTGTTCTCGGACTGGATTTGTATCAGTTTGCCCCAAAACACTTATCACGCCAGCATCATTTTCACTCCCATCTTTCGATAAAATTCTTCGCAAATCATTTTCCACCTGTGAAGTTACGGTTGCTGAAAACATTGCGACCATAACGTCAAAACCATTCACCCATTTCCATTCAGTACATTTCTTAACCGCATATCTGTAGTCTGGACGGAAATCCTGTCCCCACTGGGAAATACAATGCGCCTCATCAAAAACAACATATTCAAGACCATTGTCTTTCTCCATTCGTTGCATCAGTGTCTCCATGAATGAGCGAACACGGAACCGTTCCGGTGTAACATATAAGATTGCCAGCTCCCCAGAACGTATCTGTCTATAAATCTGTTGAATCTCTGGCATAAGCCTATCTCCACTCAAATAATCAACACTGGACAAAAAACCTCTTTTATGCAATTCTTCCACTTGATCCTGCATAAGCGCACGAAGAGGTGTTACAACCAGCGTCAATTTTCTGCTGAACGCCGCCCTATAAAATGCAGGGCCTTGGAATAAGATAGATTTTCCTCCTCCCGTAGGCATCGAAACAAGGCAGTCTCCACGCTTTTCAATCATATGTTTAAGAACATCCTCTTGATTCCCCCTCCACACAACTCTTCCGTGTTCTTTTTTATCATCATCAATAAGCAAATCTCCTATCCACCGTATTGCATCCTCAGTTTTGATTGAGTCAACCTCAACTGAAATCTCCTTAAAATATTCATTGGCTTTATCCAGTGCGTGTTTGTATTCTTCATCTGAAACTGATTTCCACAACGAAACCCTCAAAGAATTTGCCTTACACTCCGCAGCCAAGTCATCATAATCGTCAAAATGAGAATCAAGTATCAGCATTCGTGTCTTGTCACTATTGGCCATAATAAGAGAGCAATAATGCTCAAATATTGGCCAAGCTGCAAAAATACACTGTCTGGCTGTTGTCTTGAACACCTTGTCATCCTTTTCCCCATCAAGCGATTCCTCTATATCATTCTCAAACGGAAGCCTGTCCCACATTAACATATACCTGTCAATATCCATATCATCCCACACATAACAATACGCCTTATCCGTTCTGTATGACCCGATACCTTGGGCAAACTGGTCTTTTGTTATAACGACCATTCCATTAGGATTATCCGCTATCTTTTCCAGTTTTCTAAAACCAGAACCATTTTCGGGAACAAAATAGCCTAAACTTTGGGCATATCGAGAAACATCAGCCACTTCGTCATTGTTGTTGATGATATATACTATTGGCAGTTCTGACAAATCGGCACGTCCATGTGCCTGTCGCAAGATTTCCAACTGGAACATCCAATATTTTGCTCTTTGCGTGGAATTGGCATTAACCCGAATTTCCCCACGGCCATCAACACTTCTGCTTACCTGCGTGATGTTAATATTATTTATTCCTTCGCCACTTAATAGCCATTCTATTTTTTGCGGGGAGGTTTTGAAGTGGGCGTAAAATTCTCTTCTATACTTTTGATACTTGTAGTTCTTGTAGAGAGAAAATGAGCCATCGTAGTTTCTTTCTGCCCAGTAGTTACACGAAATATCCGAATCTTTGAGCCCCAACCTCCTCAAATCATCCTTGTTGACAGATGAATAATTTGATGATGCCATCATAAAAGGCAACTTGCATCCCAAGGACACAAGCTCCGAGAATGAATAGTCATCACCTATTTTGCATTTATGGACACGGTCATGGAGTTCTGTGCCAATTTCATAGACGTTTTCATATTGTGCGTTGATGATGGAGCTATCCTCAAATGAATCAACGTCAATACAATCAATATAGCTCTTATAGTCCGTCAAATAGTCCGCAAGTAAAGAGTCCGTGAATGTTATTTTTCCTTCGTGTCCGTCATCTATGCGCAGATATTGTGGAATATTGGCCACAATAGGGGTTTTCGACTCTTCACAAAACCTCATCAGAATTTTTTGTGCCAAAGGATTTTCCAATGGTTTCTTTTGCAATGCATTTACGTCAATTGACAGGAACTGACTATTCTTTTGCAATGTTGGGAATGACAATGGTATTACCTGGGCAATACGTGGCCACAGGTCTCGTGGAGCAACAATGAGAGTTTTGCTGTTTTGAGGCGTTTGTGCAATAGCCCCCAAGCTTTTCATCAGTTCTTCATCAATCGGTCTGAGTTCCTGGAAAAACCTGGTATGGAGTGATGAGTCGTTCTTTAGAAACTCGGTAAAATGCGGCTCTTTTATCCGTTCTAGAATACTATTGATTTGTGGTGGGAGGAAATCTGAGAGGCCATCCACTAATGAAGGGGTAAAGGAAAGCCGTAGAAGCTGATTCCAAAACAGTTTATCGCAGAGTTCAGTGTCATCCTTTGCATTATGTGATGCACAAAGGGAATATGCATATCGGCAAGGATTTAGCAATATTTCCATCTCCAAAGTATCCCATACAAAGGAGGTTGTAGTCATGCCTTTATTTGCAAGAATTGGCAAATCCCATTGCCGGATATTATGTCCTACAACTATCGGGAACTCATTTATTGCCCTGCCCAAAGACTTAAGCTGTGTTGAAGACGTGTATCTTCGACAGTTCCCCTCTTTCTTGAACGCATATTCAGATATTTCGTCCCCATCTGACTCTATGTCAAAAACGACATACTTTATCTCCGCTTTGCAACGTTCCCATTCTTCACCAATTATACTCCTAAAAATCTCCGTACCTGCGTAACACGATGTCACAAGAGACATACGAATGTCTTGGGGAAGTTGTTGGATGAACTGTATTTTCCTATCATCATCTCCAAGGGTTTCTATATAATCGTGTACTGTTTCTGTCCGAAATAGTCTTATCACCTCATCATTCTGCAAATCCACCATTTCCGAATATTTATTCAGAAAATCAGGCATAATAGATTTCGCCTTATCTTCTATCCACGAAATCAAGCTCGTCCAGTCACTAATTCTTTTTAAGCCAGACAAATCATTATCACATACAAAGCGGATTATTTTTTGTTCATCGGAAGATGCCTCTGAGTCTGGTATAATATTTGTTGTCTTACCGCCAAAAACATGGTATAGCCCCAACGTCATCGAAGGTGACTGCATTGTATCACCAAACATTGCTTTCACTTTATCCACCCCAACAGATTGCAAAAACAATTGTTGAGGGACAGTGAATTCTCCGTCTGTATTGATTAACGCAGTTAATAATTGCGGACATTCTTGTCCCAAATCATAGCCTGACGTGTACAATTGTTTTATATAACTCCATGAAACATCGCCACCATCAGCCAGAGTGGTCAATGTTATGGTCAGTATTTCCTTCTTAATGTCGCTTATTACACTGTCGTTTATTATGGCTCCATCTCCCTGTATTGGCATCTCATCATTAATAACGACTCCTTGTATCAACGACAACGTCTCTTCGTCGGACAACAATCTCTTTATTTTTCGCCTTCTTGTTACTTCATCTTCATTTTCTAGATACTCCATTAACGCATTAATGAACTCAGTTCTTCCATTCTCCCTTACGATTAACTCTTTGCACACATTTGGTATAATACTCAGATTATGGTTTTTTGTTTGCGCCTCATTCAATCCCTTTATGTGAGAATATCCCCCATTATAATTAAGCACACAAAGAATATCGTCTTTTTTGCGCTCTAATGTTTTGACATTCAATGCAATCTTTCCCTGCTTGGACTTTCCGATGTTAAATGTAACAACCACCCCTTCTTGTATTCTTCCGGTATTTTCTGAAGAGATTGTTCCTTGATTAAAATAGAGTTCCACCAACTCGCTCGTTCCGTCCTTTATTCCATAGCAATTTGTGGCAATAAAGCCAAAACCCTTTACACTGCCATATCGTTCAACAATTCCTACCAAACGTTTTTTGGGACGTTTCCTCCTGGCAGACTCATTTTCCTTTGCTGTTGATTCTTCCGATTTATGTTTATCGGCCGCTTCTGTATTTTCATAATTCAACAAACTCTTGTTTCTTTCTTCTTCTTCAAGTTGCTCCAAGGTCCCTTCGGCATCTATATTTTTCCAGAGTTCCAAAGGGTCGGTCGTTATTACTCCACTTGACTTCCCCAACGAACTTTCCATGACCTTTCCATTAACCGACAATGAGTCTTTAACTTGTGAGGTATCCCACCATTCAATAATATTTATTTCTTGATGCTCTGGTATTAAATAGTATTTTCCGTTAATGAGAAGCATCATTTGATTTCTAACATCATGCCACCCATTATCAAATAAAAACTGACGATTGCTTACTGGATTATCCGTAAAATCCTCACCGCGATTCCATTCAAATACAGGTAATTCCAAATTTGAATATGTACGCTTAAGCTGACGAAAGTCTATTACATTTTGCTCATCACAGAAATAATAATTAAGTAATTTATTATATTGAGCAGGAGTAATAGAAATCTCATAATTAACATTAGACTCAACCTCAATTCCCAAAACAGATGACAGAAGTGAAATCACATGGTCTAATGGTATTTCAAGACCTTCACAAAGTTGTACAAGCCTAATTGTTATCAAAGAATCCTTGTGTGTCATAACTTAAAATTAAATATTTGTCATATGTTTTTCGTCACTGCTATTGTGTTTCTGTTTATTATATTCTTCAATATCAAAATATCTCATGAAAGACCTCAGTACGCCCAGTTCACAATCCGTTATGTATTTTTTCATCATAAACATGTCTGAAACATCAGATATTCGCCTTTTGTCAACTTGGAATTGCCCAAATATTCTGCCAACAGTATTCTTGTATGGCTCATAGTACTTGTTCCATATCACATCAATATACAAATCTATAGGGACTTTACCCACATCAGACACTTCTATCGTCGTATATTGTGTTTCCATATTTAGTCTGCATTTTATATCAATTTTTCGAATTCGTCAAGATAGCGGTATTTGTCCTGCATTCGATTTATTTTGTCAACTACCTTCTGTTTGATAGCCGCTGGCGACAGCACAATCAAATCTTCTCCAAAGGAGGTGAGTTCGCGAAGAAGTTCATAGTTCTCGATACACTCAATAGAGAAGAAGTACCCCCCCTCAAGCATAGGATACTGCTGACGTAGATCCTTCTCCCTCTCACCGCTATAGTGCCTTTGAGATTCGTGGATGGGTTTTGTAACAACATAATCCTTGGATTGGTCGCTGACCCAGAACAAGATGTTTTCTATACGCCTGTCGTCAAACAAAGTCACACCGACAATGTTTTCAAATCGTTCATTTATGTCACCATCGTAGGGTGCATACTCTTTGGCCATAAGTGGTATAACTGTATCAATGCGGTCAAGTGCAAATGTCAAGAGTTTACCATCTACATCAGATGCCGAAATGAGATACCAGCGGCGGTTGTATTCCTTGAGCAGATAAGGATGAACAACGGTCATGCGATCCTCATCTGGAGTGTCAAAACGGTGATAGTGAAGTTCCAAGACCTGCTTCTGGGAGATGGCCGTAAACAATTCGCCAAGCAGGGTAGAGTTCTCCAATGGGTTCTTTGTAAAGGAGATAATCTGCCGGTCGGTTTTCACGTTCAAACTCTTCCGCAGAGCTTCCAATCCATCCAGATTGGGAAGGCCGTCGAACTGTCCCAGCAGAGACAACGCCTCGGAGAGGAGATACTTCTCATCCTCTGTCATCTCCTTCTTGAAGATTGTGAACGAGGGGTCTGCATAACGATGGCAGCTCTTCTTGACAGTCTTGTTCGGGTTTGTCTGGCTGGGAATATCAATTTGATAATGTTCAATCTCAGCGAGGAATGGTCCCTCATATTCCAAATAATGCAGGTCGAGTTCGATGGTGCGGCGACTCACAGGTTCTTGGCCAAGTTCTTCCAACTCCTCATTAACATGCTGACGCAAGTCCTCCACTGAATAGTGGTGGTAGCGGTTAGCCAACAACTTATCTAGAATATAGTACCGTGTTACTGCGTTCTTGTTTGCGGGCATATTATTTCGTTTTTCTCAACTGCAAAAATATAATTATCCTGCGCAATCTATTTTCGCAAATATCGACTGCAAAGATACGAAGATAAATTGGTTCTACCAATTTTTTTTGCGCGCGAGGTGCCTGTGGATAACTTTTCGCCAAATTATTTTTTCGTCGGGGTGACTCTTTGGCCGACCGAAAGTTGACCCCGACGGCCGGCGCTGTAACTGCGCTGTTGGTATCTTTTTCTTGCCCTGCCAGCGCTTTCTACGTACCTTTGCAGTCGAAAACATTTTAGTAAAGTTATGTAACTCACACAGGGCAGAGAATT
>JAEEGL012614773.1_pt1 | contig 13708 bp, 11 predicted proteins | sample 9134231 | NCBI WGS metagenome assembly JAEEGL01 (sample SAMN16246548, study PRJNA631951) | gut metagenome | biome: gut microbiome; feature: rumen; material: fiber-attached | host: Bos | place: Iran: Karaj | collected 2018-10 | reverse complement strand
TCGCGCAAGCCGTTCTCCAAGGGCCCGCGCGCGGCGGTGAACTGCTACGGCGCGGACAACGTCCCGGAGGGCGTCGCGATCATGAAGCTCGAGAACGTGGGCGTGTCCATCACGGGCAACTCCACGAACCCGACGCGCTTCCAGCACCCGGTCGCGGGCACCTACAAGAAGTGGTGCGTCGAGAACGGCAAGAAGTACTTCTCCGTCGCCTCGGGCGGCGGCACCGGCCGCACGCTCCACCCGGACAACATGGCCGCGGGCCCGTCCAGCTACGGCATGACGGACACGATGGGCCGCATGCACTCCGACGCGCAGTTCGCCGGCTCCAGCTCGGTGCCCGCGCACGTCGAGATGATGGGCCTCATCGGCATGGGCAACAACCCGATGGTCGGCGCCACTGTCGCAGTGGCGGTCGCCGTCGAGGAGAGCTTCAAGAAGTAAGGACAGGGACTCTACGCGAGTCCCCGACATTCGCCGCGCCCGGAGGAACATCCAGGGCGCGGCGTTGTCTTGCGTAACAGGAACGAAAGGAACGTCCATGGCGGAGGATTGCACGCACGACTGCTCGTCGTGCGGGAAGAGCTGCGGCGAGCGCAAGGAGAAGTTCGACTTCTCCGCGAAGCTGAACGCCGCATCGAAGGTTAAGAAGGTGATAGCCGTTGCCTCCGGCAAGGGAGGCGTCGGCAAGAGCTTCGTGACGACGATGCTCGCTGTCGCAGCGTCGAGGCGCGGACTCAGGGCCGGCATACTCGACGCCGACATAACCGGGCCGTCGATACCGAAGGCCTTCGGGCTCAAGGGCGGGACGTTCAAGACGGAGGACGGGATCGAGCCGACCGTGACCAACTCAGGCATCAAGGTGATCTCGCTCAACATGCTTGTCGACGATCCGTCTGATCCGGTGATCTGGCGCGGACCTGTGATTGCCGGCCTTGTCAAGCAGTTCTGGACGGACGTGCACTGGGGCGAACTCGACGTGATGTTCGTCGACATGCCGCCAGGTACGGGAGACGTCCCGCTGACGGTGTTCCAGTCGATTCCGGTCGACGGGGTTGTAGTGGTCTCCTCGCCGCAGGAGCTCGTCGAGATGATCGTCTCGAAGTCCGTGAAGATGGCGAAGGCGATGGAGAAGCCGGTAGTCGGTCTCGTCGAGAACATGAGCTACGTGAAGTGCCCTGACTGCGGAAAGGCGATCGAGGCGTTTGGAAGGTCGAGGGCGGACGAGCTCGCCGGCAAGTTCGGCATACCGTCGGTGCTCAAGCTCCCGGTGGATCCGTCTTTCGCGGCCGCGATAGACGCCGGCGCGGCTGAGACGCTTGACCTTCCGGATGTCGAGGACTTTGCCGCCAGACTCTTCTGACACGCAATTTTTTTTGTCTTCGCATTGACTTCCGTCCGCGGAAAGGGTATCATAAGAGAGTTCTTAAAACAAAGGAGTTTTAGCAGCATGAAACAGACGATCAAGTTCGGAATCGTAGCCGGAGCGCTTGCCGCTCTCGTTTCCACCCAGACCCGCGCAGCGGACACCTCGAACATCGAATCCTACGGCTGGACGCCTGTTGGAATTGGCCTTGCGACGCCTGTGACGGTTCCCTGGGGTTTTGACTGGGATGTCTTCGGCTTCGACATCAACGTCTTCTACACCGATTGCAACGACATGTACGGCCTTGAGATCGCCGCCGGCGCGAACATTGCGCGCAAGGACATGGGTGGCCTTCAGGTCGCAGGCGGCTGCAACTTCGTGAACGGCGATGCGTACGGCATGGAAGTGTCGCTCTTCAACCTGAACAACGGCGTGTTCGGCGGACTTGGCGTCGACATCTTCACGATGCGCCGCACGACCGCCGGCCTCACGATCGACGGCATCGGCGCCGCCAACGACGGCAACTTCTACGGTCTCGAGATCGCCGGCATTGGCAGTGCGGTGAAGGAGGACATGTGGGGCTTCCAGGCGGCGCTCGGCTGCAACTTCGCGCGTCGTGCGCACGGCCTCCAGGCGAGCCTCATCTACAACCAGACCGATGACCTCCACGGCGCCCAGATCGGCCTCGTCAACTACGCGGCCGAGTGCCAGGGCGGGTTCCAGATCGGCCTCGTGAACATCATCCGCACCAACCGCATTCCGGTGCTCCCGATCGTCAACGCCTACTTCTGATCCGGCGTCTGAGATTGACGGAGAAACGCGGTCCTCGGACGGGGGCCGCGTTTTTGTCAGGGGAGAGAACAGTGAAGCGGGTTTCGTTCGTCATACCGGTGCTCAACTCGGCGGCTACGCTCGGAGAGTGCTTTGCCGCCATACTCGCCCAGGATTTCCCGCGCGGCGACTACGAGATCGTCATTGCCGACGCAGGTTCGTCTGACGCGACGCTCGAGATCGCGAGGGCGAAGGGCGCAGACAAGATAGTGCCGAACCCGCTGAAGACCGGCGAGGCCGGCAAGGCCGCCGGAATCGAGGCCGCGGAAGGGGAGTTCATCGCTCTTGTCGACTCCGACAACATCCTCCCGGGGCCGGGATGGCTGAAGGCCATGATGGCGCCGTTCGACGACGCAGGGGTCTTCGCCTCGGAGCCGATTGAGTACGTTGCGCGCGACACTGACCCTGCACTCACGCGCTACTTCGCCGTCCTCGGCATGAACGACCCGATCTGCCTCTTCGTCGGCAACTACGACCGCATCTGCGCGGTGACTGGAAGGTGGACGGGGCTCGACGTCCCCTATAGGCGCGTCGAGTCGCCTTCGGGCTCGTACCGCGTGCTTGACCTCGCGGGGCGCGTGATGCCGACGATCGGCGCGAACGGCTTCGTCTTCCGCCGCCGGATCCTCGACGGAGGGCTTTCGTGGAAGCCGTACTTCTTCGACATCGACGTCGCGGCCGAGGCGGTCTCAAAGGACATGGGGGCGATTGCAAAGGTCGAGACGGGCATTGTGCACCTGTACTGCGCGAGGCTTTCGGCGTTTGCCATGAAGCAGCGCCGCAGGATCCGCGACTTCCTCTTCTTCGCCAAGGCCAAGAGCCGTACGTATCCATGGCAGGCCCAGAAGAAGAGCGGCATCGTGCTGTTCTGCCTGAGCTGCGCCGTGTTCCTTCCGCTTGTGGTGCAGGCGTGCATGCTCAAGTCGCGCGCAGGAGTGCCCTGGAAGGTGGCCCTCCTGCATCTGCCGGTTTGCTACATCACGCTGTGGGTGTACGCGCTCGGCGTGCTGTCGCGGATATTTATGAAGCCCCAGATGGCCGACCGGTCCACGTGGCAGAAGTGACGCGCCTCAGTGGCGCGGGTGCTTCTCGTGTATCTTCGCGAACCTTGACGTGTCGACGTGCGTGTAGACCTGGGTCGTCGAAATGTCCGAATGCCCCAGCATCTCCTGTATGGCGCGTATGTCCGCGCCGTGCTCGAGAAGGTGCGACGCGAAGCAGTGCCGGATCACGTGCGGCGATATCTTCTTCGGGTCGATGCCGCACATAGCAGCCCTCTCCTTGATGAGCTTGAACACGCCCATGCGCGTGAAGGGCCGGCCCAGCCGCGTCAGGAAGAGGCATCCTGGGTCGTTTCCGCGCAGGAGCTCGGAGCGCACGGCGAGATAGCCCTCGACTGCGTGGATCGCGCCGAAGCCAATCGGGACCACGCGCTCCTTGCTGCCCTTGCCGAAGCACCTGAGGAATCCCTCCTCAAGGTGGACGTCCCTAAGGGGCAGCGCGCAGAGTTCGCTCACGCGAAGTCCGCATGCGTACAGAAGCTCGAGAAGGGCGCGGTCCCTCAAGGACCTCGGGTCGCCTCCGCTGACCGACTCAAGGAGCGCGCGTATTTCGCGCTCGGGGAGGATCTTCGGAAGCGCAATGCCCTTGTGTATGGATTCGAGCAGCTCGCATGGATCCTGCTCGATAGCCCCTTCGGAGCGGAGGAACTTGAAGAACGTCTTTACGGACACCAGCCTCCGTGCGCGCGACGAGGCCTTGCGCCCCGCCTCCAGCTCCTGCGCGAGGAAATCAGAAACGACGGAATCGTCAGCCTCGGCGACGTTCAGCGAGCCAGGGTCGGGCTTGTGGTCTTTGCGTGCCGCGAGAAACGCGGCGAGCGCGTTTACGTCCCTGGTGTATGCGGCCGCCGTGTTGCGGGAGAGGCGCCTCTCCAGGAGAAGGTGCGAGCGGAACGACAGAATGCCGTCCTTGAACGTCATCTCATTTCGCCTCTGCCGGCTGCGCGGGCTTGGGCTCGGGGGTTGCGGCGCGTTTCGCTCCCACGGACTCGGGAGTGACGCCGTTTGCCTCGAACCCGGCAAGCGCGATCGCCATCTCGAGGTTCTTCTTCGCGACCTTCATCGAGTCGTACCTGACATTTACTACCTTGGCCTCGGCTTCGACGGTTATGGAGTTCTTCTCCCTCTTCGCCACGTCCGTAACGCCTTCGTATGCCATGAGCGCGTTGACGACGACCGAGGCGTTCTTCTGCGTGAGCTCCGGCACCTTTATCTCGAAGTCGCGCACGTCGGTGCGGCGGCATCCGCAGAGCACGATGGCGGCTAGAATCGCGATGGCGGCATGTTTAAAAGTCATGGTCTGTTTCCTGTTCTTCCTTCTGGAATTTCTTGTTATTATACCACATCCACCCGCCTTGCGGGTATACTATTTCGCCTTCGGGACGTCGCGGCAACTCATAAATGCAACGGATGGTTGCGCCAAGTGGCGGGATTTGTGGTATAATACAAAATTCAAATAGGGAAACAAGGACCACGATGAGCGCAACAAACATAGACAAGAAGGAAAAAGAAGCTGGGGCGGGTGAAAAGGACGTCGCGGAGAACGTGTCCGACGAAGTCCAGGGAGCTGCTGCCGAGGCTGCAGCTGAAGGAGCCGATGCCGCTGAAGCGGAGGAGATTCCAGAGGCAGGCCAGACGGCGGGAGAGCAGTCTAAGGAGGAGAAGACGCCAGCCGGGCCGGACTGGAAGGACCTGTACGCGCGCACGCTCGCCGATTTCGAGAATTTCAGGAAACGCACCGATCGCGACCGCGAGGACCTCGTGAAGCTCGCCGCGAAGGACATCATCAAGGACCTCCTCGCGACGGCGGACAACCTCGCCCTGGCGCTCGACAAGGCGCAGGACAAGGAGGAGCCTTTCGTAAAGGGCGTGCAGCTCGTGTACGACGGTTTCATCAAGGTGCTGGCCGACCACGGGGCGACGCCGATCGACTCGGTTGGCGAGCCGTTCGACACGTCGTTCCACGAGGCGCTCACGCAGCAGCCCAGCGACACGGTCCCCGAAGGGCACATCATAACGGAGTTCAAGCGCGGATGGCTTCTCAACGGCAAGCTCCTCCGCGCCGCACAGGTAATTGTCAGCAGCGGAAAGGCCGAGTGACCTAGGAAGGCCGGGTAAGCAAATGGCAGGCAAAAGAGACTACTACGAAGTCCTTGGAGTGGCGAAGAACGCCTCCGCGGACGAGATCAAGAAGGCGTACCGCAAGCTCGCTCTGCAGTACCATCCAGACCGCAACCCCGGCAACAAGGAGGCCGAGGAGAAGTTCAAGGAGGCCGCCGAGGCGTACGGAGTTCTCAGCGATCCGCAGAAGCGCCAGCAGTACGACCAGTTCGGCTTCCAGGGGCTTGAAGGCGGCGGCTTCGGCGGCTTCGGCGGCGGGGCCGGAATGAGCATGGACGACATCTTCTCCATGTTCGGCGACATATTCGGCGGACATGGCGGCGGCGGCGGTGGATTCGGCGGGTTCGAGGAGTTCTTCGGCGGCGGACGCCGCCAGCGCAGGTCCGACCCCAACGGGCCGGAGCGCGGATCCGACATGGAGATGGAGCTCGAGATAGACTTCGACGAGGCGATCTTCGGCTCGAAGCGCACCATCGACCTCGACTGCCCCGACGCATGCCCCGCCTGCCACGGCAGCGGAGCTGCCGAGGGCTCGAGGCGCGTGACATGCCCGACATGCCATGGGCAGGGCGTCATAATCGGCGGAAGCGGCTTTTTCCAGATTCGCCAGACGTGCCCCAAGTGCAACGGCACGGGGTCCGTCATAGAGAAGCCCTGCCGCAGCTGCGGCGGCTCTGGCCGCGTACGCGGGCGCCACAAGGTGGAGCTCAGGATCCCGCGCGGCGTCGGCGATGGAACGCGGCTGCGCCTCAACGGGAAGGGCGGCGGCGGACTTCGCGGCGGCGAGCCTGGAGACCTGTACGTGGTGCTTCGCGTAAAGGACAGCGATACTTTCGAGCGCGACGGGCTTAACCTCTCCGTGGAGGTTCCGGTTTCCGTCGCCACAGCGGCCCTGGGCGGAGCTGTCGAGGTGCCGACGCCCGATGGCGTGGCCACCATCAAGATTCCCGCAGGCACGCCGAACGGACGCGTGCTGCGGCTGAAGGGCAAGGGTGTTCCGTCGCTTCGCGGCGGCTCGTCGGGAGACCTGATCGTGCGCATCGTGGTGGAGGTGCCGCAGCGCCTTTCCGGCGACCAGCGCCGCGCGCTCGAGAGCTTTGCGGCTGCGTTCAAGGACGCCAACTACCCGCTGAAGCAGGATTTCGACGCCCGCGTCAAGACGTTCCTTTCGCACAAGAAGAAGCTCGAGGGCTGACGGGGAGGACAATGCACAGGCTTCTGGCAGACACCGCGTTGCTTGGATCGGAGAGCCCTTCGCTCCCCCGCGACGCGGAGCGCCATCTCAAGGTTCTGCGCGTGAAGCCGGGCGAGAAGGTCGAGCTGTTCGACGGCTCGGGGCGCACGCGCCTCTACTCGGTGTCCGGGACAGGATCCCTGCTTGCTGCCGCTCCTGCAGTCGACCATCCGCGCAGGACCGGCGGCGTTACCATCTTCGCCTGCGTCACAAAGGGCTCGCGCTGGGACTGGACCGTCGAGAAGGCGACCGAGCTTGGCGTGTCCAGGATAGTGCCGGTGATAAGCGAGCGGACCATTGTGCGGCTGGACGGCGCAGAGCGCGCAGCAAAGGCAGAGCGCTGGAGGCGCGTTGCGGAGGACGCGGCGCGCCAGAGCGACGCCGTGTGGTTGCCTGAGATCGTGGAGCCGTTGTCCTTCGCCGAGTCGCTGCCGCTGGTGGCTGGGTGCTCCGCGTGCTTCGTCGGCGCGCTCACGAGCCCCCCGCCGCGGCCGATGATGTCCGCAGTGTCGGATGCGCTGCGCGGCCCGGGAAGCTATGCGGTGTACGTGGGGCCGGAGGGGGACTTCACCCCGGCCGAACTCGAGTCGCTGCTGCGCATCGCCGTGCCAGTCTCGCTGGGGCCTACGGTGCTTCGCGCCGAGACGGCGGCTATATACGCATGCGCGGTCCTTGTTGCCGCGATCGAGGCGCATGCGCCTGGAACCTGACCTGGAGGACGCGATGAACAGCGACTTGAACAGGATGAGCCCGTTCTACGTTATGGACGTTCTTGACCGCGCCAAGGCGATGGAGGCAAAAGGCGACGACATCGTGCACCTTGAGGTGGGCGAGCCCGACTTCGACCTGCACCCGCTCATCGAGGAGGCGGTCAGGAGGGCGTACGCGGAGAAGCGCACGCACTACACCGACTCGGCAGGCGACGCCGAGCTGCGCGAGGCGGTGTGCAGGCTCTACAAGGCCGAATATGGCGTTGACGTGACGCCCGACCGCGTGATTGTGACATCGGGGTCTTCGCCTGCGCTCACGATGGGCGTGATGGCCGTCTGCGACGCAGGCGAGGAGGTGCTGGTTTCGAACCCCGGCTACCCGTGCTACCGCAACTTCGCCCTTGCTGCGCACGCTGTGCCTGTGGATGTCCCGGTGAGCGCGGAGAACGGGTTCCAGCTCGACCCGGCCGACGTCGAGAAGGCGACGAACCCGCTGCTTACGCGGGCTGTCTTCGTCAACTCTCCGATGAACCCAGCGGGGACGCTTCTCGAGCCAGATGTCCTGCGGAAGATCGCTGACGGCCCGCTGACGGTCCTTTCCGACGAGATCTACCATGGCCTTGTTTACAACGGCAAGAAGGCGCACTCCGTCCTGGAGTACACCGACAACGCATTCGTCTTCAACGGGTTTTCGAAGCGCTTTGCGATGACGGGGCTCAGGCTCGGCTACATGATCGTCCCGAAGAAGTACGTGAAGCTCCTCCGCATAGTGAACCAGAACCTCTTCCTCTGCGCAGGCTCGGCCGCGCAGCGGGCTGGGCTCGCGGCGATCCAGCTCCTGCTTGGCGAGGTGAAGGGCAGTGCGGAGTTCATTGCCTCGCAGCAGGCAATGGTGGCCGAATACGACCGGCGCCGCCGGTTCATCCTCGAGAAGATACGCGGCATGGGAATGAAGGTGCAGGTCGAGCCGGAGGGCGCGTTCTACGTCTTCGCGGACGCGAGGTGCTACACGAGCGACTCGCTGAAGTTCGCATACGACGTCCTTGAGCGTGCGCATGTGGGCATAGCGCCCGGAACCGACTTCGGCACGCGCGGCCAGGGCTTTGTGCGATTTGCGTACGCGAATTCGATCCCGCGCATCCGAGAGGCGTTCAACAGGATGGCGGAGTTTTAGTTCAAAGTTTAAAGTTCAAAGTTCAAAGTTTGATGTTGCTAGTCGTTAGTCGTTAGTGGTTAGTGTGAAGTCAGAGGTTGGAGGTTGATGAGGGTAGAGAGAAAGATAGTGGCGCTTGCGGCGCTGGTCCTGGTGCTTTTTGCGTGTGCTGCGCAAGGGGCCGCCAAGCCTTTTCTGACTATCGAGTCGACGGCGACAAATGTCGTCGTCAGCGAGAAGTTCAAGGTCACGGTCAGCATCTACGTGCCGCCGCTCAATGGCAGCTACGCCGACACGGAGCCGCTTGTCCCTGGACGGCCCCCGCGGTTCGACATCCCCTACCTGAACTCCGACTGGAAGAGCCCGCGCGTAAAGCCGGTGGACCTCGAGCCGTACCTGAAGATGCTCTTCACGAACCGCCACCGGACGGGATGGAACCTCAACGGGTACAGGAGCGCAGACCCGTTCGCCAACATGCCCGACCCGTTCGGGATGCTGGGGGACGCCCCGTTCGGGCCTAGGCAGTACATGTTCCACCTGCCTTCGTCGCGCGTGGACATTGGCGGCGTGAAGTGGTGGAGGTTCGACTTCGCCTCGCCTGAATATACAGCGGCGAGTCCCGGCGAGATCGTGTTCGGACCTGTCTCAGTGGAGTTTCCCCAGGTCATACACGTCGACTCCCGCGGTCGCGTCCAGCTGCGGGAGATGAAGATCTCCGCTGCCGCGCTGAAGGTCACAGTCCAGGACGCTCCCGCGGAAAACCGCCCCAAGTCCTACATCGGCGCGATGGGGCGAGACTTGTCGATGACGGCATCGCTCGACGTCAGCAACTGCAAGGCCGGCGACCCGCTTTCCCTCACGATCGAGATAACAGGCGACGCCGACCTTTCGCTTGCGCATCCCCCCAGGCTCGAAGAACAGGTCAACTCAGCGCGCAAGGGCCAGCAGGTCTTCCGTGTGGACGACGAGTCCGTCAAGACGGAGACGCTGACTGCGTCGCGCAGGTTCGTCTACCGCGTGCGTCCGCTTCGCGCCGGAACGTTCGAGTTTCCCCCGCTCGAGCTGGCGTACTACGACTTGGGAAGGCGGGAGTATGTTGTCCGCAGGACAGACCCCATCCCGATCCAGGTCTCGGCGGCGGCGCAGGCCGCGCTTTCCGGCGACGAGCTTTCCGCCGCTGCCGGAATGCCGATGCCCGACGGCTTCGACCTCGACCTGAAATGGGCGAAGTCGCGTCCGCTTTTCCCGACGCTGGGGAGGCTTCTCCCATTCGGCCGCAGGCAGGTGGAGAACGAGTTCACGTGGGAGCGTGCAGCCGCCCTTGCGGCGCGTGCGCACGACGACAAGGAGTTCGCGGAGCTCTCCGGCATCTACACTTCGCTTGTCGAGGAGGGCGTTGAAAACGGGACGGTCTACATGAACCTAGGGACGGCGTTCCTCATGGCCGGGAAGCCGTACGACGCGCTCAGGTCGTATTCGAGGGCCGAGCGCTGGCTGGGCGCGACGCCCGCGACCATGCGTGGCGTCCGTGCGGCCTACGCGCGAATCTACGACACGTCCGACCCCGGCCTTCCCCCGGAGCGGATGATATTCCGTGCGTTCGCGTGGCTTACCTGGGACGAATGGTCGCTCGTCCTCGCCGGGCTCATTGGCCTGATCGTAGCCGCCGTGATTCTGCGCGCGGTTGTGCGCAAGGTCAAGAGGTCGCGCGCCGCGAAGGCAGCTGCCTTGGCGGCGTTCGCGTTTGCGGCGTTCGGAGCCGCATCGGCGGCGCATGCCGATTCGATTGTGCTGTCGCCCCGTCGTCCCGTTGTCGGGGCGCAGTGCTCGCTGACAATAGAAATAGCCGCGCCCGAGGGGAAGACGCTTGAGCAGCTGCAGATCGACGGCCTGCCGGATGCGGACGTGGCGGCATTGGAGTACGGCGAGATTCAGTCCCTGACGGACAGAAATGACGAATCGGAGAAGAAGACATACAAGCGCTTCCGCATTCCGGTGAGGTTCCACGAGCCGTTCACCAACAGATGCAGCGTGGTCGTGCGCGGGATGGTCGTGTCCAGGACCTCGTTTGGCGGCTTCACGTCGCAGTCGATGCGCAACTTCGCAAGTGTTCTCGGCACTGTGGACTTCAGGGTGGCCCCTCTTCCTGAGGGCGGGCGGCCTGCGACGTTCGAGGGCGCGGTGGGATCCAGGTTCCGCCTTACGCAGGGCGTTTCCACGGACAAGGTGCACCCAGGGGACCTGGTGACGGTTACCTATCGGCTCGCCTACGACGGCTATGTGCCGTCGAACGCCGTCGTGAAGGTGGAGCAGCTCTCCCGCGACTTCAAGTCGTACGACCTGAAGGAGGTCGAGCGCCGCAACGGGAGCATCATTTGGACGCAGGTCCTGATACCAAAGACCACGAGCGCGACGAACACGGCCCACGCGTCTTTCGCCTACTACAACTGCGACCTCGGGCGGTACGAGTTCGCGAGGGCAGAGCCGCGCCGCCTCACGTTCGTGTCTGGCGAGGCTGCAAGCGTAACGAACACTGCTGTCGCGGTCGACTCGCCGGCGTCCGGCGCGGCGTCCTCCAGGGACTCGGCCGTCACCACGCTGGAGCTTCGAATAGGTCCAGGGGATGCTTCGCCTGTCGTCGCGAGAGTGCCGGCGGCGGACTGCCGCGAGGTTTCGCGCAGAGGCCAGTGGCGTCGCATGGAGTCGCCTTACGCCGCCGGATGGACAAAGTAGACTTGGGGAATTCCATGGGCTGGTTAGGCTTTATAATAGGAGGGTTCCTGGGGGTGGCTACTAGAATACCCCTTGGCGGCATCCTGGGCTCGATAGCAGGCGCAGTCATCGAGGAGAAGATCAAGCACAGCGCCGGGGTGCGGCACACGGAGAACACGATGGAGCGTCTGCGACGCGAGCGCGAGGCCCGTGCCGCCCGCGCGCGCATGGCGCAGACGGGCGAGGCGCGCAGACGACGCGAGGTCGTGTTCCTCACCGCGGCAGCCGCGATGTTCGCGAAGATGGCGAAGGCGGATGGAAGGGTGACGGCCGACGAGATCGCCTGCGTGGAGCGCGCGTTCAGGCGGCTTGGGTTCATCGGCGAGAAGCGGGATTTCTGCATCGGCGTGTTCAGGAAGGCAAAGGACGACAGGCTTACGATCTACGCCTATGCCGCCGAGTTCGCCTCTTGCGAGCCTCAGGTCGCGGTGCGCGAACTGATGTACACGCTGCTGTGGGACCTTGCCTGCGCCGACGGCGTTGTCTCGGCGGCAGAGCTTTCCCTCCTCAAGAACATCACGATCCACCTCGGGGTCAGGAGCGTGCTCTACGACTTCGAGGCGGGCCGCAGGCTGGGGTCGCGCAGGTCGGGGGAGGGCGCTCGCCGTTCCTCTGGCAGAAGCTCCGACTCCGGGCGCATGTCGCTGCGCGAGGCCTACGCCATACTTGGCTGCTCCCAGGCGTCGACCGACTCCGAGGTGAAGCAGGCGTACCGCGAGATGGCCAAGCAGAACCACCCGGATGTCCTGCGGGCGCGCGGAGTGCCGGACGAGCTGGTCAAAAAGGCCAACGAGAAGATGGCGCGCGTCAACGCCGCATGGACCGAGATCAAGCGCGCCCGAATGCTCTGATGCAGACGAACTGCAAACTTTCGGCCCCTTATGCTTTTTTTTCAACATGGGCATTGACACCCACCCGCGTTTATGATAAAGTAATCGCGTGATTACGAAAAGTGGGTTCCGGTTTGCGCCTTGCGGACCGGCAACTAAAAGGAGGATGCTTATGCGAAAGATGATTTTGACGGTGGCTGGGGCCGCAGCGCTTCTGTCGGGCTGCTGGACCGAGCAGATGAAGTCTACGCCTTTCTACGAAGGGCACGACGTCACGTACACCGGCAACGCTGAGGACCGAGTGAACCTCTGGCCGCTCGCTTACTGGCGCGAGCCGGTGGGGTCCGTCCTGTGGCCGGTGTTCTCGTTCTCGGACGACCACTTTGCGGTGCGTCCGCTCTACTCGCGCTACGGCAGCGAGCACAACTTCCTCTGGCCGATCGGGCAGTACGACACGCAGAAGGAGAAAGGGCGCTTCTTCCCCGTCTTCTGGGGTAAGGACTACTTCGACATATTCCCGATTGTCTGGAACCATGGCGACTTCCATTCGCTGTTTCCGCTGTTCTACTACGAGGAAGAAGACTACATGATCCTGTTCCCGATTGTGTGGTGGGGCATGGAGGAGAAGAGCTTTACGCTGTTTCCGCTTTTCGGCCACAGCCCGGAGAGGAGCTGGGTGTTTCCGCTCTTCTACCGCGACAGCGACGTGACGATGGTCACGCCGTTTGCCGGCTGGAACGAGGGAGGGGCCAGCTGGCTGCTTCCGTTCTACTGGCACGACAACGACGTCACGTGGATAACGCCGTTCTTCGGCAAGGACAGTTTCGGCGACAGCTGGCTGTTCCCGCTCTACGCGTCGGTTGCCGGCGAATTCTACTCGCCCATCTGGTGTGGCGGCTCCAGCGGCGAAAAGTCGTCCTGGTGGTGCGCCCCGCCGCTGCTTTCCTGGGGTAGCGACGAGAAGGGCGTTCGCGACGACCGCTATCTGCTCGGGCTTGGCGGCTATTCGAGAGATGAGGAGTCTTCGCGCTCGTGGGTCATGCCGTTCTACTACGGAAAAAGCGACGGGACGTTCGTGACGGCGCTTTACGGGCAGACCAAGGACGCTTCCTGGACGTTCCCCGTGTGGTACCGGGACAAGGAGTCGTTCGCATCGTGGTTCTGGGGCGGGCACTGGAACGACAAGGACGAACTCGACTGGTGGATCGTGCCTCCGCTCCTCACAAGCGGCGGCAGGGACGAGAATGGCTCGAGGTTCAGCGTACTAACCGTACTCGGCGGCGCGCGCTGGGACGGCCCCGATGGCTACCGCAGCTCGTGGTGCTTCCCGCTCTGGTACGAGAACAGCAAGGGCACCCTCGTGACGCCGCTCTACGGGCAGTACGACGGCTGCCGCTGGCTTGCGCCGATCTTCTACAGCGACATGCACGATTTTGTGACGCCACTCTGGTGGCAGTCGTTCAGGTACTACGGCGAAAAGCGCGAGACCGACTCCTGGATGATTCCGCCGCTTCTGACCGGCGGCGGCAAGGAGAGCGACGGAACAGGCTACTTCTATTCGCCGCTCGGCGGATACAGCGGCGCGAGGAACGGCGTCTTCCCGCTGTGGTACAAGGACGAGGATTCGTTTGCG
>JAEEGL012529094.1_pt1 | contig 13708 bp, 8 predicted proteins | sample 9134231 | NCBI WGS metagenome assembly JAEEGL01 (sample SAMN16246548, study PRJNA631951) | gut metagenome | biome: gut microbiome; feature: rumen; material: fiber-attached | host: Bos | place: Iran: Karaj | collected 2018-10 | reverse complement strand
TAAAAATAAATTTCCAGAAAGAAATAGAATAATAAGTGGTCTATCAGATGGAGTTGTTGTGACAGAAGCAAAAGAAAGAAGCGGAGCATTTATAACAGTAGATTATGCACTCGAGCAAGGAAGAGAAGTATATGCTGTTCCAGGAAGTATATTTCAAAGGAATAGTATTGGACCAAACAGTCTTATAAAAGAGGGTGCAAAAACAATAATTTCCATAGATGATATATTAGAAGACTTTTTATAGAAAATGTTTTACTTTTATTAAAATTTGTACTATAATTATGGTGCGTATAAATAGTAATACGAAAGGATGGATTTATATTATGAGAAGGGATAAACATAGAAGAAAGAAAAGCGACAAAGAAGAAGTTGACACTAATAATGAAATAAATGACTCTATATCTCAAGAAGGAACTGAAAATACAAATATAAGTAATGAGGAAGAAATGAAAAATAGTAAAGATAAAAATTTTAAAAAAGGTAAAAAACAAAAAAAGAAGAGATTCCGTAAATTAAGAATATTTATAAGAATAGTTTTAATATTAATAATTTTAGCACTTATGGCAGGTGCAGGAATATTCTTTGGTATATTCTTTAGTGATAAATGGGCTATTACTAAAGATGACTTAGTGTTGAATAAAATTAATACAACTGTTTTAGATAAAGATGGAAATGTTATTGCAACTGTTTCAGGTGATGAAAAACGTAAAATTGCAGCCTTAGAAGATATACCTGATAACTTAAAGAATGCATTTATTGCAATAGAAGATGAAACATTCTACAAACATAAAGGAATTAACTTTAAAAGAACTGCTGGTGCAACATTAACATATGTTTTAAATAAAGGTAGCTCAAGCTTTGGTGGTAGTACAATTACTCAACAGTTAATAAAGAACTTAATGAATGATAAAGACAATTCGGGAACAGCAGGTATTCAAAGAAAAATAAGAGAAATGTCTAGAGCATATCAAGTTGAAAAAATGTTATCAAAAGACCAAATTCTAGAATTATACTTAAATATAATCTTCATGGGTGGAGATGTTTATGGAGTTGAATTAGGAGCTGAATACTATTTCGACAAATCTTTAGATGAACTTGATCTTGCTGAATGTGCATTCTTAGCTGGAATAAACCGTTCACCAAACAACTACAATCCTTTTGATGAAACAGATAGAACAGAAACTATTAAAAAGAGAATAAAAGTTGTTCTTGGTAAGATGAAAGAACTAGGATATATAAATGAAGAAGATTATAATGCAGCAGTTGAAGAAGCTAATGAAGGAATTAAATTTGAAAAAGGAAATACATCTAATGCTGCAACAATGTCATATTTAGCAAAAGCAGCTTTAAATCAAGTTGTAAAACAATATGCTGAGGAAAAAGGCGTAACAGAAGATTTTGCTAAAACAAAAGTATATGGCGGAGGATTTAAAATCTATTCAACACAAGACTCAGACATACAAGAAATAATGGAAGATGTATTTAAAGATAAGAATTACATTATATATTCACATGGAGTTCAAGTTCAATCTGCTATGGCAATAATTGATCATAAAACTGGAAATGTTGTTGGAATGATGGGTGGTTTAGGTGATGATGTTGACTCAAATGGTTTAAACAGAGCAACACAATCAACAAGACAACCAGGATCTTCAATGAAACCTATTGCTTCAATTGCACCAGCACTAGAAGCCGGAGTAATTACAGGTGCAACAGTATATGATGATTCACCAACATCATTTGGAAGATATAGACCAAAGAACTCAGGTGGAAGTTATCACGGATTAATTACAGTAAGAAAAGCAATAGAAGTTTCTGCAAACGTTGTCGAAGTTAAAATTATGGCTGAATTAGGACCATTAAATTCAATTCAATTTTTAAGAGAAAAAATGGGTATAACATCTTTAGTTACTGCTCAAGAAGACTCTGAACATAATGATGAAGGCCTTGGAATGGTTTTAGGTGGTATTACAAATGGTATTTCTCCACTTGAAATGGCTGGAGCATATGCTGCAATTGCAAATGATGGATTATATATTACACCAACAATGTATACAAAAATGGAAGATAATGCAGGAAATGTCGTATTAGAGCCAAAACAAGAAAAAATTAGAGCAATGTCAGAAGGTAATGCATTTATAGAAAAATCTATTTTAACAGGTCCTGTTACAGGTGCTGGTGGAACTGCAAAGAACTGTACAATTAGTGGATTTGATGTTGGAGCAAAGACAGGTACAACAAATGACAATACTGATAGATGGCTATGTGGTTTTACAAATGAATATACAGCTGCAACATGGTATGGGTACGATACACCTCAAACAATATATGCTAGTGGATCAAACCCTGCATCAAGAATCTGGATAGATATAATGAGAAAAATTCATAAAGATTTAGAAGGTTCAAGATTTGAAAAACCAGATAGCGTAACTTCAGCAACTATTTGTATGGATACAGGTTTATGCGCTTCTGATTCATGTGATAGAACATATACAGAATACTTTGTAAGAGGAACTATTCCTCCAGCATGTGATGGACATCAATCTGTTACAGTTTGTTCATCATCAGGATTACTTGCTACAGAATTCTGTCCAGAAACAGAAACTAAATATGGCTTAGCAAAACCTCCAAAAGAGCAATTAGGACTATGGAGTACAGATGATGATGGCAAATATGATATTCCAGATGAAACATGTACAGAACATACTCATGCAATACCAAAAGTAATAAAAATGCCAAATGTTATTGGTATGGATGTTGAAGAAGCAAAAGCTAAACTTAAGGCATTAGGATTAGTTGTAATAATAGAAACAAGATATTCAAAGAAAATTGATGGTATTGTAATGGAGCAAAGTAAACCAGAGGGAGCTGAGTTAAAAGAAGGTGACACAATAACGTTGGTTGTAAGTACAATGGAACAAAATCTACCAGATGAACCAACAAATTCTGAACCACCTCCTGATGATAATACAAACAATGAAGGTGGCAACAATGAAGGACCATAAAGAAAGGACTATTTATAATTAATGTTAAAATTATACAATACACTTACAAGATCAAAAGATGAATTTAAACCAATTGAAAATGGAAAAGTAAAAATGTATAGCTGTGGACCTACGGTTTACAGCTATGCTTCAATTGGAAACTTTAGATCATATATATTTGCAGATACTCTAAAAAGAGTATTGGAATATAACAATTATGAAATAGAATCTGTAATGAATATTACTGATGTTGGACACTTAACTTCTGATGCAGATACAGGTGAAGATAAAATGGAAAAAGCTGCAAAAAAAGAAGGAAAAGATCCATATGAAATTGCAGATTACTACACAAAAATATTTTTAAGAGATTTTGATAGATTGTTATTAAAAAGACCTGCAGTAATTACAAAAGCAACTGAAAACATTCCACAGATGATTGAAATGGTTAAAGAGATAGTTGCTAATGGATATGCCTATGAAACAAGTAAAGGAATATATTTTGATGTTTCAAAATTAGATAAATATCCTGTTCTTTCTAATAACATTATTGATGATCAAAAAGCTGGTGCAAGAATAGAAGTTGATCCAGAAAAAAGAAATCCATATGATTTTGCTATTTGGATTAAAGCACCAGAAGAGCATATTATGAAATGGGATAGCCCATGGGGAAAATCTTATCCAGGTTGGCATTTAGAGTGCTCAACAATGGGAAGAAGATTTTTAGGTGAAAACTTTGATATACACACAGGTGGTATTGATCATATACCTATCCATCATGAAAATGAAATTGCACAAGATAAAGGTGCATTTGGACATAATCCGGCAAATTACTGGATGCATTGTGAATTTTTACTTATTGATGGCGGAAAGATGTCAAAATCATTACAAAACACATACACATTAGATCAATTACAAGAAAGAGGAATTTATCCATTAGCATACAAATTATTCTGCTATAGTTCACACTATAGAAATAAGCTAAATTTCACATTTGATGGGGCTTCTGCAGCTCAAGTATCTTTAGAAAGATTATATGAGTTATATTTAAAACATAAAAATGGAAATGAAGATATAACAGAAGATATAATTGAAAGCTATAAAAAAGAATTCTTAGAGTGCATTAATGACGATTTGAATATGCCTGCAGCCCTTGGAGTTCTATGGAAAGCAGCAAAGAATACATCTTATTCAAAACAAATTGCTGAATTAATTTTAGATTTTGATAGAGTTTTAGGATTAGATATAGAAAATGCGGAACAATACTTAAAAGAATGGAAAGAAACCGATGTTCCAAAAGAAATACTAGATTTGCTTGAAGAAAGAAAAGTAGCAAGAGAAAACAAAGATTGGCAGAAATCTGATGAATTAAGAAAAATAATTGAAGAAGAAGGATATACTATAAAAGATAGTAAAGAAGGAACTACAATTCAAAAAAAATAAAACAGTATAAGAAAGGAAGTATCGTGGATAACATTAATAACAAAAAAGAAAACGAAACAGAAAAAAATACAAATACCAAGCCTAAAACCCAAAATAACAATAAGAACAAAAAGAAAGGCAAAAATAAAACTTCATTTTTTAAAAGCTTTTTAATTAGTATAAAAGATTTTGATAAATATGGAAGCTTTTTAAAAGAGAGAACAGGTCAGTCTGTTTTGTATTTATTAATTCTCTTGTTATTGTTTGTAGTTATTTTTACAGCATTTGAAGCTAAAGGTGTAATAGAGGATTATTACAAAATAGAAGCAGAATTAAAAGGACAAATAAAAACAATTTCTTATGAAGATGGAATATTAACTGTTAATAATAATAATAAAACAGAGATTAAAGATAGTGAATTATTGGGTAATATGATAATTGATACATCTGACATCACAGATGAACAATTAAATGCATATAAAAAAGAGCTTGAAAAAATATCTGATGGAGCATTAATTCTAAAAGATAAAACATATTTTAGAATTCAAGATTCTGCTATTAATGCTGAAATAACTTATACAGAATTAGAAAAAGGAAATTCATTAGAAATTTCTATTTTTAAAAATATTATAGATAATTGGAATAAAGATTATAATAAAAGTACAGCAAATGCTACAATAATTGGAATATTGTTTTTAGGTGAATTTTATAATGTTCTTATAGATTCAATATTAAATGCTTTATTCTTAGCTGTTATTGGTTATTTGACTGCAAGAATATTAAAGGTTATATTGAAATTTTCTGAAACATTTAGACTTTCAATTCATGCACTTACATTACCAATTATATTAAACTTAATATATGCAATTATAAGGGTGTATACAAGCTTTACAATGCCTTATTTTGCAATTATGTATTATGGCGTTGGATATGTATACATTATTACAGCAATATTTATGATTAAATCTGACAATATAAAATTGCAATTAGAATTAAAGAAAATAAAAGAAGTTGAAGAACAAATTAAAGAAGAAATGGAATTGGAAATTGAAAAGCAAAAAGAAAAGAAAGAAAAAGATGATGTAAAAAATAAAGATAAAGAAACAGAGAAAAAAGAGAAGAAGAAAAATACAGGAAAGAAAAGAGAACCAAAACTTCAAGATAAACCAGAAGGTAACAATGCTTAATAGAAAGGAATGAATATAAGACATGAGTAAAAAGCCAAATGAATCTAATAAAAATGATTCATCAAACAAAAAAAAGAAAAAAGAAAAAAGACTTAGAATTGTGTTATGGTGTGCAATTGTTTTAGTAATATGTGCAATTATTGGTTATGGAATATATAATGTTATTAATAATAACAACAAGAAGAATGACTTAACAGAAATAAAAGAAGATGAGATTGCATATACTGATTTAATAAAACAAATAGATAGTGGAAATGTTGAACAAGTAACAATGACTGTTGGAAGCACAACAATTAAAGTTAAGCTAAAAGATCAAGAAGAAATGAAAACTGGAATTATTCCTAGCACTCAAGCATTTATTGAATTAGTGCAAGATGAAGCTAAAGAAGGAAATGAAATCGAGCTAATTCAAAAGAGTGAAACATTTTTAGCCAAAACAAAGGATAATTTATTTGGCATTGTACAACTTGTATTAATGACAGTTGTTTTAGTTCTTGTTGTATCAATGACTGGAATGGGAAGTAAAGGTCGAGTTTATGATGCTGAAAATGTAGATGAAAAAAATAGAGTTACATTTGATGATGTTGCTGGAATTGATGAAGAAAAACAAGAAATGCTTGAAATTGTTAATTTCCTTAAAAATCCAGAAGAGTTTTATAAAATGGGAGCAAGAATTCCAACTGGTGTATTACTTTGTGGAGAACCAGGAACTGGTAAGACATTGATTGCAAAAGCTATAGCAGGTGAAGCAGATGTTCCATTTATATCAATTAGTGGTTCTGAATTTGGTGAAATATTTGCAGGATTAGGAGCTTCAAGAGTAAGAAAATTATTTGAAAAAGCTAAGAAAATGGCTCCAGCAATAATATTTATTGATGAAATTGATGCTGTTGGTGGAAAAAGATTAGAAGCATCAAGTGCTGCTGATAACGATAATAATCAGACATTAAATCAGCTTCTAACAGAAATGGATGGATTTGGATCTGAACATACAGTTATTGTTTTAGCTGCAACAAACAGACCTGAAATGCTTGATAAAGCATTATTGAGACCTGGAAGATTTGATAGAAGAATTTCAATTGCTCTTCCTGACATGAAAGGAAGAGAAGCAATTTTAAAAATACATTCAAAGAATAAGAAAATGGCTGATGATGTTAATCTAAAAGCTTTAGCAGGTGATACAGCTGGATTTACTGGTGCAGAGCTTGCAAATATCTTAAATGAGGCAGCTATAATTGCAACAATTAATAAACATGAAGCTATAACATCAAAAGATATTGATGATGCTACAAAGAAAGTTACAGTTGGAATTGAAAAACATAGTAGAGTTATGTCTGATAAAGATAAAAGATTAACAGCATATCATGAAGCAGGTCATACTGTTGTAAGTAAATATTTAGAAAGCCAAAAAGATATCAAAGAAGTATCAATAATTCCAAGAGGAATAGCTGGTGGATATACAATGTATAAGACAAATGAAGATAAATATTATATTTCAAAATCAGAAATGAAAGAGAAATTAATTGCCTTATTAGGTGGTAGAGCAGCAGAGAAACTTGTATTAGATGATATTTCAACAGGTGCAAGTAATGATTTAGAAGTTGCAACAGATATTGCTAAAAAGATGATTACAGTATATGGTATGAGTGATAATATTGGTCCAATAGGATTAAATATTGAAAAAGATCCTTATCAATTACAACTTTTAGGTGATAAGCTTGAAGAAGAAATAGGTAAAGAAGTACAAGAGCTAGTTAGTACTGCATATGAAAAAGCACAACAACTATTAGTGGAACATAGAGATAAATTAGATGCATTAGCTAGTAGATTAATTCAAAAAGAAGTTGTATATGAAGAAGAACTAGAAGAGATAATGTCAGAGTAAAATTTTAATTCAATTAAAATTCAATTAAAGTTTAATTAAAGTATACAATTAAATAAAATATTAAATTGTGTATTAAATAATCTTCTTATCAGTTTTGATAAGAAGATTATTATTTTTATCCTGTTATAAAATTAGAAGTTGATTTTAAGCTTGAATTTACATTTATCTTAAAGAATGAGTTATTGAAGCTATTAAGCCAATTATATTCGATCCACGATTCATTTGTTAGAAAATATTTGATTGCATATCTACCAAATCCTTCAATATCTGAGTTATAGGTTTTAGAAATTTTATATAAATAATCTTGAAGAATATTTTCAATATTATTATTTACCTTATTTTCTAATTCACTGATATTAGTTTTATTTGTAAAATCAACTGATCCATCTGAGGAGATAATCTGAAAGTTCAAATTTACTTTTATTTCAATAAATGGAGAACCATTTACTATTTTTACTTTGATTTGAGGTTTGTTTTTTAATCGTATTTTTAAATCTATAATTTGTGTTTCATCTTTAGGATTTTCAACTTGTAGAATGCAGTTTTTTAATTCTCCATTAATCATAAGATGACATATAGAATCTAGTCCAGTTAATTCTCCAACCAATTTATTATCTTTAAAAACAGCCAATCCCATGTTCTCTACATTGTTTTGTGATTCAATTGGTGTTTGACCTGCAATAAAACTATTATCTTTATTTATATAGCTTGAACTAGATAGACTTGAATGAGTTTCATTATTATTAATTCCAGAAAGAATTGCAATTGGTTCTTGAAAATCACTATTATACGTTGAATAAAAATCAATTAATGTTATCCCATGTGTTAATGAAGTTGTAATTCCCGCACTGTCAACTATTTCATAATACCTTGCAGGAAAGCTTTCCAATGTAGGATTTGTTAATTCTAAAAAAGTACTTGCATCACATTTGGAAACAATAATTTTTGCATGATTACTTATTTGAACATTATTTGATAAATCATTTAAATAAGTCGAAATACCATTATATGCAAGCTGTTCTGAAAATACAATTATTTTACAATGTGATAAATTAATTGTTCTGCTAATATGACTGTCAAATAAGCATATGCCTTCCTGGATACTAGAACATTCTACTGAAGTTATAATTGATGCAGAAGATTGACCAGAAGAATTTGATGAAATACTATCTGGTTTAGCAATTTGTATGCTAAGCTTAATATTATTATTGTCAGCTACATCTATTCCAAGTGCAACAACATATGCCAAACAATCAATCGTCTGAAGTGAATAAGTATTTGAGCTAGCAAAAACAAATAAAAATATCATTACAATAATATATATGATTTTTACTTTTATGTTTTCAAATAATTTAAACATAAATACTTACTCCTTGATATTTAATTTTCTTTTATTTAGCTTTATATTTGCCAATATAAGTATTAATGGAAATATAACAAAGCTAATAGGAAAATATATAAAACTTTTAATAAATAACTCAAATTGATGTGTATCCATCAAATTCTTCGGAATCAATGAAATTATAGCAATAATAATACATACAGGAAGAATAAGAATATTCTGATTAGGAATATTGGTTATCTTTTTTAAAAAATGTATTATGAGCATTACAACTATATTTAAATATGAAATTAATGATAATATCCAAGTAAATACAAATAATGATTCTGAATGCTGAAATAGTTTTCCTAGTGTATTGTGAGATATTAATGTGTAAAGAGGAGAGATATTATCAGTATTTATTTTTCCAGATACAGAAAGTAGAAGGCAGGCTGTTGATAATAATAAAAGAATTGAAATTATTATCACAGAAATAATAGAAATACTTTTAAAACTCTTTTTATCTGAAAGCATAGGAGATAAAAAATATAGAGCAAAGATGCCATTAAACGTTAATATGTTTGATAACCCAGATAAAAACGTTGAGGACGCGCCATATCCGAGTAATGGAAATATTCTTTGTATAACAAAATTACCTGCTGAAAAAATATATGTTAAAAAAAGAGATATAAGTATTATTAAAGTAACTATTACATTTGTCTTTATAATTGAAGATTCTCCTATAAAATTAACAATTATTCCTATAAGGATAAAGAATAAAATAATGAAAAAAACATGTGTATGGTCATAATAAGTAACATATAGTATTTCTGCAAAGTTTCTCAATGATGCAGCAGATATTATAATTAAGTAAGCTACCATTAATAGCCCAGATAAATATTTTAGAAAATTACCACCTAAATATTCTGAGACATCAATAATATCTGAATTCTTAAATCTATTAAATAATCTTAAGATTAGCAATGTAAATAAAAAAGCAATAATGCTTATATAAATAATATTTAAAATAGATGATGAGCCAACAGAAGAAAGAATGGATTGAGGATGATTTAATATAATACCATTAATTTCTATTATTAGAATTAAAAATATTGCTTCTATATTGGTTAGTTTTATTAAATTATTCTCCATAAATTTCCTTTCTATATATTGTTTATTTTGTGTTTTTTACATTTCCATATTTCCACAACATACTAATAGTGTTTTCTTCATAAGGCCTTTTTGTTTTTAAATAATTAGATCGCGTTTCTCTTTTCCATATTGGTGATAAAAATAGACCTTTTCCAAAAGGAGATATAATTATCTTAGGTTCTACATATGGAACCCCAAATGATTTCATAGAAAAAAGTACTGCAAGATGAAAAACAATAGCTGTTGAAAGTCCTAAAAATCCACCAACTGCACCAAATATAATATAAATAAATCTAGATAAACGAACATGGACACTTAAAGATACATCTGGAATTGTAAAAGAACAAATTGCAGTTATAGAAACTATAATTATTAGAATAGGACTTACAATACTTGCTTGTACAGCTGCTTGCCCAAGTATTAATGCACCGAACTATTCCAAGTGTTGGACCAATTGGATTTGGAACACGAATACTTGCCTCGCGTATAAGCTCAAAAGCTAGCTCCATTATTAGAAGTTCAATTACGATAGGGAAAGGTACAGATTCTCTTGAGGCAACAATTGCAAATAAAAGTTCAGTAGGAATTAATTCTTGATGGAAATTTGTAATTGCCATATATAAGCCAGGAAGTAGAAGAGTAACCAAGATTGCAAGATATCTTAAACCTCTATACAAATTGGCATACTGGTGTTTTACATTTAAATCTTCTGGGGAAGATAAAAAGTCTGATAGAATACCAGGAGCTATAAGTACAAAAGGTGATCCATTTACAATTATAACTACACGTCCTTCAAATAAACAATTTACAGCTTTATCAGGTCGCTCTGTTGAAATAATTTGAGGTAATGATATGTTTCCATTATCTTGTATTAATTGTTCTAATGTACCAGATGAAATAATATAGTCAACATCTAAATTATTAATTCTATATTTTACTTCTGAAACTAAATCTGAATTTGCTATATTATTCATATAACAAACAGCACATGCAGTTTTGCTTAATTTACCAACAGATAGGCTTTCTATTACTAAGTTTTCATTATTAATATATCTTCGTAAAAGAGATGTATTTGTCCTTAAATTTTCAGTAAAAGCTATTTGTTCACCACGAATAATCATCTCATTATTAGGCTTATCTAAACTTCTTTGTTCAAAACCTTTTACTTCAATATTAAAAGCCGCTTCTATACTGTCAATAAATAAACCACAATTACCAGAATTAATACCAGAAATAATCTCTTCAAAATTTGATAATTTATTAACATTGTTTTGAGGAAGTAAACAATTGTAAATATATTCAGTTATATCAAATTTTTTTACTTTTCTTACAGTAATATTATTAGTAACAACTTCAGAGATAATTCTGTTTTGTGATCCGTCAAAAGTATTAGCTGAATTTCTTAACATTAGTGGCTTTAATATAAATTCATTCATATTTGATGAATTTATCATTCCATCAATATAAACAATAAAAGCATGATATTGTTTATTACGAGCAGAAAGAGTAAATTCTCTTATTACTATATCTGAATTAATCATGCTATTATATTTTGTTTTTATATATTCTAAATTTAAACGAGAGACAGGATAGATACTGTTTATATTATTAATCTCAATATTATTGTTATTGTTGTTGTTATTATTTATTTCATTATTATAATCTTTATCTGAACAATCTTCTGGTTCAATGTTAAAATTATATTGAGAAGAAGGAAAATCTCCAAATACTTTATTTATCCAATTTGTTAAATTGTCTTTTAAATTAAAATTCAAAATATTACTCCATAAATATATTATTTTTTATATAATAATTATTTCCTAAAAATAATAAAATATGTAAATTTTATGAATAATATCTAACATTATCTAATATAAATTATTAAAGTTTGTTTAGTACAACTATTAATCGTTGTATAAAAAGAAAGGGAAGGATATAAGATGGAGGAAAATTACTTATATGCAGATATTGCCCAAAGAACCGATGGTGATATTTATGTGGGAGTGGTTGGACCTGTTAGAACAGGAAAATCTACATTTATTAAAAGATTTATGGATTTACTTGTTATTCCAAACATAGATAATGAGTTTAAAAAAGAAAGAGCAAAAGACGAACTTCCTCAAAGTGCTGGTGGAAGAACAATAATGACAACTGAACCAAAATTTATACCAAATGAAGCGGTAGAAATTACAATTGGTAATCAGATACATTTAAATGTAAGAATGATTGATTGTGTTGGCTATTTAGTAAATAACGCAATTGGATATTTAGAAGATGAAATGCCAAGAATGGTTAAAACTCCATGGGCAGAAGATGAGATACCATTTGAGCAAGCTGCAGAAATAGGGACAAGAAAAGTAATTCAAGAGCATTCTACCATTGGAATCTTAGTTACAACAGATGGAAGTATTACAGATATTCCAAGAGAAGATTATATAGAAGCAGAAGAAAGGGTTGTAAAAGAATTAAAGGAAATTAATAAACCTTTTATAATAATTTTAAATTCAAATAATCCGGATTCTGAAGAAACAAGAAAATTAGCAAATAGATTACAAGAAAAGTATGATACGCAAGTAGTACCAACTGATTGTGAAAACCTAGATATTGGTAAAATAGAAGAAATATTTGGAAGAATTCTATATGAATTTCCAATTGAACAGGTAAATATTAATTTTCCATCATGGGTTGATGTTTTACCACAAGATCATTGGTTAAAAGAAGAATTATATGATGAAATAAAAGATGCTTTTAGAAATTCTAATATATTAAAACAAGTTGATAGTAGTGTTATCAAGCTACAAAATACTGATATAATTAGTTCTTCCAATATTGATAAAATTCAATTAGGAATTGGAAGTATCAATATGAATATTTCTTTATATGAAGATTTATTTTATAAGATTTTAACTGAACTTTCAGGAGTAGATATCTTAAATGAAATGCAATTATTCTCTACAATGATTTCATTTGCTAATACAAAAAGAGAATATGACAAAATAGAATATGCACTGCAACAAGTAAAAACTAAAGGATATGGTATTGTAAATCCAGGAATAGATGAGCTTATATTAGAAGAGCCCGAAATGGTTAAACAAGGCTCAAAATATGGAGTTAAACTTAGAGCAAAAGCTCCATCTATTCATTTAATTAGAGCTGATATAGAAACAGAAGTGTCACCAATAGTTGGAAGTGAAAGACAGTCTCAAGAACTTGTTGAATCATTACTTTCTGAATTTGAAAATGAGCCGAAAAAGATATGGGAATCTAATATATTTGGCAAAAGTCTACATGAGCTTGTTAATGAAGGTTTGCAGAATAAATTATCACATATGCCTGAAGAGGCTCAAATTAAGTTAAAAGAAACACTAGAAAGAATTGTTAATGAGGGAAGTGGTGGCTTAATTTGCATTATTTTATAAAGATACAATATGCCAAATCTTAAAAACTTGAAAAAATCAATATAATGTAGTAAAATACAGAGCGTAAAGCTTTTACTTAAAAACCTCCAAATTGACGAATGTCTAAAAAGTATAAAGGAGGTAAATTAGGTTTTTTAGTAATGCTTGACAAATTTATTAGCAGAGGTATTTTTATGTTTGAAGAAGAAAAAAAATTAAAAACTGCCGAAGATGTACCAATAATACCGTTTAGGGCAGAAAATCTCGGATTAGTACGCCTGAAACAGTTGGCTTTCCGGACCGGGAACGTGTAAGAATAACTGTCTGTGAAGAGGAATTTATACCTAGGGGCTTTGATGTCT
>JAEEGL017376657.1_pt1 | contig 13709 bp, 9 predicted proteins | sample 9134231 | NCBI WGS metagenome assembly JAEEGL01 (sample SAMN16246548, study PRJNA631951) | gut metagenome | biome: gut microbiome; feature: rumen; material: fiber-attached | host: Bos | place: Iran: Karaj | collected 2018-10 | reverse complement strand
TGTGTCGATCATCAATGAACTCAAACTGCCTTACGGCAGGAACAGCGCCATGACCTGTCCGGTGTTCATCTCCCGGACCGAGTTTATCTCCACCAATGCGACCTTGAGACCGTGGTATTACAATCCGTCGGGTCCGGCCACTACGGGAACGGTTATTTTCAGTTACGGCGCCAATGAGCACGTTTATCCGAAAAAAAATGATGTCCCGCTGAGTTATTTGAGCCCGGACAGCAAAAAACTGGATCGGCTCCGGCACCTTTCCAAAGTCCTTTCCATGGCCGATGACATCGCCTCCACCCGGATCCGGTATGACACGCAGAACTTCTACAACGCCCACGGACAGGGATTCAACATGCTGATGCTCGACGGACACGTGGAATATTCCAAGAACCATTATCCGCACAAAACCTCGCTCGAAACGATCAGCCCGTCCACCGGCTGGCCGAGCAAAGCCTATCCCGCCACCTATCTGACGCAGGCCGCCAAGGCACAGAGCCTCGGTTTCAGGCCGTTCTGGGGCGATGAAGACTGAACTGTAACAGGAAAGATTTGAAAATGCGCGAAACCAAAAAACACTATTACGCCTACCGTTCTTTCTGGCCCGAACTGGAGACCCGGAAAAGATTCCGGCAGGAAGTCGGGATCAACGTCCATAACGTCATGATCTCCAACACCGCCAATTCACTCGGTTTTCCCTACACCAAATATCCGCCCGTCTGGAAATGGAACGGCGTCTACGATCTGGATGCGTTCGACCGTCAATTCGACGATGTGATCTCCGTGGTGCCGGACGCCCGTTTCCTCTGCATGCTCGACCTGAACACGCCGCATTGGTGGACCCGTTATCTGGGGGCCTTCGGCGTGCGCTACGATTCGTTTTACGAGCTCGGAAAGATCAGCGCGTCGGAGATCTGGCGCAAGGACACTTCCGAATACATGCGCACCGTGATGAAGCACGCGCAGGAAAAATACGGCGACCGGATCGAGGCGTATGTGCTCGGCTGCGGCGGCGCCACCGAATGGCACGACCGGTCGAGGTCCGAGGAGAGTATCTACCGTCTCGCCGCCTACCGGAAATGGCAGCGGGAACACGGCATGGAACCCTCCGACATTCCCGGCCGGATGCGGCGCGATTCCGGCTCGTATGATTTTTGCACCGGCTTCCGCGACAAAGGCAGCTATTACAACGGCAACGACCCGACGGGCGGCGCCTATGAAGCGGTGTTCCCCAACGGATACGGTCTGTTCCGCACGCCCGAAAAAGATCAGGATGTCATCGATTATCTGCGGTTCTGCTCCGAATTCAATGTCGATACGGTCGGATTTTTCCTGCAGGAAGCGCGCAAGGTCATTCCCGATCAGGTCGAACTGGGCTGCTTCTTCGGCTACTGTTTCGCTCCCTGGACCATGAATGCGTGTCATCTGGACTATGAACGGCTGCTCGGAAATCCCGATCTGGATTTCGTAATCGCGCCGGTCATCCAATACGCCATCGGAGAAGGCAGCACCAGCGCCACGGTCCACGAGACCATTTCGCTCCACGGCAAACGCATGCTGCAGGAATTCGACCAGAAATGCTGGTGCTACAACCGCGTCATGTCCGACTGCTGCACCCTGCCCGCGCCGGCGGTCGATTCGGACGATCTGGTGTGGGACAGGAACACCGACGGCGGCGACCTGTCCAAAAAATTCACTTTCGGTTCCGGCAACGGCTGGACCAGTCCGAAACGCATTGCCGCGGGCATCGAACGCGATTCCTCGATGGCTCTGATTCAGGGCGATTCGGTCTGGTGGTTCGATATGTGGGGCGGTTTTTATCAGCATCAGGAAGTTTACGACGCGCTGCGGGCCAGCCGGGAAATCTATGAACGGGAGATCAGCTGTCCGGTCCGTCCGGTCGCGGAAACTCTGGTGGTGATCGATCCCGAAAATCTGCTGCTGGTCAACGACCTCAACGAGCGGGCCGGCACGTTCCACACGTATCCGATCCAGGCCCTGGGCGCCGCCGGTCTGCCTTATGAAACGTGCTCGTTCCGCGACTTGGGAAAAATCGATCTCGGACGTTTCCGTTTCGTCGTGCTGTGTCATCCGTTTTTCCTGCCGGAGCCGAAAATGGCTCTGCTTCGGGAAAAAGTCCTCAATTCCGGACGGACCGTGCTGTGGGTCTATGGCTGCGCCATCGATTCCAGCGGCCGCTGGGACCCCGCCAATGTGGAAAAGACCTGCGGCATTGCATACGGCACCCCGGGAGTCGGCCGGAAAGACATGGTCGGCTGGAAATCCGCATACGTCTTCCGGACCGAGGATACGATCACTTCCGAAGTCATGCGCGATCTGGCAAAGTCCGCCGGCTGCCATCTCTGGACCAGCCGCGCGTGTCCCGTGTATGCCAACAGCCGCTTTGTCTGTGTTCATGCCGTCGGCAGAGAGCCGCTGACGGTTCTGCTGCCGGAAAAAGCGGCTCGTGCAACGGAGCTTTACACCGGAAAGACCTGGGAAAATACGGATCGGATCGAGGTGACTCCGGACGGAGTTTCCACCTGGCTCTGGAAGCTGGAAAAATAACGAGCCGCTTCGCCGGGGCGCGAGAACGGCAGGCCGGTGATCCCGTATCATCCGGCCGGTTCTCGCGCGCGCATTTGCCCACAATAGCTGTTGATAAAACAAAGCCAATTGCGATTGGTAAGGAGGTTTATGCCATGAAACATGATTTTTCGTGACTTTTTCAAGAAAAAAACACAGTCGATGCGTCAAAATTGGTTTGACGCTGAAAAAAACAACTTTTTAACAAGAAGAGCCAAAACGTTTTGAAATTTGCTCGAGGAGAATCAGAAAATGAGTTGGCGCGACAAATTGTGGATGTGGGGTTACACCCAGGAAAAGATCGGAGTGCCCGTTCCGTTCACCGGCAGCACCAAAAGCTATTGCAGTCTGGAAAGCGCCGCGAGGTATTTCGTCATGAACAACACCGTATTCATGAACAGCATGCACTCGCTGGAACGTCTGGAGGAAAACCTGAATTATCTCCGGGACTCGAAACAGATTCTCTGCGGTCTGCCGCACGGAGAACGGAACGCGATCGCCGGAGCGGAAGCCATCAGCCGGATGTCGCTGAATTTTCCGAATGTCCGCGGAATCGTGCTGGATGATTTTCTGCAGCTGTCGGGACACCCGACCACGCCGGAACTGGTGCGGGCCATCCGCGAGAAACTGCGTTCCGCCAATCCTGCGCTGGAAATTTACGTGGTCATGTATTCGGATGTCAATCATCTGGACGTGACGCCGTATCTGGACCTGATCGACGGGATCATTCTGTGGCGCTGGGTCTCGACCGAACACTTCTGGCGCTCGGAATTCGGTCCGCTGCTGCATCGCTTCAAGGTCAACACCGGCAAGAAACTGTTTCACGGGGTGTATCTGCAGAACTACGGAGAATATTCCTCCGCGGCGCATCCGATGGATTTCGAACTCTGGAAACTGCAATGGATGCGCATCCTTTGCTCGCTCCGGGATGGGGCTGCGTTTCTGAACGGCTGCGTGCTCCTCCAGAACGGCTGGGTCAGCAATCCCGAGTTCCGCGACCACGCGGTCTGGCTCAAAGACACCCTTGACTGGTTCTGTGAAACCACTTCGGAGAGGTAAAACGAAATGAAAGTGCCGCATTGGGAATGGAACTGCCGCCGTCTGAACGAAGAACTGGGCGCCGCTGCGCCCGACCGGAAGGCAAAGCCGAAACGGGGCGAATTCGCCGTGGCCGGGCTGACGTGGAACCACGCCGCCGGACCGGAAGGTCTGCTGACGGCCTGGCAGGATTTGAGTGATACGGTGCGTCTGCTGGCGGACACACCCAGCCCCGGCGCATCGGTGCTGCCGGTGGAAATCCGAATCCGGAAACCCTCCGGACGGAACCGCACCTACCGGGCGGAACTGGCGAAATCGGGGATCACGATCGATGCGGAAACGGTTTTCGGCGCCATCCGGGCGCTGTACCGGATACGGAACCGGCTGTGTCTGCGGCGTGCGGCCTTTCTGAAGGCGGAAACTCTGGACAGTTCCGGAGCGATGGACCCGGCCCTGACGTATCCCGCGCTGAAAGGAGTTTCGACCTTTTCGCTGGATTACCCGGCGGCGTATTCCGAAGGATACCTGCGCGGCGTGGCGCGGGCCGGATATACCGGATTCCACCTCAATATTCATTACAGCGTGTTCTGCCGTTCCCGGCTGCTGCCGGAGTTCCGGAATCCCGAAGCGGAAAAGAATCTGGCCGATCTGAACCGTATCGTTCAGGCCGCCGCCAGATTCGGACTGGACGTTTATCTGTCGTTCTACCTGTCGCCGCTGCCCGGCAGTCACCCGGTCTTCCGGCGTCTGCCGGAACTGCGCGGCAGCCGGATGGTCGGCACCGCCGATTCGTATATTCTGTGCTGTTCGCATCCGATGGTCCGGCAGTTTTACGCCGAACAGATGACCGATCTCTTCGGGGCTGTGCCGGAACTGGGCGGCATTCTGGCGATTTCCGGCTGCGAAGGCTGGCTCCATTGCCATACTGCCTGCGCGCAAACCGAAGACGGACGGTGCGAATGTCCGCGCTGCCGGAAACTGGAACCCGAGACCGCCGTGGCCGGAATGTTCAACGCGATGGGCGCAGCCGTGCATGCGGTTTCACCCGAGGCGAAGTTCGTGGTGTGGAACTACGGAATTTTCGCCTGGTCGGACATCGGCGCGGAAAAACTCATCTCCCGATTGTCGGACGATTGCTGCGTCATGGCGAATTTCGACACCGGCGATGCGTATGAGCTGGAAGGCGTGCAGGGCGTGGCCTTCGATTATTCGCTCCGCTGCACGGGACCTTCGGAACCGTACCGCAAACAGCAGAAAGCCGTCAGGCGCGGGAAAAAGACGTTCCTGGCCAAATGCGAAAGCGGTGCTCCGCTGGAATATTGCTCTCTGCCTTACGTTCCGGCCCTGACCCGCTGGATGCGCAAATACGAAGGAATCCGTCAGAGCGCCGCCGGCGCGCTCTACTGCTGGAAATTTCTGGGTTACAACGGCGGACTGGCGCAGGAACTGGCCGGAATGAGCGCCGCTGGAGAAACGCCCGCGATTCTGAACCGTCTGGCGGCCCGCGATTTCGGCGAAAAAAACGTCCCGGCCGTGCTGCGCGCCTGGCGCGCCTTCGACCATGCGATGGACTACCACCCGTTTTCCGGTCCGAGCGCGGGTTATTTCAAAGGGCCGTTTTTCATCGGACCGGCCCAGCCGCTGTTTCTGCGGGAGCCGCAGAAACTGCCGGAATGTTTTTACTGCGGCAGTCGGAACCGGACCGTGGTTTTCACCGATCTGACCTTTGCCGAACCGTTCGGAGTTCCGGCCATGCTGCGGGCGCTGACCAAAATGCTCCGGTTCTGGCGTCAGGGCGTGACCGTTCTGGAAGGACTGCGGGGCAAAGACGCCCATGAACGCGCCGCGCTGAAAGCACATTTGTCCTTGTGCCGTCTGTTCCTCGGTTTTCTGGAAACGGCACGCAGCATGACGGAGTTCTATGCGGTCCGGGATTCATTCCATCTGGCGCCGTACACGCCCGAAACGGCCCGGAAGAAACTCGCCAAAATGAAAACGATCGCACAGAACGAACTGACCAATGCGGAACGCGCCCTGACGCTGCTGCGGTCCGATCCCCTGCTGGGTTTTTCCGCCATTTACCGTCCGGGCATCACCGAAGCCATGCTGCGGTACAAGATCGAACATACGAAAAAACTGATCGAACACGAGCTGCCGTTCAAGTATTACAGCCTGCTGTTCAGTTTCAACCGGCATCCGAGCTGGACCGGGAAAGAATTTTGAAAGCTGTTTTGAGGAGATTTAATGCGATTCAGAAATCCACGTCCTCTGGGCGTGGTCAGAGACCATCAGGGTTTGCCTGAAGGTCTGCCCATGCTATATTATCTCAACTGTCCCCACAGTGAGAAAGGATATAGCATGAGCAGGTTTATTAAACCATTCCCTACATTGAAATTCAATCCGGAAATCCGAAAACGGTGTTTATTCCGTTTTTTCAGCGTTCAGATGCACCCTTTTTCCGGTCCATTCTGCTCTTCCGGAGTTGATTTGTTCTCCATCCGGCTGTATATTTGGCCGGTCCGGGAACCGATTCCGGAAGTCATCGCACATAAACTATGGAGATCAGAAGATGCTGCAGTTCCCTAAATCCAGAAACGATCAGAAAAGTCTGGTTGCCGAACATTACCGGTGGAGCAGCCGAATCAAAGATCCCCGGATATCGTTTTTCATCGGGTCGACTTCGCATCCCAGGGAAATCAACCCGCATGACCACGATTTTTATGAAATGGTATTCATCGTGCGCGGCTGCGGCATCCATCAGTGCCGCGACCGGAGTGGACGAACCCATAAGATCAATTTCTGCGCCGGCGACCTTTTTGCCGTTCTGCCGAATGAGATCCACTGGTATTCCGAATGCAGCAATCTCTGGCTGTTCAATATCTATATCCGCCATGACGCTTTTTCCGGAGAGATGGCCGAATTCTGCCGGACCGGTATCCTGCATGAACTGTTCTGCCGGACCGGACAAATGCCGTTCTGCAAGATCCACATTCCATCCGGTCTGTTCGAAGCTTTCGCCGAAAAATGCAATCTGATGCAGGAAGAACTCGGCAATGCAGCCCCTGGGTACCAGCTTCTGATCACCCACGGGATCGAAGACCTGCTGATCCGTCTGGTCCGTCTGCAGAACAGCCGGGGAAAAATCAAGCCCGCGCCGCTTGACAGCCGAGACTTCGTTTCCCGGGTGACTGCATATATCGAGGAACATCTGACCGAATCCTTCACGCTGGACAGTCTCGCCCGTCGTGCCTGTCTGAGCAAAAGCCAGTTCTGCCGCCGGTTCAAGACCGCCGCGGGCACCACGGTCTGGACTTATCTGACACTGCAGAAACTGGAAAAAGCCAAAAAACTGCTCGCGGAAACCCGCCTCGACATCGATGAGATCGCGGGCGACTGCGGTTTCCGCGACCCTTCATATTTCACCCGCCAGTTCCGCAAATATTTCAAGGAAACTCCGATGGATTATCGGCGGAAACATTCCATCCTGATCCTCCGCCAGACCCGGAACTTCAAAGTCCGGAAAAAGGATTTGAAAAAATGCTGATATAATGCTGATATACAGCAATATCGTCCTTGTAATTTTGTTTTTCCCCGCGTATATTATTTCCCGGCGATACAAGTTTTTTTACTGAAAACACCAGAGGAAAAAGGATTTTTCATGTCATCGGACGTCAAACTTCCAGGCGGGATAGAACTGGCGGCATTTTACTTTCCCAATTTCCATTCGGACCCCCTGACCGGACGCGTTCACGGCGAAGGCTGGACCGAATGGGAAGTGCTGAAAGCGGCGCATTCCCGCTTTCCGGGACATCGCCAGCCGAAAGTCCCGCTATGGGGATACGAGGATGAATCCGATCCGGAAGTGATGTCCCGCAAGATTGACCTTGCCGCCAACAGCGGGATCGGGGTTTTCCTGTTCGACTGGTATTATTATGAAAATCATTTTTTCCTGGAAAGTGCGCTTCGAAACGGATTCCTTCAGTCTCCGGTTCGCAGCCGCATGAAATATGCGCTGATGTGGGCGAACCATACTTGGCACGATGTCCATCCAGCCCGGCTGAGGGAAAATTTTGTCCCGCTCCATTCCGGCGATGTGACCCCGGCCCAGTTCGACCGCATCTGCGGGACTTTGATCGATGAGCATTTCCAGAATGATGAATACTGGAGGGTAGACGGACAGCCGTTTTTCTCCATTTACGATATCGTCCGGCTGATCGGGAACTTCGGCGGCGCGACGCAGCTGCGCAATGCGCTGGATTCTTTCCGCGGGCGTGCGGAGAAAGCCGGTTTGCCCGGTCTGCATTTGAATCTGACCAGTCGCGGCGAAAACATCCTGCCCGGCGAAATGCAGGCGAATTCCCCCGATCTGGTCGAAACACTGGGATTCGACAGTGTCACCACCTATGTCTGGCTTCACCACGTTCCGCTGAAAGATTTCCCGACGACCGATTACCGGGAAATCCGGGAACGGTATCTGGAGATCTGGGACCAAGCTGACCGCGAGTATAAAGTTCCCTATTATCCCAGCATCATGACCGCGTGGGATTCCTCTCCGAGGACGGTGCAGAGCGATTGTTTCGTCAATGCACCATATCCCTTCGGGCCGGTCGTGGAAAACGATCCTGAACTTTTTTCCGAAACACTCCGGCTGTTCCGCAAAAAGATCCTCGAACGGCCCGAAAACCAGCGGATCTTCACGATCAACGCCTGGAACGAATGGACAGAAGGTGCGTATCTGGAACCTGATTCGGAAAACGGTTATGCCATGACGGCCCGGATCCGCGAAGTCTTTATGGGTGATCCGGAAAAATGAGGAGTTACATCTGAAAATGAAATCGACAATACATAATCAAATTGAAAGGGCTGTTTCAATGATTTTACCGCTGCATCAATGTTGTCATGGAGTCACCGCAAACGTTTCGAACCGCAACCGGAAACCTGGCTGGCGATTCACACTGATCGAATTATTGATCGTGATTGCCATCATCGCCATTCTGGCGGGTATGCTCCTGCCGGCACTGAACAGTGCACGGGAACGGGCTAAAACCATGAACTGCCTCAACAAACAGAAATCCTTCGCCCAGATGACCATTGCCTACGTCGGGGATTTTTCGGACCATTCCATGCCAGTGGTCTCTTCGCTGTTTGCCGACCAGGCAACTTCCAATGAAAGACGGGAGATGCAGTATTATAAAAGCGGGAAACCCGACATGGGATTCGGGATCCTGTTCCGGCAGAAATATCTCCCCGTCGATTCGAACTGCAAGCTCAATCGGGATTTTTATGCAGACGCCAGCGGAGACAACCGCCCGGTCTTCACCCGGTGCGGCGACGGTCTGAAAATGGGTTGGGGACAGAATAAATTCATGATCGACTACCTCTGTCTGTTCGATACCGGCAGTAACGACAAACCGACTTCGTTTCCGTCCTGGAACAAGAAATTCGGCACCCTGGGACGCAAACTCATGGGCTGCTGTATTTCCTCCGGAATCGTCTTCAATGAAGCAGTCACCCACGGCCGCGGAACAACACTGTTCTTCACCGATGGTTCCGCCCGCACCGCCCTCGCCAGGGAATATACTCCGGCAAACTGGATCCTCGGCGGACCGAAAGTCTATCACACAGCCGCAACCATGAAAGCGGCGATTGCCCGTATGGAATCCAATTGACGCTGCGGCATTCCCATGAAATCGAAACAGTTTATATGGCTAGCCATACTGCTGCCGGCATTGTTTTCGCTTGAAGCGGCGGATGCCGCACGGGTTATCCGTCCCGTTGATGCACCGGGATGCTGTTTCAGGCTCGGCAGCCGGATCCAGTTCAGGATGTCTCCGGAAACGCCCGTGACCGTGACCGATTGGCAGGACAAGCCGGTTTTTCAGGGGAAATCCGACAGTCGGGGGCTGTTGGTCCTGCCTGATATCGGAGCCGGTTTTTTCCGGATCGCCGCTGCGGGGATGAGCGGAAAACGGGATTTCGCCATTGTTTATCCGAAAAAGCCCGGAACAGGTGCATTCTGCCAGGTCAATACCTGTTCCGCATGGGTGACTCATCTGACGAAGCCCGCCGATCCGGCCCTGCCAGAATCCGGACCTGAACATTGTGCGTTCCTGCTCCGGCTGGGCGGTTTTGCTTCCGCCCGGGAATTCGTCTCGTGGAAAGAAATCGAACCGGCAAAAGGACAATACTGCTGGGACCGGAAATACCGGCCGATTTTCCGCAAATTCCATGACAGCGGAATCAAAGTCGCCTGTTGTTTCCGGGATTCCCCTCGCTGGGCCCGCAACAGAAATGGTCCGAATGAGAAAAGCCCTGCGCCGAACAGTTTCCCGGACGATTTGACCGCATGTTATCGGTTTGCCAAAAAACTGGCGGAACAGATGGGCTCCTTCACGGCTGTCTGGGAATTCTGGAACGAACCCGATCAGGGCGGGAATCAGGATGCGGCATGGGATTTCGCCGCGTCTATGAAAGCCGCCTGGCTCGGATTCAAGGCCGGAGCGCCCCGGATCCCCGTCGCACTCGGCAGTCTCTGCCTGTATCCTGTCTCTCTCCAGTATGACAAAACCGTGCTGGACAACGACCTGAAATACTATTTCGACTGGTTCAATTACCACACCTACACGGAACTTTCCAATTATACTGACCTAACGGACCAAATCGAACAGCTCCTGAAAAAGACCGGTAATCAGGGCAAACCATTGATTTTTACCGAAACCGGCACGAATGCCGAGGGCCACGCAGTGATGGACTCTCTGCATAAAGGAAAAAAAGAACACTCTTTCGCACAGGAACTGCTCGTAGCGGAATTTCACCCGAAATCAGTTCTGGCACTGAAAATGCGCGGGGTACGGGAAGTTTATCCTTTCGTGCTGCCGCCGTTCAATGAAATCTCCGGCTCCAAAGCCTGGGGACTGCTCCGACATGATTACACTGTGAAGCCGGCGTTTGCCGCGCTGGCATTGATGAATCACCTGCTCGGCGGTGCGGAATTGGCGGGACAGCTGAAAACCCCGCCGGGAATAACGGCGTATCTGCTTGCCCGCGGCGGATCTCAGACCATTGCCTACTGGCTGGAAAGTCCGCTTGATTCCGGCAAAAAAGAAAACCCGGCGGTTTCCGGATCACGCACCTTCACTCTTGCCGTTCCGGCCGGCACTTACCGGATTTATGATCCGTTCGGCAAAGAAACCGCTGTAAAAACCGAAAAGGGAAAACTGGTTCTGACTGCGGACCATTTCATCCGCTATGCTGCCGGGCTGAAAGATCTCAAAGCCGCACGTCCGGCAATCCGCCGTCCGGAATTGCCGATGCCCCGATTCGATGGGGATCCAACGGTCCTGCTGAAAGTCCGTCTTTCCCCGGACATGATTCTGGCGGGATCCCGGTCCGCTGTGGAGTTCAGAGAAGGCATTCGGCAAACGACTTTCCAGATCGATGTGTTCAACTGTTCCAATGAACTGAAGAAAGGCCGTATCCAACTTACTTGCGGAGGACAGGAGATTGCGGTCCCGCAGGAGATCACTCTGGAGCCGTGGGGCAAGGCCGCCGTCCCGGTCGTGATGCCGGTCCCGGCCAAAAATCAGGGCCGGATCATCCTGGGCGGCACGTTCAACGGCAAGCGGATCACCCGCTGTATCATCCCGTTTTTCAAATCGGCAGTCTTCAAAGGCAAATTGCTGACCCGGGCCTCCCGGCCCGAGGCCTGGAAAGCGTCGACATCTGGAAAAATGACCATTTCCGCAGCAAAAGACGGAGCAGTCCGGTTCGATACAGAGTTTCAGGAGAAACGGAATTGCTGGACGGTGCCGACTTTCCTGCTGGACCTGCCGGAGGAATCGTTGCAAACAGTCAAGGGGATGCGGTTCGATTTCCGGCTTCACACCCCGCCGAAAAACGCCCGCTGGCCACTGATCTATTTTATTGGCGTCAAATCAGCCAAGGCCCGGTATCAGTTCAAACCGCATAATGACTGGCAGACTGTCACCGTCCTGTTCGATCCCTCGCTCCAGTTGGGAAAAGCACAGGCATTTCAACTTGGTTTGTCCTCGAAAGGTGGTCCGCTCAGCTGTTCGATCCGGAATTTCGAACTGCTCTATTTCGATCTGGAAAAATCCTGCTCATTCCAGCCGCTGGACCGTGCCGGCACACCGGCGGCATGGAAAACGGATGATACGGCAAAACTCCGGATTACCTCAGGGGGAGACCCCGGTGAGGTCCGGTTCGACTCGGGTAATACGGGTCCGGCCCGGCCTTCACTGCCGCTGCTTCTGCCGCATGAATCAATCAGGAACGCAGCAGGGATCGGCTTCGAGATCAAGGTAGACAGCCAGCTTTTCAACATCTCTTCCGCAGAGGTGGTGTTCCAGCTCGGGGAAACTTCGGTCTCCGAATCATTCAAGCTGAACTCCGCCGGCTGGCAGCGAGTGGTCATCCCGTTCGAGAAGCTGAAATATCCGGACCTGGTGACTGCGTTTCAGATCTCGCTCTCCGGAAATTCCGCCCCGTTTTCGTATTCGATCCGGCGTCTTGGTTTTTACTACCGATGAAACATATTCTTCAACAGACAGGAAACCGAAAAAATGAATGAAAAAAACTCCGAAAAAATTCTGCTGCTGGCCTATTATTTCCCGAACTGGCATGTGGACCGGCTGAACGAAACAGTGCATGGGGAGGGCTGGACCGAATGGGAGGTCCTGAAATGTGCACGCAGCCGCTTCCCCGGTCATTACCAGCCTCGGATCCCCGTTTGGGGGTATGAAGACGAAGCAAAACCCGAAGTAATGGCCCGCAAGGTCCGGACCGCAACCGAATACGGTGTCAGCGGGTTCATTTTCGATTATTACTGGAATACGGACGGTCCATTCCGTTCCCGGGCTCTGGATGAAGGGTTCCTCGGCTGTGCGGAAGCTGAAAATTTCCCGTTTGCCCTGATGTGGTGCAACCATTCCCGTCTGAATCTGCATCCGGCCCCGTTTACCATGCATGTCGAAGGATATTCCACGCCGCTGGTCTCTCCGGAAATGTTCGACCGCATGACCGATGTCTGGGTCGACCGTTACTTCACGCGGAAAAATTATCTCCGGATCGGGGAAAAAGTATATTTTTCGGTCTACCGCCCGTATGATTTGATCCGCTGTTTCGGTTCGGTGGATCGGACTGCCGAGGCGCTGGCAAAATTCCGCGACAAAGCGAAGGAACGGGCCGGATCGGATATCTTCCTGCATGTCAATTACTGCGGCCTCAAGGAGCTGCAGGCGCGTCTGCTGGGGGAACGCACCCCGCCGGAAAACGATCCGCTGAAAGGATATTTCCATACTTGGGAAGAATGTGCGCGGCAGCTGCACTTCGATGCCGTCGGGGCGTATGCCTGGCCGGAACACACCACGCATTTTCAGGATTTCCCGCTGATCAATGGGGAGGTCGTGCGTCGCGATGCCCTGCGTTTCTGGGAAGACGACCCGACTATTTGCGGTCTGCCCAACCATCCGCTGGTCTTCACTGGCTGGGACCCCTCTCCAAGAACGGTCCAGAGCGACATGTATACCCAGCATGCTTATCCGTGGACCGGGATCATGGAACAGACTCCGGAAGAATTCGGGGACATGCTCCGCAAGGCGGTGAAACTGGTTTCCTCCCGGCAGGGGGCCGAAAAACGGATCATCGCCATCGGTTCCTGGAACGAATGGACCGAAGGCAGTTACCTCGAACCGGATGAAAAATACGGTTACGGTTTTCTGGAACAGATCCGGCAGACCGTTGCGGCCATGGCGGACTGACGCAGGAATTTGCCGAGGGGGAATGGTGCGAGGTGCGGGAAAAACCGAAATCCGTCTTTTTTCCACGCTTGTTTTCAAAACTGAAATTGACAATCTCCTCTGCAGAATGTATATTTCGGTTCCACTATTTTTGAGTCTCAAATCTTGTAGATAGTCGATAAGTTACAAAGCAATCTGAATTAGCGACTTCGAACTCTTTGGACTGCTTTTCATCCCGCTTCCGGACGAAATGCTCAAACAGAAAACTGTCTGCATCTGCCCGTCGGCAGATTTGAAGATACAGTCACACTGAATCACTCTTCCGGCGCC
>JAEEGL017073376.1_pt1 | contig 13709 bp, 7 predicted proteins | sample 9134231 | NCBI WGS metagenome assembly JAEEGL01 (sample SAMN16246548, study PRJNA631951) | gut metagenome | biome: gut microbiome; feature: rumen; material: fiber-attached | host: Bos | place: Iran: Karaj | collected 2018-10 | reverse complement strand
TTTCAAGATTTATTAATTGAAAGAAAATGTATTTGTGAACCAAAAAGTTTATCTTCATATAATATTAGTTTCCCAACTAATGATTTAGCTTTTGATTTTAAAAGATATTTATCTATATTAAAAAAAACAAATCCATTATATGCAAATATTAGAGTTATTATTAATATTCCTGAAAAACCAAAATTTGCTACTGTAATAAATAAGTTTAATAAGGAAAATAAAAATATTAAAACTATTACAAAAAGTAAAAATCCTACTCTTGATTATTATAAAAAAAATTTAGGAAATTATATTACATATAGTGATATTAAGAAAATGGAAAGAATGGATGGAAAGTTAAAATGGTTAAATCAAAAAGGATTTATTCCTAGTGGAAATAATATAAATAAAAAATAATTTATTATTTTTTTATGTACATATAGGAGTATTAATTCTTAATATTTATTTCTTTTTTTTTAATTTTAAAAATTAAAAAATGAAAAAATTGTTTATGTTATATAAAATAATAATTAAAATAAAATTAGATTATTTCTGTATTAATTTATGGGATTAATAATTAATCATAAATTATTTATAAATATTTCTAATAAACAAAAAATAATAATTATAAAGTTAAATGATTGAAAACAATAAAGAAAAAAAATAAATATTATTTTTTGTTTTAAAAATTTAGTGATGTTTTTAAATAAAAAAATTATTAAAATAAAAGTTCAAAAAGTTATAAATATATGAAAAGAAAATTTTTAAAAGAATATATTAAAATATTTTATAAAAATTATATATTACTTATGATTATGAAGAAACAATTGATGGAAAAATAATAATTTATTCATCAAAAATCTCCTTGAAGTAATTACATATATTAATATTATTATTTAGAAAAAAAATTAATCATTTATATTTATATAATATTACTATCTCATAAAAAAAATTAATTAAAAAATTATAAAATAAATCTAAAACAATAATATAAATATTTAATTTTTAGCTATGATTATATATTTTATATTATTTAGAAAATGATTAATAGAAAAAATGTGAATTATGTAATTTTAAAATTGAAAAAAAAAAATATTTGTTTTTCAATAAAAATAAATTATATTAAATAATAATTTAAAACATAATTTGAAAATTAAATGAATGAAAATAATGAAATTGATGCTCCAAAAATAAAAGAAGAAATTATTAAAGATAAAAAAATAAGTGACAATAATAATAAAAAAAAAAATAAAGAAGAAGAAGAAATAGAAATATTAAATGAAGAAGAAGAAGAAATTTCAATTGAAGATGAAGAATATGATAAAATAAAGCAAATAAAAGACCCAAATGTGAAAAAATTAATGGAATTAGATTTTGAAAAAGCAGATAAAAATGAAATTTTAAAAATTTTATTAGAAGATTCATTATATTCATCAGAACAAATTAAAGAAAATAACTTATTTAATTATGTTAAACAAATAAATAAAAACCAAAACAACAATTATAAGAATATAGAGTCACCAATAAAAAATTATTTAACCGGTAATTACAATAATAAAAATTTTTATATTTATCAAAATGATATAAAAATTATTAATAATGAAAAAAATAGAATTATAAATCAATCATCACAAGAAAAACAAAATGAAATTATAAAAAAATTATTACCCAAGCAACAAAAATTAAAAGATGATAAAATTATAAAAACAACAGAACTTTTAGGGGAAAATGGAACACAAAGAATTGACAATTTTGAAAAAAGAAATTTTACTCCTTTAAAAATAAAAAAAAATGATGAAAAAAGAAATTTTAATCAATTTTTACAAGATGAAAAAAATCATTTATTAAAAATAAAAAATAAAATAAATAATTTAAAAGAACAAAAAGATATAAAAGATAAAGAAGATTTAATATTAAAACCAAGTATAGATAAAAATTCAGAATTATTAGCAAATAAAAATAAAAATAATAATGAAAAGGTATTTGAAAGATTATATAATTTAAGAAATAAAACTCCAAACAAAATATTAAGAGAAGAAGAAAAGGAAAAAGAAGAAAAAGAAAAGAATAAAAAAAAAAGATCAAAGTCTAGTAAAAAGGAAATTTACATTCCTAGTAATCCAAAAGTGAAAATTACAAAAAAACAAATTGAAAAAAAATATTATTTACTTGATAAAAATTTAAATACAAATAAAATATTTTACAATCATTTTATTTTTCATTTTAGAAATACAACAAATAATTATTTTAATGTTTTACTTTATTATAATGAACCAATTGAAGAAGAAAATAATAAGATAGATAACAACATAAAATATAATTTGAATAATATAAATAATAATAATATTGATTTAAGTATTAATAATATTAATAATGAAAATTTAGATAATACTTTTGAAAATAATATTGTTGATGAATATAAAGTTAATAATTTAGTAATAAATAAATTATCTTTACCTCAACTTTACGAATTATTATTTGATTTAGGAATATGTTCTAAACCTATACCAGATGATAATTCTGAGAATGAAAACCCAATTCAGGAACAAGAAAAAAATTTAGTAATTAAATTATTTACAATTTTAAAAGATGAAGATGATATGGTTGAAAATGATAAATTATTAAAATTTTTAATTTCTGTTTTAGGTTTAAATTATTATGATTTATATAGAGAATTTAAATTAACACATAAAGAATCAGAAATAGATTCTTTAATTAATGAATCTTTAATTTCAAAAGATGAAAAAATTGATATTATGATAAATACACAAAATAATGAAAATGAAAGGAAAATAGATTTAAAAAATAAAAAAGAAAATGATTATGTATCATATGATAAACAAAATAAAATTATAATACCAATAAATAAATCAAAATTAATAAAAAAAGAATTTCAACCTTTTTTAATAAATTATATGACATTAAAAAACAAATGTAATTATAAAGATAATCAACATGAGGAAATGTATAATTTTAAACCAAATATTGGTCAAAAATCTCAAGAATTATATGAAAAATATAAAGAAAAAGTAACATTGTTAAATGAATATTTAAACTATGAAAACAAAAAAAATAATAATAATAATTTAAATTGTATTGAAAGATTAATTCTACAAGATAAAAGAAGATTATTGGAAAATGCAAAAATGAGAGAAGAAAATTTAAAGAAAGAAATGGAAGAATGTACATTTAAACCTAAAATTAATTATTATTCATCATCAAAGCAATTTCAAACAAATCGTTTTGAAGAATTAATTCAAAGAGAAAATGATAAAAATAAAAATAAAAAAAATAAATCGAAAGACGAAGTAGATCTTGAAGTTAATAAAGATGAATATACATTTAAACCAAATATTCCTATTAAAAATTTTAAAAAAAATAATTATTCAAATAATAGTTATAATGAAAAATGTAATAAAATATTATATGAAAGAACAAAAAATGGAAGAATGGAAAGATTAATTAAAGAAGCAGTTCATGATAGATATGAATTAAATGATATTTTAAAAGATTATATTAAAAAAAATAAAGAAAATAACTTTCGTGAAAGACTAGAAGAATATTATCAAAATAATGATAATGAATATAATAACTTAGAAAATGAAAATAATAATGTAAATAATAAAATAAATAATATAAATGAAAAGGAAAATATTAATGAAAATAAAAAAATAAATAATAATTTAAATGATAATAGTATTGAGATTGAAAATAAAAAAGATGGAATTCCTTTATTAATAATAGATGTTAATATTAGGCAAGGTGTTAAAAAAAAAATTTATGTTTATGAAGGTGATACTCCTGAAGATTTAGCTGAAAAATTTGCAAATGAACATAATTTAGAAAATGAAACTAAGGAAAAATTACAATGTTTAATTCATAATCATATGTTACGATTACTTACAAGAATTGATGAAGAAAAATAATTAAATTTTTAAATATTCATTAATTTTTTTTTTAGTTGAATTTTGTATATTAAAAATAATATTTATAAGTACCTAATAGTATTTTTTAACCTTATATTATATTTAATTATTTAATTGTATTTGAAACAAATAATAATAAAAATTATTTAATTTTGAATAAATAATTTGAATTAAATTATTAATTGCTGTTTAAAATTTACACTTATTTCATATAAAAATTCATATAATGAGAAAGAATTAAAAAAAATCTCCAAACATATTATCCATTCTTAAAAAAATATATAAAATAAAAAAAAAATCTAAATTCTAACTCAAAAAAAATTAAAAGAAAAACAAAACTTAAAATTATAAAAAAAACTAAAAAAATTATAAAAAAAATGAGTAAACAATACCCAATTCTTGCAGGTGATATAGGAGGAACAAACTCTCGTTTAACTCTCTTAAAAATTACTTCAAACCCAGATGACAAACATCAATTAATAGACAATAAATATCTTTTATCTTTTAATTTCAAAAGTGTACATGATCTTCTAACCCAATATCTAAATCCATTTAAAGGGACACCAAATTATCCTAGATTTGCAGTTTTCGGAGTACCAGGTCCTATAAAAAATAATACAGTTCTCCAATTTACAAATGTTCAACATTGGGAATCAGTAAATGGAGAAGAATTAGCAAAATTAATGGGAATAGAAAAAGTAATTTTTTTAAATGATTTTGTAGCAAATGGTTATGGTATTCAAACTAAAATGATAGAAGGAGTAGATTATCTTATTGTTAATAATAAACCAATTGATCCTAATGGACCAAAAGCTACAATGGGACCTGGTACTGGATTAGGTGTTGGTTATCTTACAAAATGTGAAGGTGATAAATATCATTTAGTTTGTGGTGCAGAAGGTTCTCATATGGATTTTGCACCAAGGAATGAATTACAATTTAAATATTTGAAATTTTTAAAAAAATATTATGGTGTTGAACATATTTCTGCTGAAAGAGCTACTTGTGGTCAAGCTATTATTCCTATTTATAAATTCCTTGCTAAATATGCTAAAGTTCCATATGATGAAACTTTATTTGATCAAGTTAAAGTTTTTCAAGGAATAAATAATTCTGATACTCAAATTCAAATTAATAATCAAATTGTTTCAAAAGGATTAAAAAAAGAATGTAAATTATGTGAAAAGACTCTTGATTTTTTTATTCAATTATATGGACAATCTGCTGGAAATGCTTGTTTAATGTATTTACCTTCTGGAGGTTTGTATCTTTTAGGAGGATTAAGTGTTGCTCTTCAAGAATTAATTATTAACACTGATACTTGGATGAAGGCTTTTATTGATAAAGGAAGATTATCTTCTGTTTTGGAAAGTACTCCTGTTATTTTAATTAGAGTTCATGATTTAGGAATGAGAGGATCTACTGAATATGCTAGGAGATTAATTGAGAATGATGAAAAGTAAATTTTTTATTTATGGTTAATTTCTTTTTGGTTTTTTATATAAAAAATTTTATTTAATTAAATTAAATATAAAAAATGGGAAAAATTATATAATATAAAATATAAAGTAAAAAAAGAAAAGTATTACTTCTTTTATTAAAAATTGTATTTAGGTTTTAAATATTTTTCAATTTAATTTATTATTATATAAAATTATTAGTTATTTCTTTTTTAATTTTGAACAAATTAAATTATGAGGAAATTAATATATTTGAATAATATAATTATTTAAAAACCTTAGAGATATTTCATTTGTTTTTATATATTCAAAAATTAAACTAATAAAAAAATAAATTAATAAATAATATTATTTAATTATTAATCTTTATATTTCAATTATTATATTTAAGTTTATAAGGTTAATATATTTTTAATTATTTTTTAATTATTTTCTTTTTGATCATAATTGGTCCTCAACAAGGAATCTGATATTAAATTTCCATTTATTTCATCATTCTTATATCCTTCATTATATTTTTTTGGTAAAAGAAGACAAATTTTTCTTGTATGAAGGATAATTAAAAGTAGAAGTGGGAATAAAAATATTAAATTAGAAATAATTAAAATTATTTCAAGAATATTTTTTACTATTATATTTGAAAATAATATTGTACATTTTGGAATTGAAAATAATATATCAAAACTCAATTTTTTATCAAATAAATTACAATCTCTATAATCTTTTGGTTTTTTTTCTAAATTTGTAATATTTATAGACTCAAAGCAAATAATTAAAATAGAAATTAATTGAAAAAAAGAAATATATAAAAAAATATAAAAAAAAGGATAATTTTTCCTTCCAATACAATTATTAACCCAAGTACAATGATGATCAAATCCTTCACAACATTTATTACATATTACACAATGTTTAGAATTTTTCTTAAATTTAATTTTACAAACACAGCAATAATTCAATAAATTTTCTCCAGAATCTAAAATGTCATTAAATTTCTTATTTTTATTTTGTAATATTCCAGGATTAGAAAAAATCAAAAAAACATAAAATCCAAAAAACAAAATAAACATTCCTAAATAAACTAAATACAACACTTTTTCATAATTATTATTATCATTAAGAAAAAAACAAGGAAAAATACAACAAAACAAAATAAACAAAGAACAAAATTGAAATAATAAAATTAAAAAAATATTAAAATTACTTTTTTTAATTTTTTTAATTGGTTCAGTACAAGTACACAAATTACATTTTTCACTATTTTTTAATATAATAGCAATATCAGAATGCTTTTTAAATAAAGCAAATTCATAAGGTGTTCTTCCTTTATTATCTTTAATATTAAGTAAAGCACCATTTTGTAAAAGTTTTTTAATAATTTTAATATTTTTATTAATAATTGCTATATGTAAAGGAGTAAAACCTGAATTATCTTGTTCATTTATATTTATTCCATAATTAATTAAATATAAAAATGCTTTTTCATTTTTATAAAAACATGCAAAATGAAAAGGAGTTTTTCCTTCTTCTTCTTTATAATCTAAATTTAATTCTGGAAAATTTTCATGAAAAAAAACTATTGAATTTGGTTGATTTCCTTGTGCTGCAAAGTGAATTAAATTTAATTTTGTATTTGTTAATTCATTTATATTTGCATTATTTTCAATTAATAATTTTATTATTTTAATATTCCCTTTTAATGATGCATAATGAAGTGCAATTACGCCTTTATTATTTTTTTTATTTATAAATGAAGTAAATAAATCTGGAGAAATATTTTTTTTTATATAATTTAATAAGAGAAATGTAATTTTAGTCAAATCTAAAAAAATTGAAATATGTAAAACTGATGAATCTTCATTATCATTATCTTTATATTCCCATATTTCTAATTTATTATCTTCTAATTTTTTTTGAATTTCATTTATATTTTCATTTTTAATTAATATGAAAAAATATTTTTCATCATCATCTATTTGATTTAACATTTAATATTATTCAATTAAAATAATTATTTTTATGGTCATCATTTTTATTTAAAACTAATCATAATTTGTGATAAAAAAAATATAATTTAAAAATAATAAAATTATAATAAATTCTTTTATTTATCATTTTTTGGACCATCTTTTTCATCCTCATCCATAAATCCACCAACAATTTCTTCACCATTATTTTGTTGTTCATCTTTTTTATTTTCTTTATCTTGTTCTTCTTTATGTTCAGCTAATTCATTATTTTTATTTTCACCTTCTTTATTTTCTCCTTCTTTATTTTCACCCTCTTTATTCTCTCCTTCTTTATTTTCACCCTCTTTATTTTCTCCTTCTTTATTTTCACCCTCTTTATTTTCACCCTCTTTATTTTCTCCTTCTTTATTTTCACCTTCTTTATTCTCTCCTTCTTTATTCTCTCCTTCTTTATTCTCTCCTTCTTTATTCTCTCCTTCTTTATTCTCTCCTTCTTTATTCTCTCCTTCTTTATTTTCTCCTTCTTTATTTTCACCTTCTTTATTTTCACCTTCTTTATTTTCTCCTTCTTTATTTTCACCTTCTTTATTCTCTCCTTCTTTATTTTCTCCTTCTTTATTTTCACCCTCTTTATTTTCTCCTTTTTCATCATTATTTTCTTGAACTGTTTCTTCTTTCTTTTCATCATCTTTTTTTTCTTCTTGTTTATTTTCTTCAACATTTCCTGCATTTTGAACTTCATCATTCGGTTTAACTTCATCTTTTTCTTCTTCATCCATATAAATTTCTTCTTTTCCCTCTTCTTTCTTTTCATCTTTCTTTTCTTCTTCTTGTTTTTCTTCTTCTTTTTCTATTTTCTTTCTAAACTTAAACTTCCTTCTTTTAATCTTTGGTAAATCTCCAAATTCACTATAAACTCTATAAGCTCCAGGTCCAGGAGTATTATCTGCTTTATGAATATTATATCTGCTCCCAAAACTCATACTAACACTTGATTTAAATTTACTATTAAAAATCTGTGATCCAAAAAGTGGTTGAATCTTATAAATAGGACCAGGTACATTATTATCTATAAAAAACAAGAAAAAAAAAGAAAAAAAAAATTAAAAAAAAACAATAACTTACATCTGTAATTAAACCTCTTTGACTTATACATAGAAAAATCAACAGGTTTAGTATTAATCGTAGTACTCAAAGGATAATGACCATCTTTATTAATTGTCAAAGGATCTTTATAAGTTCCAGGTCCAGGATAATCTCTCCTACTATCAATATCAGTTGGACATCTAACTCCCATAGAAAAAGCAGGACCATCATTATTTTTATTAACATTATAATTCCCAGGTCCAGGATTATCTGCATCGGGATGTACATTAGTTTCAATATAAACTTTAGAATATGCTTCACGTGATGCTGAAAATGAATAAGCAGGACCTAATTCTGCTCCTTGATCAAAATCCCTTTTTACAGGATAAAATGCTGGTTTATCAATTTTTGATCCTGTTGTAAAATCTGAACGACCTCCGTAACCTAATCCTGCTGCTCTAGTTGAACGAACTGATGGTAGAGGATAAAAATCTGGACGGTCACTTTTTTTAAATGGAGAAAAACGAATTGCTTTTGGGAAACTATATAACATTTTTGATGAAGAGTGATTCCATTGAGAATCACATACTTGTTGTTTTGTTAATGGAGGAAGGTTTGCCATTCTTTTTTTTTTTTAAAAAAATTTTTTTATTTTTGTTTTTTTTAATTTTTTTTTGGAGGTTATTTTTTTTTTTTTATTTATTTTAAAATTTGTTTTATTATATAAAATATGTCTTTATATTATTTTATTGTGTATAATTTAATAGAATAAATTTTTATTTATTTTTTTTTAATTATCAACTTCATTTTCATTGTTTTGATTTTCAGTTTCATTATTTTGGATTTCATTTTCTTGATTTTCATTTTCGTTGTTTTGATTTTCATTTTCATTATTTTGGATTTCATTTTCATTATTTTGGATTTCATTTTCTTGATTTTCATTTTCATTATTTTGATTTTCAGTTTCATTTTCAACATTATCATTATTATTATTTTGATTTTCAATTTCATTTTCATTATTTTGATTATCTTCATTTATATTATTATTATCATTCTCTTCGTTATTATTTTCATTCTCTTCGTTATTAATTTCATTCTCATCATTATTATTTTCATTTTCATCATTATTATTTTCATTTTCTTCTTTATTTTCATTATCATTATTTTCATTCTCTTCATTATTATTTTCTTTTTCTTCATTATTATTTTCTTCATCATTACTTTCATATTTCTTTTTAATTTTTTCTTTATATTCATTTGTTGGAATTGTATTATAAGTTTTTTTTTTATATTTTATTTTTTTCATTTGAATAAGATTTATCTTTCTATATTTATTTGGTTTAGGAGGATTATCAATTCTCAAAGTAGCTTTAATATTTTTATATTTAGAATTAATAATTTTTAAAATCAATAAATATCTATGAAAATCAAAAGCTAAATCAGGAGTTCTAAATCCAACAATAAATTTTCTATCTTCAATAGTTTCATATAAATAATCTTTTTTAGCCAAACAATTTTTAAAAAAAGTCTCAACATGTTCTACTAATTCTCTAATTTCATCAAATCCTTCAATTATTAATTTATTAACATAATTTTTTGAATAGAACTCATTAATTATTCTTAATTCCTTTGTTTTTTTTTTAATGATAAATAATGGAAATCTTATTTTTTTAATTAAATCTTTTACTTTTTCTCCATATTGAGAACTTTCAATTATATCTTGTTTTAAAAAAATTTCAAAATCTTCAACTGGTTTTTCAATAATTTCACTTATTTTTTCTTTTAAATCATTTATTGTTTCTTCTTTTTTAATTTGAGTATTATAATTTTTTCTATTATAAACAAAATCTATATTTAGTAATCCTCTAATTCTTTTTTTTGTTTTTGTTTTTTCATCATGTAAAGTATTTGTTAATGATGGTTCATATGTTTTCATATCTTCTTTATTTTCATTTATTGTTACTTTTTTAAGTATTCTTTCTGAATTTAAGCCAGATTCATTGTCTTGTTCAATTTCAGGTTGAGTTTTTATTTCTTCCATTTTCAAACTTTTTTTTGGTTTTGATTTTTTTCCTCCTTTTGAAAATAATTTTTGTCCATTATTTATATAATTTAAATCATCTTCATCATTCATTTTTACAAAAATTTTAATATTAATTAAATATATAACTTTAATTATGGAAAATAAAGAAAATGAATTAGATTGTGTAAATTATAATGTAAATACTGATAATGATAAATATTTACTTTCTTTTTTTTCTTCGAGATTTAAAAATAATAAATATAAGACTATAAATAAATTATCTTTGGATAATTTTGATAAGACATTAAAATATTACTTCCCAATAACAAATAAAACTGAAGATAATAATTATTATACGTTTCATGGAAAAACAATGAGTAAATTAAAAAAATTTGGAAAAGTTGATGGAAATAAAACTTTTTTAATAAATAAAATTACTTATAATAAAAATAGAAAAAATTATAATAATATAAATTTACCAAAAGTAAATTTATTACATGATTCAAAAAATTATAAAATAATTTCTTTAAATAAGAATTCAAAAAATAAATTTGAGAATAAAAGATATATGGGACCAAAAACAAAACCAAAAAGGGAGAAAAATTATTTTCCTTCATTTAATTATTTAAACCCAGAAATGAAAGAAGATTATTTTTCTTTAATTAAAAAATCAAATCAATCACTTTTATTTATAAAAGACAAAGAATTAGATATAGATAATGAAATTGAAAATTTAAATTGTTCAAACTATATTACTAATCATTCAATAAGAAGTAATAATGAAATTAATTCAAATAATAATTTAATATATTCAGATGATAAAAGGAATTTAGAAACACAATTTCTTGAAAAAAGAGTGACTTTTGGAAATTTTAAGAATGTTCATTTTTATTTTAAAAATCCAGTTCAAAAAGCAAAAGTGCATAATTTATTAGAAAATTTTAATAGAATGTCATCTATACATAGATTAAAATATTATCCTTGAAAATATTGTGTTTTTGATTTATTCTAAAATGTGAAATTTATTAATTTAAATTAATTATTTATTTTTAAGTATAATATATTCAGTTTTAAAAAGATTTGTTTTAGTTTTGTTTTTAAAATATATAATTTTTATTTTAAAAATTATAATTAATTAAGATTTAATTATGTCTGTGATGAAATTATCAAAACCAAAATCACATTTAAAAAATAAATGTACTATTATACAAATAAAAGATAATGGATATCCCAAAGAAACAAATTTTGAAACTTTTTTTTCAAAATCTTATTCAAATAAAAAAGAAAGAGGTATATTTATACATAATAGTTCAATTTACCCTACTTTCAAAATTTTAAATAAAAAACAATTTTTAGAAAATATTGAAAAAGGAAAATATCAAATTGAAAGTTTCGATGAACCTTTACAAGTTCAAAAATTTAGACAATCTGCAAGAATTGAATCATTTAAAAAAAGCTCATTTGATAATTATAATTTTGATTTTTTATTTCATACTAATAATTATAATTTAAATAAAATAACATTAATAGAAAATTTATCCAAAAAAAAATCAGATAATAGTAATAAATCAATAAAAGAAAATAAATTTATATCTGATAAAGAACTTCAAGAAATAAGTTCATCAAATATAAATTCTCAAATTATGCAAACATTATCTTCAGTAAATAATTCAATAAATATGGAAAATGTTGAAATTGAAATTGATAGACCATTAATTCAAAGAATGAAATATAGACATAATAAAAAACAATCACCACTTTCAAAATCACATATTCAAAAGAAAAATATTAATAAAATAAATAGATATAATAATTTTAATAATAATAGTATTAGTAATTCAATTCAAAGTAATAATAGTATGAATAAATTATTTAATAGTACTCTTTCAAATTCTTCAAACCAACAAAATAATAATTCAATTAATTTAAGTTTCTTATCTTCTATTTCCAATCCAAATAAAAAAATGGAAATTTTAACCAATCATTATTTCCTTGTTACAGAAGAAGAAATTGATGAAGGAAGAAAAGATTATTATTATAAACATAATAATAATTATCAATATTCAAATAAATATATTAAATCATTTAAAAATTGGAAAATATCAAATGAAAATAAATTACTTACAAATGAAGTTTTAAATCATTTGGATAAAATGAAAATATGTGAAAAAATGAGAAATCAGGAAGATTCTGAAATTAATATTTTAATAAATGAAGATAATAAAAATGAAAGAGATTATGAAAATGAAGATCAAGGGAAATTAACATTAGATGATTTAACAGACGAAACTAAAGAAAGAAATATAGATACATTAATAAATGATATTAATATATCAAAAAATGAAATTGAGGACAAAGTAAGAATTGATGAATATGATTTTTCTAATTCAAAATTTACTTTTGATAGTAATAATATGCTTAATACTCCCTTTAATAATAGTAATATTTCAAATATTGAAAGTAATAAATTAAAAAAACAAACTCCTTTATTAAGAACTTCAAAACCTTATTTTCCTTCATCAATAAAATTACAAAAAAAATTAAATCAAAATAATAATGATTCAAATAATAATTTAAAAAATGAAATAACAAATGAAAAAATAATAAATGATAAAGAAATAAATTATTATAGTTATAATAAAAATATGAAATTGAATAATTCTTCAAATTTCACATATTCAATTTCAGAAAGTTCAGAATTAGATAATAATAAATTATCAAATAACTCAAATTCAAATATCAATACAAATAATTCAAATGTAACAAATTCAAATCCTTTAATATTAATAGAAACAAATGAACAGAAACCAGGAAATTTATATAATCAAGTAATATCAGAAGAAAATGAAAATGAAGAAAATATTTCAATTAAAAAAATAAATTCAAGAAAAAATACAATTAATTCAAGATATTCAGAAGAATATAATGATTGGGCAGATGCTTCTTTAGATGATTATGATGAAGAAGAAAATGAAAAAGAAGAAGAAAAAGAAATTCCATTACCAAAATTTATAAATGAATTAAATAGAGATATTATAAAAGGAGATTTAAGAGAATTATTAAATATAATTTCAATAAATAATTATAATGATATCAAGAAAAAAATTAAAAATATTATTAAAGAAAACGCACAAAGTCAAGAAAAATTAATTGATATTTTATTTATTAAAGCTATTTATGAACCTTATTTTCAACCTTTATATGCAAATCTTTGTGTTCAATTAGATAAATTTTTAATGAATAAAAGAGATAAAATTAAATCTCC
>JAEEGL014639807.1_pt1 | contig 13709 bp, 12 predicted proteins | sample 9134231 | NCBI WGS metagenome assembly JAEEGL01 (sample SAMN16246548, study PRJNA631951) | gut metagenome | biome: gut microbiome; feature: rumen; material: fiber-attached | host: Bos | place: Iran: Karaj | collected 2018-10 | reverse complement strand
TTTTGAGGATTATGCCAAACATACGCTGCACGTTGATAATCCATATGATTATGTGGACAAAGACAGTGTTTGTTCACGGGAGAGTATTGTTGGTGTAGATAATTATATTTCGATTATTGTGAGAAAACTGCAAAACGTTAAAGCGGATCTTGATGAGGCGAGGAGGGTATTTTATTCTAAATTATCAAAGAGAATAGATCCCATAATCTCAGATGAGAAGGCGGATAAGCGGCAATTGCGGCAATATTTGCGTGAAAATAGAATTACCCCAGAAGAGTATTTGTTCTTCGTTACATACTTGAAATATAGTATAGCTCTAACCGAAGAAGAAAAAGTCATAAAACTGCGCAATTTATTACTGGATTACGCAAAAGACGCTCTTGGGCTGGATAATGTCTTTGTTCAGGGGTATATCTATCACATCACGAAACATCCATCGAATCATTGATATGCGAGCTGTACTGGCGTCAGTCAATTGCGCGTATCGAAGGAGACATTGTCATGTCGGGAGCTCGCAAAGAGATTGGCACGATTCAGAGCCTATATTGTCGCTAAATACTTTGGAAAGTGAAGCGTTTTCGGGAGGAGTGTATGGATTGGGATAATGTACCTGTTTATGATAACATTGAAGAAGCGCATCAAAACGCAGAGCAGCTATACGCTAAGTATGGTGCTTCGTGTTTGTCAAATCTATGGATTGAAATGTGGGAGGCATGTATAGACCCACCGATAATGGAGCTGTGTTGCGGTAATTTTAAAACGTCACGTGAATATGTCTATGAAACTGTGAAGAAATTGATTGAACTCGGGGCAGATGTGAATGCATCAAACAAGCGTGGAACACCGATGCAACGCACTCAGTTGCCAGAAATAAAGGAATTATTGTTAGAACATGGTGCAGAATTGCCGTTAAAACATCGTGACGGATCTGACATTTTACAGCATTGGTGTGAACTGTCTGGAAGAGAGATACTCTTGTATCTGAAATGCGGCGCAGATCCATTCAAGATGGATGGTGCCGGTGGACATATTCTGCATCGTTGCAGGGATATTCATGTGGCTCAGAAACTTCTTGAAATTGGCATGGATATCAATGTGCGCGATATTCTTGACCGAACGCCGCTTCATACGCAGTGGACGAATCAGATGATTATTGAAGAGGATTGCCCGGTATACCAATTTCTTATCGAAAATGGGGCAGATGTGAATGCCACAGATATATTTGGTCGAACGCCGCTTCACACGGCTCAGGGCAATCCTTTTAAGGCAGAACGCCTCATACAGGCTGGAGCTGATGTTAATGCTGCCGATAAGTATGGTTGCACTCCTCTTAACCAGACTGTACGCGTCGATGGTGATCGTTGTCCATGTGACTATTGCAGCGATAATGGCTGGCTTGAACGTGATTACTGCAAACTGCTTATTGAGAATGGCGCAGATATCAACACTCGTGATGAAGCAGGCAACTCGCCGCTTCACAAAGTTCGTCATACAGAGACAGCTAAATATTTCGTAGATCTTGGAAATGATATCAATGCAAGAGACAACGAAGGCAATACACCGTTGCATAAGGCGTGCAATGCTTTAATTACAGAGGCTTTGATACAGATGGGAGCAGATGTCAATGCAAGAAACAATGAAGGGATGACTCCGCTCCATTTGAGCCATAGCGTGGAACAGCAGAATGTTCTTTTGAAAAATGGTGCAGATATCCATGCCAGGGATGAACAGGGACGTACTGTCATGCAAATGCTGACACAATATGATCGGGAGATACGCTCAAATCCAGAAGGATTTGACGCCATCGGTATTATGCAGGCTGGACATTTTCAATATGCAGGCTGGTTTGAACATGATTTTATTAAACTGGCTCATGACGATGAAATGCGTGAAAAGTATTTAGAGATGGTACAAAAGGATTATCGTGCAAAACGCCTGATGTTAACTGAAGATATTCTCAAATCATATCTCTATCCAACGGCACAGAACGTGGTTGATAACCTGGTGCAGCATGGTGCAGATATCAGTAAATCTACAGATCATGATACATTAAACAAATCATCATAATAATTCAGCAAAAGCGAGCCGTATTGCCTCTGGCAATAGGCGAGCTGGCGTGCTGTAGGCGCGTGTCGCGACACGCGCCAAAGCGAGCGGTAGAGACGTGTCGTGACACGTCTCTGCCAAACACAAAAATAAGAGAATACGGGAGACAAAACAATGAAACGCACACCACAATATTTGTTTGAAAAATATGGAAAAGATGTTTTGGGGCATTGGGATTATTCGTACGATGAAGAAACGGATGAAGACGTCGATTACGATGAGGATGAACTGAAAGATGATATTCGCGAACTGATTGAGCTCGGTGCAGATTTGAATTATGTCGAAGAAGATGGCGATACGCCGGTTCATCATTTTGTTTATTTCTTTGAGATACTCAAGATGCTGGTCGAAGAATATGGCATGGATGTTAAGGTTTTGGATAAAGGCAATTTCGTTTATCAGCTGCTTATATTGGATGACAGAATAGATATATTAAAATATTTGTTAGATCATGGCATCGATATCAATCGCCGTGATTGCAATGGCTGGTCGATGCTGCATCATGCCGTGAATTGCCGTATTAAAGCGAATTGCAGTGATGAGGAAATGGTTCAGAAATGCCGTGATCTAGACATGATTAGGTTGCTGCTTGATTATGGCGCAGATCCGAATGCGCAAAGCGAGATGGGCACACCGTTGCATCGCTGGCTGGACAATGCAGATATTGCGCGTCTGCTGCTTGAACACGGTGGTGACCCAAATTCGCGGGACTGGGACAACTGGACGCCGCTTTGCCTTTGCCGCGATGTAGAAACCGCGCGCGTGCTCATGGAATATGGTGCAGATCCAAATCTGGATCTTGGAGAATTGCGCACACCGCTTGTTCTCAATCGTGGATATATCATCGAAGCTATGAAGGAGATGGGACATTACCGCCATGAACAGAAAAAAGCATTGGGAATGTACAGTCGTGCTTATAACCTCGCGCGAAAATGTCATAAGGATCAGGTAGACAAAGTTGGTGTACCTTATATTCACCATGTTCAGGATGTGGCTTTTCGCTGTGCAACGGAGGAGCAGAAAACTGTTGCTCTGCTGCACGACACGATAGAAGACGGCGGCATGACTCCAGATAAACTGAGAGCTTTTGGATTTGACGAAACAATCGTCGACGCAGTGGTAGCCATTACACGTAATCAGGGCGAAGACTATTTTGATTTTATTCGTCGCTGTGCACAGAACCCGATTGCCAGAAAAGTAAAGATGCATGATATCGAACACAATCTGGAAGTCATTCGTTTTGCAAGAAAATGCAAGCCGATCACAGATATTCGTGCAAAAGAATTCCGCAAGCATGGGCCTTTCGTGCTCAATGAGGAAGATTTATTTCGTTTAAATAAATATCTCATGGCCCATGAAATGTTGCGGGCAATCGATAACAAGGAAGCATTCGATAATGCAGGATTTACACCAGATTGGATTTCCAACTAACGACCAGAATGAGTACAAACTAAATTAGGAACATCAACATGGACATCACAAGATTCATCAATTCAAGAGATATTCGCGAACATCTGAAAAAGATCGGTTATGAATTCACATCACTTGAGGCTGCCTGGCTGATTGGCGATTGCAGGAGCATTACGCTTGGGGAAAGGCATGAGGCGTGGCGTGAACTGATTCGAACCATGCCTGATATGAAAATAGATAGTCGGCGTTTGACGCGAGAGTGGCCAAGTCTGCATAGCTACCTCGAAAAACGCATGGCTTACGAGAATCGTCTGCATGAAGCATTTTTGACCAAAGAAACAGGGGCCGTTTATACGTGTTCAGTCTGGTTAAAAAAGTCCACGAGCGACAATAGTTGTTATAATGACTACGGAAACTACTTGTACTCAGAATTCGCCAAATGCCAGGCGGATGTCAATGAGACGTATCATGACGATATTTTTAAATCGCAATACGAAAAAATACATAAAATTCGAGTGTGCAAACAATTTGTCGATAATGATCCCAGAAAAATAACTGCCGATTTCAACGCGCAATGGGAATTGATATCGATATGGAAGAATGGCAATGTTGTAGAAGATATCTGTGCCGAACTGGATGATTTCGACGGTTTATGGTTCAGTTTTCCGACGCCGTTTGTCAAAGGCGATATCGTTATGAACGCAGAACCATATATATGGCAATATGGTGATGGGCCGTTCGTGCTGGACAGTATTCCGCCCAACGAAGAAGAATATATTGCAAGTCATCAAAAGGATGCAGACACCAGCGATATGATTGCTGTGGGCTATTTTCAGGAAGATGACGGGAGCATCTATGACGAGGTAATGCATAATTATATGAATCTCGAGTACTATCGCGGGGATATGACGGGAAAACGCAGAATTCTCAAGGCGTTGAGCAGTCTCATGAAAGATAAAATCGATATTAGCCTGTATTCGAAAGCCTATCATGCTATTCTGATGGATGAATATGCCAAAAGCGTTGCACCGGAATACTTTACCGATGAAGGCCTGAGACTGGCGGGCTTGAAGTGAAGGAAAACAAAAATGCGAATCATATATGTACATGGGTTTAATTCATACATCGGATCGGCGACAGGTGCAAAGCTGCGCACGTTGAATCTGATGGACATTTGGGAAATCGGTTATCCGTCGGACGGATTGTTCGAGGACAACTTGAACAGCTTAAGAGCGCAATATGCGCAATTATCGTCCGATGATTCCATTCTGATTGGTACTTCGCTCGGTGGGTTTTATATTAGCCAACTCGCCGATCTGCCCAGGATTAAGGCGATTGTCATGATCAATCCCGTGGTTTATCCCGAAACGGATTTGGCGCAGTTTTTGGGGCAAAATAAGAATTTCTGTACACACGAAAAATATGAATTCACCGACGGAGCATTGCATTCCTAACATGAATTCAAGGATATGCGGCAAACATCTGTAACTCGCTATTTACTATTGGCAATGGGCGATACGCTGTTGAATCCGTTGAATGCGCGTGAATATTATGACGGCTATGCCGAGCTGCATTTGATGGACGGCGGGCACAGGCTGGAAGATTTTGAGTTGGTCAAGCAAGTTGTATGCGAAATCACAACAAAAGGAGTGGAGAAATGAACCAACCGCATTCCGATCGAAATGAGCAGTGTTGCACCCTTTCAGGGTGCTTATATGTTGGGGGATTTCGTTTCCCGGGGTTGCGCTACGCTTCACCCCGGGCTGTGACATTGCGCCCTTTCAGGGCGCGAAACCGTATATAAAATAGTTAGTATAAATAAGGGGTGGAGAAATGAACCAACCGCATTCCGATCGAAATGAGCAGTGTTGCACCCTTTCAGAGTGCTTATATGTTGGGGGATTTCGTTTCCCGGGGTTGCGCTACGCTTCACCCCGGGCTGTGATATTGCGCCCTTTCAGAGCGCGAAACCGTATATAAAATAGTTAGTATAAATGAGGAATAGCCATGCGAAATCAAAAATGCACAGAGAAAGAACTAAGAGAAAAGGCGAAATTATCGTCTGAAAGGGAAGCACTTATGACACACAATGGTGTATTTGAAACAGAAGAAAAGGATTAAAAAAGACTCGGTTTGTTGCGTCAAATACACTGCGGAAAACCTGTCGAGCATGAGGATTTGCATGCATTATTCAATGCGTATACAAAAACATTCTTTTAGTGGGTAAACCATGAAAAATAACGATACCATTCGCCTATGCGCTTTGTCCGATACGCATGGACTGGACTTTACAATTCCCGATTGCAACATCTTTTGCCATTGTGGGGACTGGTCGCCGCTGGCGTATCAAAGTAACTTTGAAGCGATGGTCGACTGGCTGGATTATTTTGTAGATACATTGTTGCATTTGCCGTGCAGATACGTCGTCATTATTGCAGGGAATCACGATTTGATCATGGAATCGGAGACAGCCAGGGATGTATTTGATGAAATCCAGTCGCGGCAAGGCGCTATTAGGAAATATAGAGATGAACATGGGATTTTGCGAACAGACAAGAAGATTCATTATCTGGATCGTTCATCTGCTGAGCTAATGGGTCTAAAATTCTGGGGATCGCCTGTGACGCAGCAAGTGAATCGCTATCGTAAGTATTGGGCATTTGAGACGAACAGACCGAGTTTTGATATACCCAGTGATACAGATATTATTTTGACGCACCAACCGCCGGAATGGAAGGGTCTGGGGAATGTATTATGGGGAATTAATGACCCCTCCGAGCCGCTTGGCTGCAAGGTTCTTACTGATGCTGTAATGCAAACACAAGCCATATATCATTTTTGCGGGCATATCCATACCGGGAACCATGAGGTATGTCGTTACCCCAATGGGACGATTGGCGTGAATGTATCGATGCTGGATGAGGGCTATGAAGCGCGGTATGAGCCGTTTTCGTGTGTGGTCGAACAAGGAGGACATTAACATGGCACGGGACAACACAGAACAAGAAAAACCATTCTGCATATTTTGTATTGGCGAATTGGGCAAAATGTTTTGCGACAATTTTGCGGACAAGCTGAGCGGACACTGTACGTGTTGTGTGGTGAGCAATCTGGATGAATTACAAGCGCTTTGCGATTCTGATGCGCATTCCGAGGATGCGTTTTGGATGCTCATCGCTGAATATGATCAGGATATTTGGGAAAAGTCTTTAGAGAATGATGAAATCAAGCGACTCATGCGTGAGTTTTCAGTTAAATATATCATGATTCATCCGAGGAATAGTATTGTTACAACCAATGAACGACAATTTATCCGATTGATAGACGCTGGTGAAAAATATGGTAAAGTCGTATTCGCCATGCCTGAAATATCACGCAATTCGTCGTTGGAAACGATGTGTAATACCCTATATGATATCATCGCAGCATGCAGTATGCCTGGTTATGTGAGTATTGAATATGGTGATTTGTTCTGTACAGGGCGTAGCAACAATTGGTACGGTATGGTTTATCATGCAGACTGCACACACTGCGGGCAGATGAAACAAATCGCAGAAAATATAAAATCACAGGTTGAAAGAGAGATTTCAACTGAGGATATAAAGTCTGCAATTCTGATTTTGACATCAGATCGAAATATATCATTAGTGACAATATGTAATGTCGCGGCGATTGTTGAAAATATGATTGACGAAGATGCTGCGCTGATATGGGGACATGTTATTTCTGAATCTGAATGCGGCATCACACTTGTCGTGTTTCGTGAAATGGCGGAAGATGTGGAATGACATTTTGTCGTGGATCATTTTCGTATAAATCATTTTGTAGTTTGAGGCCGTATGCGCAAAGCGCATAGGGCGAGACAAGCGCCGTATTGCCGCAGGCAATAGGCGCGAACGCAGGGCGTGTTGAGCGAAGCGAAACAGACAGCGAACTGGAGTGGAACATGAATGAACATCATTTTGATAATATGCGGCCATTCATCATTGCTTTGGACATTACTAAGGAAAATGAAGAAATTTGTATTGGTGTGTGTACGCTTAATGAGCATGGGGAGTTATCAGATGAAGGGGAATCATGTTATCAGGTGTCCATAGATGAAGAAGAATATATCCAATTAGCAGCTGGAGGATTTAAACATAGATTCGTAGTACCAGGAAAACATCGCATTAAAATACGTGGAGAAATAGCGACGATTAAACTTGGCAGAGAACATGGATATCGATATATCGATATAGAACAATGGGGCGATATTCAATGGGTAAGCATGTATCAAATGTTTATGGATTGTGATCGAATTAACTTTTCTGCAAACGATGCTCCTGATTTATCTCGATGTGTATGCATGAGCGAGATGTTTAGGGATGCCTATGGGTTTAATTCTCCAATAGGACATTGGGATGTTTCTCATGTAGAAGATATGGAAGGTATGTTTGACGGTGCGAAAAGTTTTAATCAGCCTATCGGAGATTGGGATGTTTCAACTGTGCGTAACATGAAACGCATGTTTTGTGGAGCAACCGCCTTTAATCAGCCTATTGGGGAATGGAATACCTCAAATGCTGAGAATATGTCCTATATGTTTTATCACGCAGATTCATTTAATCAGCCCATCGGAAATTGGAATACTTCGAAAGTACGTGGCATGTCATATATGTTTATGTATGCGGCATCTTTCAATCAGCCTATCGGAAATTGGGACACATCTCATGTCAGTGATATGAAAGCGATGTTTGCTGCGGCATATCAGTTTAATCAACCGATTGGCGACTGGAATACAGAAAACGTCATGGATATGAGGAGCATGTTTGAGTATGCAGTGTCATTTAACCAACCGATTGGCGACTGGAATACAAGCAATGTGATCGATATGCATGCCATGTTTTGTGGAGCGAGGTCGTTCAATCAGGACATCTCAGAATGGGATACCAGTGCTGTTCACGATATGAATAATATGTTTATTGGTGCCAGCAGTTTTGAGTCCGAATGGTATGGGTATTGTATAGACGGGGATTTGCGCATTTTCAAAGATAATGAAATTTTGGTTGATGAACCAAAGCGCTATCGTTTACCTCGACTCAGTAAGAAGTCTGAACATTCCAATGCGGGAGAAATTCACAAAGAACTCGGATTGGAGGGGATTTTTACCGGGAAGGATGCCATTGATATGCTTTTAGCGCATCAGATAGCGCAAGACAATGCGGATGTTCATGGTATTTCATCGGGATATGCGGGACTGGATGAACTCATTTATGGTTTTGAGAAAGGCACACTCACTATTATCGCAGGGGCACAGCATATAGGGAAAACCGCTTTAGCCCTTAATCTGGTGAACAACATTACCCTGAATGAACAGATTCCCTCTGTGTATTTTTCGTATGACAATAGCATTGTTGAATTGACGACTAAACTATTGCTGATTCAGGGCGGACAATATGGAACGTTTCTGGACAGCAATCTATCTTTCGACAATCTGGAGAATGATATTCAAGTGCAGCTTAATCGTGCAATGGATACTATAGCGCAATCTAAAATCTATTTTGTGGATCCTTTGTCTCCGGAATTGGAGTATGTAGAATCTCAGGCAAGAGTGCTGCGTCACGAGAAAGGTATTCAGTTATTGATCGTGGATTATCTTCAGGTTTTATCTATACATGAAAAGCACTGGCATCCGGATGTTCAATCCAGTACTGTGATTCCCAGTCTTGTGATTCGATTGAAGCGTCTTGCCAGGGAACTGGATATTCCAGTTATCGTACTTTCACAGGTTAATTGTTCGTGTATGGATCGGGCATGCAGATGGCCGCAAATGGCAGACCTCTGGGGAGCCGGGAAATGTGCGGATAATGTATTGTTCATAAACAGGCCTGGATATTACGACAAATACGGCGGAAACAGGTTCATTATCCACGTGGATAAAAGCCTGCACAAAACAGGCTGTTGTGAGCTAGGCTGGCATGCAATGAGCTGCAGACTGATTGATAATCCGGAATAAGTCACCCAACCATTTGTTTGCCGTCACTCGCTAAAAAGGAGGAAATACCATGAACAATCTCGAAGAACAAGTCAGAGACGTTAAAGGCATCATCGAAAAGTATTGGGAAACGCATGAGGGCTGTGAACCCGCAGAACCATCCCGAGAAATCACTGCATGCATCGATTCTTTAGTTTCTGAATATGGATATCGAAATGTTGCCGATGCTTTTGGGATTAAGACTAAGCAATTTTATCTCAATTTCGACGAATACACCACCGATGCAGAATCATTCGAATCCGATGAAGATGGTTTTCCCGATGAAGATTGTGAATTATTTGTTTATAAAGCTTATTGTCGATGGCGACCGTACTGGCCGGTGCTGATTTCAAGCAGTAGCATGAACAGTATCAAAGACCACCAAAGCCATGTGCGGCATTGTCATGGGGAGTTTTTTAAACTGACTAAAAAGAAGCTGAATTTGGCTGTGGCAGTATTAAATCAATTGTGGGAGTGGGAGAAAGACGGATTTAGTTGGACGGATGAAGATTGTTTGCATCTGATTGAGACACATGAATTCATTATGACGGATGCTGATTTTGAGCAGATGCATGCGAAATTTCAGGGTAGCCGGATTAAGTCAATTGTGCTTGAATTGATTAACAGCAGTCATGAATTGTCTCTTGATGCCATTAAGGCCTATACTTTGTGTCTGACTCGAAGCGTCACGCCAGATGGCTGGGGATCGGACATCTATGTGCTGTCTGAATCGGACAGAGCTGAAATCATAAGAGCTTTAGCAGCTAAAGCTGGTGCAGAAGTGGGGAAAATTTTGTTTGATCACGCAGACATATATCATCCATTCTATCTGTGGGGAACGGATGAACGGTTATGTGCCTTTGGTATTTTCATTGACGAAGAAGATAGTGTTGTGAAACCGTCTTATCGACCAAATGTGGATATTGTGAAGTATTTGCTGCCAGAGTTTGCGTTAAAGCAAAACGTATATGAGATATCATTGTTTGACGAACGATATGAGGATTTAATAGCAAGCTTTTTAATGAGTAAAAGAGAATACTTGAGTCCGGCATTGAAAGATGGTTTGTCGTATATCGGTAATGATAATTATGATTATGAACTTGTGATTGTGGATAATGTGGGGCTTTTGGATGGTCTGACAATTCAATGCGCTGTGCATAAGTTATTGTCAGGGGAGTGGCGATATAAGTATTCATTTGATGCTAATTCGTTTGATTATATTCGCGTAAAGAATGTCTGGAAGATCATGTATGTAGAAAATGTGTATCAACTAAAGAATGCTATTTGTTGGGCAGAAGGTTGTTTTAAGTTAAAAGATGCTGATGTGGATAAGGTTGAACTTATAAACAATATTAAATATCCGGCATACTATGTGCAAGAAATATACGATAAGTATGATTGTAATATGAGTGATCTTGCACTGTTGAAATTGCAATTTGGGGTGATTTTACTTAATATGCCAGAGTGTGACCGATTGTATGTAATTTTGCCACTTGGTCGTGGATATACAATAGATGATTGTCGCTCTAATAAGCTTATAGAATTTTTTATAGGGTTGGGCTTTGATTCGTTAGCAAATACAGTGGCGTTAGCGTTAATGGTATATGAAAGAAAAGAATGAATATATTGCGGCATATAGAATCAATCTGTATTATATCTTTATATAGAGTGGAGATTATTCATGGCGAAACAAATAAATCACAGAGTTCGCTTATGTGTCCTCTCCTATACGCATGGGTTGGACTTTACAATCTCCGATTGCGACATCTTTTGGCATGGCGGAGATTGGTCACCGCTGGCATATCAAAGTAACTTTGAAGCGATGTACGAGTGGTTGGATTATTTTGTGGAAACATCGTTGCATTTAATCATGCACCATGCCGTTACCTAAATGGGACGGTTGGCGTGAATGTGTCGATGCTGGATGAGGGCTATGAGGCGCAGTATGAGGTGTTTTCGTGTGTGATATAACAAGGAGGACATTAATATGATACAGAACAACATAGAACAAGAAAAACCATGGTGCATATTTGGAATCGGCGAGTTGGGCAAAATGTTTTGCAACAATTTTGAGGACAAGCTTAGAGGACAATGTAAATGTTGTTTGGTGGATAATCTGGCTGAATTACAAGCGTATTGCGCTTCTGATGCGCATTCTGAGGATGCATTTTGGATGCTCATCGCAGAATATGAGCAGGATATCTGGGAGAAGTTTTTGGAGAGTGATGGAATTAAAAAACTCATGCATGAGATTTCGGTTAAATTTATCATTATTCATCCGAAGAATAATTCTGTCACAACCACGGAACGACAATTTATCCGATTGATGGATCATGGTAAAGTCGTATTCGCCATGCCTGAAATGGCACGCAAACTGTTGATGGAAAAATGTGTATGTCTCTATATGATATCATTGCAGCATGCAGTATGCCAGGTTATGTGGGAATTGAATATGGTGATTTGTTCTGTATTGGGCGTAACAACAATTGGTATGGTATGGTTTATGAAGCAGACTGCACATACTGCGGACAGATGAAACAAATCACAAATAATATAAAATCACAGGTTGAAAGAGAAATTTCAGAAGAGGATATAAAGGCTGCGATTCTGATTTTGACATCGGATCGAAATATAACATTGGTGACGATATCTTATGTCGCGGTGATTGTTGAAAATATGATTGACGAAAATGCTGCGCTGATATGGGGGCACGTCATTGCTGAATCTGAATGTGGCATCACACTTGTCGTATTTCGTGAAATGGCGGAAGAGGTGGAATGACATTTTGTCGTGGAGCATTTTCGAATAAATCATTTTGCAGTTTGCGGCCGTATGCGCAAAGCGCATAGGCCGAAACAAGCGCCGTATTGCCGCAGGCAAAAGGCGCGAACGCAAGGCGTGTTGAGCGAAGCGAAACAGACAGCGAACAGGAGTGGATCATGGACGAACATCTTTAGCCGAATGGGACAATTGGGATGAATGTGTCGATGCTGGATGAGGGCTATGAGGCGCATTACGAGACGTTTCTGTGTGTGGTGGATATAGGAGGAACGGCTCGCTAGCTCGGCTATTTGCGAAGTGAAAGAGACAATACGCACCGTTTAATTTTTATGCTACAATGTTCTAAAGTCTCTCCGTCGGGTGAGATTTAGAGGAAGACAAATCAGAGGAGCATCCATGACCACGCTCAGTTGGGAAGAAATCGAAGACCGTGCCGCTAATTTTAAGAAAATCTGGGAAAAACAAAAAGGTGCAGAGCGTCAGCAGGCGCAAAATTTCATCCGCGATTTCCTGTCCGTGTTCGGCATCGAAAACCCCATGGATAACGATGGCGAGTTCGAACACAAGTGCCCAAAAGAATTCGGCGATGACGGCTACATCGATTACTTTTTGCCCCGAAAACTCATTGTGGAGATGAAGTCGAAGGGTAAAGATCTCGGCAAGGCGTTTGAACAGGTCAAAGACTACGTGTTCCATCTGCCCGCCGACGAAATGCCCGAACTCGTATTGGTGTGTGATTTCGACAGATTTGAGCTGTACCACAGAACGACGGCGGAACACGTTTCGTTCAAGTTGAAAGACATCCGCAAGTATGTGCGCCACTTTGCGAATATTGCAGGTTATGAGACACAGCGCATCTATGACGAACAGTTCGAGGTCAATGTCGAAGCCGCCATGAAAATGGCCAAAATTCACGATGCCCTCAAGGAGTTCGGCTATGAAGGGCATGAACTGGAGGTCTATCTGGTCAGACTGCTGTTCTGCATGTTCGCTGAAGATACCGGTATCTTCCCGAAAGATGCATTTCTGAACTACAACGAGAATTCAAAAGAAAATGGCGAAGACCTTTCCGAGCGCCTTGCAAAGCTCTTTGAAATTCTGGATTTGTCAGCAGATAAACGCTCCAAACGCAAGCTGCTTGCTGCTGACCTGCTTCAATTTGCTTACGTGGATGGAGGTCTGTTCAGTGAAGTTCTGCACTCCCCCGAATTCAACGAGAAAATGCGTCACACGCTGATAGATTGCTGTAAATTTGACTGGAGCAAGATTTCGCCGGCCATCTTCGGCTCCATGTTCCAGGGAATTATGGACCCGGAAGAAAGGCGTGAAATTGGAGCGCATTATACGAGCGAAGAAAATATCTTAAAGGTCATCAATCCGTTGTTTATGGATGACCTGT
>JAEEGL013969485.1_pt1 | contig 13709 bp, 10 predicted proteins | sample 9134231 | NCBI WGS metagenome assembly JAEEGL01 (sample SAMN16246548, study PRJNA631951) | gut metagenome | biome: gut microbiome; feature: rumen; material: fiber-attached | host: Bos | place: Iran: Karaj | collected 2018-10 | reverse complement strand
CATCAAAAGCTCGCCGAACATGCTGATGTAAAAGATCAGATCGGTGTTGCCGGTCGCGGGGCCGAGCGCCGAGAAGGCGAACATCAAAAAGCCGGACAGAAACAGGTGCGGCGTCTTCTGCTTGATCCATACGATCACGCCGACAATCATCATCGGGATCACAGTGCCGAACGACAGCACGCGGCTGATCGCGTCGGCCCAGCGCGGCGTTTCGCCCTTGACGGATGCATAGCGGACGACGTTCGCCAGCTCGACCGGCGCAAGCACGGTTGCCAGGGCTTCGGCAAGGCCCGCGATCATCAACAGTCCCGTGAACACCCAAACGCCGATCATGACCGGCTTTTTCAAATGCAGCGCATAGCCGCAGATCGGGAACAGCAGCGGGATCAAAAGGCCGTGGGCGATAAAGCGAACGGGGCTGATCGCGCCGAGCACGGCAGGGGACAGGAACGCGCCGAGGCCGATGATCGCAGCGTCCAAAATCAGGCCGAGCGTCAGAATCGCGGAGCACAGCGCGATCTTGGATTTCGTCTTGCCGGCAAGACGAAACAGCAGTACCGCCAAAATGGTTTCACAAACAACGATGCACCAAATCCCGATGGGACAGGTCGCCAGTAAAAAGTCTCTCATATCGTTTCCTTCCCGTTTCAGAATTGGAAAAAGAAAGCCTCTTATTCCGCTTCGAGTATAGCACGGCGCAATCCTTTTCGCAACACAAAAGTAAAATGTACGGGAAATACCGGAACAAAGCCGAAAGTTTTAAGACCGCTTAAGGAAATCCTTATCAAATCCTTCATAAAGATTCCGCATTTTGGACGACTTTCGGACGCAATTTTGTGACAACTCCTTGCTATACTGAAAACGAACCGAGAGGATGGGGGAACAAATCATGGAACAAACCGTTTATCATACAAAAACAGCACCGACCAAGGGCGAGCGCATCGGCGCGTGGGCAGGCGCGGCGCTGATCCTGCTGACGGCGTTCGCCGTCGCGTTCGGCCTGCATCCGCATTACCGGCTGATCGGCGTGGGTATTGCGGCCTTTGCCGTCGTGCCGCTCATTTGGAAGCGGACATGGTGGTGGGCGTGCTCGCTCGTTTTGCTGGGCCTCGTCGTTCTGCTGTGGGCGTTCGGCCCTGCCGGGTACCGGTATACGTCGCTGCTGCCGCTTTTGGCAATCGTGCTGGTGCTTGTGTTTCGCTTTGCGGGGCGCGGCGTAAAGATCGGTGCAAGCGTGCTCACGGCGCTCGGCCTTGTCGCGCTGCTGCTTGTGGAAGCGCCGATCATAGCGGCCGCCAACCGGGAGAACGAGACGGAGGCCGATTACGTGATCGTGCTCGGCGCGGCGGTCTACGGCGAAACGCCGTCGATCTCCCTCCGAAGCCGGATGGATCGCGCCGTCGAATACCTTGCCGCGCATCCCTCCGCAAAGGTCGTTGCCAGCGGCGGGCAGGGCGAGGGGGAGGACATTTCCGAAGCCGAATGTATGCGGCGGTATTTTCTCCGAAACGGGATCGACGAAAGCCGCATCCTGCTCGAAGCCCATTCGACCTCGACGATGGAAAATCTTACGTTCTCGCGCACCGTGATCGAAACCGACGGCGGCAGCGCGGAACATGTCGCTGTCGTGTCGAGCGGCTATCATCTGTATCGCGCAAAGGCGATGGCGGCGTCGCTCGGTATGCAGGCTGTCGGCCTTGCGGGGGCGGACGGCTACCCGCTGTATATGACCGGCATGTATATCCGCGAGGCGCTCGGCGTCGTCAAGCTCTGGCTGTTCGGCACGTGGGAGCGCGAGGCCTGCCTTTCATCGGTGTATGCGATTGCGGCGCGGTAAACGCCCTCCTATAGCAATTCTCTTCTCTGTCTATATCCTCCTGTTCGGAAATCCCGTCCGCGTGTATGCGGGCGGGATTTCCGTTTTATCGGCGCGGTAAAAATGAAACCGCTGTGCGCCGGAATACTTGCAAACCGGCGGGTTTTGTTTTATAATCAAATAAAGTGCAGAAGTATGGGGACATGTTCGGGGGAATAGACATGTACAGGATAGCTGTGGTAGAGGATACGGACGCGGATGCGGCGTTGCTGGAATCGTATTTGCAGCAGTACGGCAAGGAAAGCGGGACGGACCTGCAGGTGCGCCTGTTTTCGGACGGCGATTCATTTTTGAAAAGCTATGACCGCGACTTTGAAATCGTGCTGATGGATATAGAGCTGCCCGGCAGCAACGGGATGGAGACGGCACGGCGCCTGCGCGAGCTCGACGCCGAGGTCTGCCTGCTGTTCATCACATATCTGTCAAACTACGCAATCTAAGGCTATGCGGTGCGCGCGCTCGATTTTCTGGTCAAGCCAATCGACTATTCCGGCTTTGCCGCCAAAATGAAACGGGCGCTCGAAGCCTCGGACATAAGCGCGCGGCATGAAATCGTCGTCACTACCGCCACCGGCGTCAAGCGCCTTTTGCTGTCGGACATATTTTATATCGAGGTCATGAACCATACCCTGCTGTATCACACCGCGGACGGTATTCTGTCGGTGCGCGGTTCGATCAAGGAATGTGAACAGCGGCTGTCCCGGTTCGACTTCGTCCGCAGCAACAACAGCTTCCTTGTCAATCTGCGCCATGTGACCGAGCTAAAGGGCAGCGAAATTTGCGTCCACGGCGATATGCTGCCGATCGGCCGCACAAAGCGCAGGGAATTTCTGCAGCAGCTCACCCAGTATTTCGGAGATTCCGTGCTATGAATCCTTTGATTTGGCAGGAGATCGGAGCAGGCATCATCCGTATGTTCGGCTCATATCCGTTTCAGCTTTTGCTTGCCGTGCATCTGTTTGCCTACCCGACGTTTCGGCGGCGTCCGCATTTTTGGCTCCGCGCGATCCTGCTGGCGCTGCCGGTACCGATCCTGTTCGATCTTTCCGTGCGCCTGTTTCCGGCGGGCATCCTGCATCCGTTCCCGATTCTCGACCGGGCGCTGCTGCTTGTGCCGACGGCGTACAATTTCTGCATGCTGCTTTTGTGCTATCGCTGCACCCCGCGCGAGGCGCTCTTTTCCTCGACCTGCTCGATGCCCGTGCAGAACGCCGTGTTCAACCTGTTCTGGATTCTGAAAACGCTGATCGGCTTTGAGGAATACGGCCTTACGGCGCTCGTCGTATCGTGGGGGCTGATGGCGGTTGTATACGGCGTCGTGTACATCATTTTTCACCGCTGGATGGACGACCGCGAGGGGCACACGCTACCGCGCCATCGCGTCATCCAGAATGCCGTCGTCATCGTGCTGTTCGTGATCTTCTTCAACCGCCGCGCCGAAGGGTCCGAATGGGAAATCTATATCTATCTTGCCTATATCTTTGCCGACATTCTTGCACTTCTCATGCAGATCGGTTTGATTTCCGAAACCGATATCGCGTTGAAATATTCGATCATGGAGCAGCTGCTCTCCTCGGAACAGAAAAAACAGCGCATGACCGCCGAGAACGTCGATCTGATCAACCGCAAGTGCCATGACTTAAAGCACCAGATCGAGGGGCTCAAGCGGATGGAATCCGAAAAGGAACGCAGCGAATATATCGGGCAGATCGAGGACGCGGTGCTGTTTTATGAGAGCGCGGCCAAGACCGGCAACGAAACGCTCGATCTGATCCTGATGGAAAAGCAGCTCTATTGCAAAGCGCACGAGATCAGTCTGACGTGCATCTGCGACGGAACGCCGCTCCGCAAGCTCGACACGATGGATCTCTATTCGCTGTTCGGCAACGCGCTCGACAATGCCATCGAGGCCGTCGAGCATGAGCCGGTGGAAAACCGCCGGATCGACCTGCGCGTAGGGCAGCGCGGCTCGTTTTTGACCGTGCATGTCGAAAACTACCTCGGACAGCCGCTGCGCGTTGTGGACGGTCTGCCGGTTACGACCAAGGAGGATCGCAACTACCACGGCTTCGGCGTTTTAAGCATTCGGCACGTCGTGCAAAAATACGGCGGCACCATGACCGTCCGCACGGACGACAGCCGCTTCCGCCTCGATATTCTGATCCCCTTATAAGAAACGCATCCTTGGCGTTCCGCCTTTGTCTTTCGGCGGGGCGCTTTTTGCATGTTCGTTTACCCGTCATCTACGCTCAAAAACATGTCATCCGCGACAAACGGTGTACTTTCGACTTGAGATATGTTATTATAAAACCTGTGTAAAGTCCCGGTAATGCGATTGCAAAATCGGGGGAACACAGAGGGATAATCAAAGGAGGAGAACATGAAAAGCAGAAAAACAGGCTTGAAGCGCGGTCTTGCGGTCGTTCTGGCGTCGATCTTCGTATTGTCGCTGTTCGCCACAAGCATCGCACAGACGTGGACGAGCAAGATCAACACCTTCCTCGGCACCTCGAGCTACAAGACCGAAAAGACCGGCGAGAGCACGGGCGACGGTATCTATTTCGATTCCGAGTTCACTTCGGTCAAGCAGGTCATCGACGCCAAGGAAGCCCTTGCGCGTGAGATTTCGCAGGAAGGCACCGTGCTGTTCAAGAACGACGGCGCGTTGCCGCTGAACAAGGCGAGCGAAAAGGTCACCATTTGGGGCCTCAACAGCCTTGCCCCGACGTTCGGCGGTCTGATCGGTTCGACCACCTCCGTCAACTACGAAGCAGGTCAGACGACGATCACGCTGATCGACGCCATGAAGGAGATCGGCTTCACGCTGAACGAGGATATGCTCGCGTTCTACAACAGCAGCGCGGTCGATGCCTATCGCCGCAAGGCGGCGTTCTTCGGACAGGAGGTTCCGGGTCACTCTCTGATCCCGGTATTCTGGCCGATGTTCGCCACGGCGGACAGCTACATGATCGGCGAACCGCCGGCGAGCCTCTACACGCAGGATGCTCTGAATGCCGCCAAGGACACCGCGGCTGTCGTCTTCCTGTCCCGTGACAGCTCGGAAGCGTCCGACTATGCGGTAGACACGATGAAGGACCCGAACGGCGACAACTTCGTTCGTCCGATGGCCCTGTCCGACAATGAAAAGGCCATGATCGAGCTTGCCAAGCAGAACTCCAACGGCAAGGTCATCGCTGTGCTGAACTCCGACGTGACGATGGAAATTGCCGATCTCAAGAACGATCCGGCGATCTCCGCTATCGTTTGGGCCGGTCTGCCCGGCGCTTACGGCTTCCGCGGCGTCGCGGATGTCCTCGCGGGCGATGTGAACCCGTCCGGCCATATCTCCGATACGTATGCGGTCAGCTCCATCGCGGCGCCGTCGATGCAGAACTTCGGTCTGTTCTTCTACACGAACGAGGACATCGACGCGGGCAACGACAAGGGCAATTGGTACATCATCGAGACCGAAGGCATCTATGTCGGCTACAAGTACTTCGAGACTCGTTATGAGGATCAGATTCTGAACCAGGGCAACGCGGCCTCCGCGGCCGGCGTGTTCGCCTCCAACGGCATCTGGGACTATGCGCAGGAAGTTGCCTATCCGTTCGGCTACGGCAAGTCCTACACCACCTTCACGCAGAAGCTCGACAGCGTTGATTTCAACATCGGCGGCGAGAGCAAAGCGGTCGTGACCGTCACCAACACCGGCAACGTCGCGGGCAAGAGTGCTGTACAGCTCTACGCGCAGGCTCCGTACATTGCAGGCGGCGTCGAGAAGGCTGCGATCCAGCTTGTCGGCTTTGAAAAGACCAAGACCCTCGAGCCCGGCGCATCCGAGACCGTAACCGTCACGTTCGACGCCAAGTATGTCGCGTCCTACGATGAGAATGCTGTCAAGGCCGACGGTACGCAGGGCGCTTGGCTGCTCGACGCGGGCGACTACTACTTTGCGGTCGGCAACGGCGCGCATGAAGCGTTGAACAACGTCCTCGCCGTCAAGACCGGCAGCGACGCGAACCTTGTCAAGATCAACGACGATGAAGTCATTTCTGCGGATGCGGCGAAGAAGGTCACCATCGGCAGCAAGGACATCGAAACCTATTCCGTGGGCGTCCAGAACCAGCTGCAGGACGGCGATATCCGTAAGCTGCTGCCGGAGCGCGGCGTGGAATTCATCACCCGTGCGGACTGGACCAAGGGCTGGGAGCCTGTTTGGGGCATCACCGCGAACGACGCGATGCTGAAGAACCTCAAGAACAACGTCTATGAGCTGACCGAGAACGGCAGCGGCGAGACGTGGGGCGCAAGCAACGGCATGCGTATTATCGACATGCTGATCACCGACGACAACGGCAACTATGCCGGCTCCGTCGCCATCGACGATCCGATGTGGGATCAGCTCCTGGAGAACGTCACGCTCGAAGAAGCCGTTGCGTTCATGGCAGGCGCGGGCGGCAACTTCGAGCCGCTCAACTCGATCGGCCTGCACGTCGTCACCGCGTATGACGGACCTGTCGGCTTCGTATCCGATCAGGTGCCGGGCTACACCTCCAACTGGACGGCGTCCGAATCCTCCGAGCCCACCTATGTCGGGCCGGACAGCGAATATGCCATGTGGCAGATGCCGACGATGCCGACCGAACCGGTCGTCGCGGCAACCTTCAATAAGGAACTGGTCGAGCGCGAGGGCGAGCTCTTCGGCGAAGACTCCCTGTGGTCGAACGCCTGCTCCATCTTCGGACCGGGCCTCAATAACCACCGCGCCACCTACTGCTCGCGTAACCACGAGTATTATTCCGAAGACTCCATGCTGACCAACCTCATGGGCGTTGCGGCCTGCAAGGGCGGCAAGTCCAAGGGCCTCATGATGGAGCCGAAGCACTTCGCGCTGAACCATCAGGAAGCCAACCGCTCCGGTACGTCCACGTTCATCTCCGAGCAGGCAGCCCGTGAGATCGAGCTGAGAGGCTTCCAGGGCGCATTGGAAGGCAACTACGCGCAGGGCGTTATGACCGCGTTCAACCGTCTCGGCACCGTGTATGCCGGCGCACATCGCGGCCTGCTCACCGGTATCCTCCGCAACGAATGGGGCTACACCGGCTATGTCGTCACCGACATGATCAACGGACCGGAATACATGAACTGGCGTGACGTGACGTTCGCGGGCGGCGGCGGCTGCCTCACCGAGAACGCCTATGCGGAATCCATCATCGGCGATCCGGTGTCGGCGGACAACATGAAGAAGATCCAGAAGGACACCGCGTTCCAGCAGGAGCTGAAGCAGATGCTGAAGTACGACCTGTATACGTTCGTCAACTCCAACACCATGAACGGCATCACGACCGATACCCGTATCGTTCGCGTCTATCCGTGGTGGGAGGTCACGCTGATTGCGGTCAACGTTTGCTTCGGTGTTCTGACGGCGGCGGCTTGCCTGTGGTATGTCGCATCCCTGCTCCCGAAGAAGGAAAAGAAAGCGTAAGGAGGTCGTAACCATGAAAAATAAGGTATCCTTTATCGGCTTTGCCCTCGTTTGCGCTTCGACCGTCCTTGCGATTGTCAGCGCGATCCTGTACAACTTCGCCTACATCAAGGCGCCGCAGACCTACACGCTGCTGATCATTGCAGCCATCGTCGGTGCGGGCGCGCTTGCCCTCGCGGTTGCGCTCGGCAAGGAGATCCCGAACCTGCTCGCAGCCGCGCACGCGGTGCTGCTGATGGCGGCGCTCGGCGTCTCGATTGCCCCGATGGTCAACGAAATGGGTCTTGTCTATGCAGGCCTGAATCCGCAGACCAACCTGACCGGCTTCATCACCTTTGCCGCTTTCACCGGCGTTGCGTGGCTGATCGCCGTGATCGGTGCGTTCCTCGGCGTAGCAAAGAGAGAGAAATAAGGCAACCAACCATAAGACGGCGGCGGCATAAAAGCTGCCGCCGTCCTTTCCGAACGGAGACATGAAAAAACGGGGGAGAGGCCCGCGTTCTTTGATGCTTCCCCTCCCATGCGGGAGAATCATCGAATCGGAGGAGAGAATGGAAAAACAAAAGGGAACCCTGACCGACCGGATCGGGCTTTGGGCGTATTGGCTGCTCTGTGCCCTGTTTGCGGTGCAGACGGTGCAGTATATCGTGCTCGGGGCGCTTGAACCGTTTGTGACGCTGCTTGTGATCGAGGCGCTTGTACTGCTCTTGGGCTATGCCGCATGGCGGGGGAGAATGCCGTTTTTGATGCTGCTCGGCGCCGTGCTGTGCTTTGTGCTGTATTTCAACATGGTCTCGGCTGCGTATGCAAATCTCGGCAACTGCAATATGCTGTTCCTTCCCGAAGCTATCGTCTGCGCACTGTGGGCAGTGGGCGGCACCGCGCAGCTGCTTTGGAAAAAGGAGAAATCCAACAAGCTGCCCCTTCTGCCGCTCGGCGCGATGGCGGTCATTCTCATCACATTCCTGCTGACATGGGGCTTGCATACGCGGACGGATAAGGCATGGACCGGTCACGCCAAAAGACAGCTTTGGGCGGTTCCGACAACGTTTGATGCGACGGAAGCTGCGCATAAAGGCACATTGGAGGAACTTGTCTACGACACCAAGGCCTACGCGACCGACAGCCGCGCCGTCCAAAAGCGCGCGCTCGTCTATCTGCCCTATGGGTATGACGCCGAAAAGCCGTATAACATTCTGTATCTGATGCACGGCACCGGCGACGATGAAAACTACTGGCTGCAAACACACGGCTACAACAAGGTCATGCTCGACCGGCTGATCGAAACCGGCGAGATTGAACCGCTGATCGTCGTGACACCGACGTTCTACACCGAGGACGACTGCACCGAATCGCTCGGCAATCTCGACGCGCTGACGTTCTCCTTCCGCGACGAGCTGCGAAACGATCTGATGCCCGCCGTGGAATCCAAGTACAGCACCTACGCGAAAACCGTTGACGAAGCGGGCTTTGCCGACAGCCGCGACCACCGCGCGTTTGCGGGCCTGTCGCGCGGGGCAGTCACGACCTGCCATTCCGCGTTCTGCGGAAGCCTCGATTATTTCTCCTACTTCGGCATGTTCTCCGCGTTCCGCACGACGGCGGATTACTTCCAAAAGACGATTCAATCCGATGCATGGAAGGATCTGCCGATCCACTACTTTTATATGACGACCGGCAATTTCGATTTCGGTATGCCGGCGCAGGTCGCAGGCTACCGGATGCTGACCGACCTTGAGCCGCGCCTCGTCTACGGCGTCAACACAAGCTTCGACATGTTCCCGATGCGCTACCATTCCATCGGGGACTGGCATTTGGCCTTATATAACTATCTCCAAAAGATCTTTTGACGGAGGACATGATGGAAAAGAAAAGGAAACAGCCGGTTTGGCTGTATATCGTATTGGCAGTTGTCGTGGTGCTCGCAGTCGTTTTGATTGTGAACCGCTATGCGGTGCGGCAGGTGTGGTGCAACGCGTTTGCCCCGAATCTCCCCATCGACGATTCGACGACGTGGGCAGGCGGCACAGCCTATGAACGCGTCCCGTATGCGACCGGCTCCGACGCGCAATATCTTGATCTCTACGTCCCGAACACGCCCGAAAAAGCGCCGCTGTTCGTGCTGGTGCACGGCGGCGGGTTCGTGTCCGGCGATTCGCAGACGAAGCAGGCACAATATATGTACCGCTATTTCCGCGATCACGGTTTTGCGTGCGCAAGCATCAACTATCGTCTTGCGCAGGAAGCGCCGTTCCCGGCGGCGTGCGCGGATGTCAAGGCCGCTGTGCGGTTCCTTGTGCATAACGCCGAAACATACGGCTTCGATGCGGAGCGCATTGCGATCTGGGGCGAATCCGCGGGCGGCTATCTTGCCGCGTTTACGGCGCTGACCGCGCCCGATGCGTACACGGACGTGCCGTGCATCGGCGAAACGGAGGCCGAGCGATTCACGATGCCGTCGTTCGACGCGCTTGTGGATTACTACGGCGTGCTCGATTTCAACACCTTCGACGAGGATTTCGTGGAGGAGGGTACGCCGCTGTGGATCGTGAAGATGGCCAACGGCTGGGCGAACAACATCACCGGCGAATTTGATTCGTTCGAGGAATACTGGCTCCGCAAGGCACAAAAGGACTGGACGGACTATGAAAGCAACGAAGCGAATGTCCTCTATCACGCGACCAACCGCGAAAACGGCAATCCGAGCCTGAAAACCCTGATCCTCCACGGCGACGCGGATCTCACGGTGTCACACCTCCAGTCGGTCAAGCTCGACGCGATCTTAAAGGCCAACGGCGAGGATGCGACCTTAAAGCTCGTTCCAAAGTGCAAACATGCGGACGACCGCCTATACACCGACGATATGCTCGGCGAAGTCGCCGCATTCGTGACAGCTTCCTTTACCGACTGACACGTTTTCAAACACCAAAGTCACCCGAACCGGGTGACTTTTTTGCGTAAAGCCTTTGCCCGCCAAGATCGAAATATATTTTCCGTTTTGTGTTGACAAGCCGTCGAAAAGAATGTATTATAATTCATGTTACATAACGATAGTTATAATTGATGGAAGGAGGATGCCTATGCCGCCCAAAGCAAGGGTTACGAAAGAGATGATTGTGCAAGCGGCGATTGCGGTGATAAGGCAGAGCGGGTATGAGAGCATCAATGCCAGAACGGTCGCCGAACAGCTGCACTGCTCCACACAGCCGGTCATGTATCATTTTGCAACCGTAGAAGCCATGAAAAAGGCCGCGTATGCGCAGGTTGACCGGATGCATTCGGAATACCTGACGACGGTTCTGCCGGGGCAGGATCCGGTTCTCGGGATCGGTCTGAACTACATCCGCTTTGCGGTCGAGGAACCGCAGCTGTTTCGCTTTCTGTTCCAATCCGGCTATGCGCAGGAGAACAGTCTGCTGGAGATGATCCACTCAGAGGCGCTGCTTCCCGTTCTTACCGCCATGCAGGAGGGCGCCGGCTTGAGCATGGAAAAAACCGGGCAGGTATTTTTGACCGTGGCGCTGTTTGCCCACGGCTATGCCAGCATCATTGCCAATAACAACCTAAAGTATGAAGAAACAACGGTCGCGGCGCATCTGGAACGCGCGTGGAACGGCGCTTTGCTGGCCGCTGCAAAGGAGGATGAACATGAAGAAACTGTATGAAAAGAAGCCGGTACTTTTTGCGGTACTGATGATCGTGCTGTATTGCGCGGTAACCATCCCCATTCGGGGCGAATACGGCGACGGCAGCATCCAATCCCTGCTTGGCTTGACCGCCGTTGCCGCTGTCATCGTCGTTGTCAGCAGCTTGATTCCGCTTTGGAAAAGACTCGGGGTTGCCGCAAGACCGCAGCAGGCTCGTCTGTGCCTTTACTTCCTTCCGATGATTCTTCTTGCCACCGGCAACATCTGGGACGGCTTTGAGCAGCATTACACCGGCGCCGGCCTTTGGTATGCCATCGGCTCCATGGCTTTGGTCGGCTTTGTGGAGGAAATGATCTTCCGCGGCTTCCTTTTCACCGCACTGCTGAAAAAGGACGGCCCCAAGGTTGCCGTCATCGTGTCCGCTGTGACCTTCGGCATCGGCCATATCGTGAATCTCCTCGCGGGTATGGCCACCATTAAAAACTTGATGATGGTTATTTTCGCCGTTGCCTGGGGCTTCGTTTTCACGATGGTCTATTACAAGTCCGGCAGCCTGCTGCTCTGCATTCTGGCTCATGCGATCGTGGACGTTCTCTCCGTGATTGGCGCAGAGACTGCTTGGGGCGAATGGCTCTATATCGGCGCAACCGTCGTGATCGGCGCCGTATACAGCCTGTATCTATGTAAGCGCGTCAAAACGCCGACGATCTTTCGGATAGATGCACAAACGGAATCCGCACCCGAACCGCGTGATGCATGAACATATAGAAGGCTTTGTGTCGTTTTCATGAAACGACATGTAGGACAAGGCAGTATTCCTTGCTTTTTTCAGCGCCGATTTCGTTCTCCGGTTTTTCCGGGGACGGATCGGCGCTTTTCTGTTATGGCGGATTTCTGAAAGGCTTCACAAAAAAACGGGAACTGTGCGCCGCGGCGTATCGACGGCGACGACGGTATCGCAGCGTATGGCGGCGGCGGAGGACGGTTCTTTCGCGCAAAATCCATGAAATATGCCTGCCGCACGGCAGACAGCAGCGCATAAACGACAGGAATTTACAACAAACGGAAAAATTCGTTGCGTTTGGACGAAACCTATGCTAAACTATATAAGGACTCTTACGCGCATCGGAAGAAAAGCGGCAAGAGACAATACATCTTCGAAAAACAAACAAGCAAGGGAAAAGGAGGACAACAACACATGCAATACACAAAAGAAGTGGAAGAAATGGTTTGTATTGCAAAGGGACCGAACCACGGTCCTGCACCGATCCCCGAAGAAGGGAAATGGGTCCAAGCTAAGGAAATTAAGGATATTTCCGGTTATACGCACGGCATCGGCTGGTGCGCGCCGCAGCAGGGCGCCTGCAAGCTGAGCCTGAACGTCAAGGACGGCGTGATCCAGGAAGCACTGGTCGAGACGATCGGCTGCTCCGGCATGACGCATTCCGCCGCTATGGCGAGTGAGATTCTGCCCGGCAAGACCATCCTCGAAGCGATGAACACCGACCTCGTCTGCGACGCGATCAACACCGCCATGCGCGAGCTGTTTCTGCAGATCATCTACGGCCGCACCCAGTCCGCGTTCTCCGACGACGGTCTGCGCATCGGCGCGGGTCTTGAGGACCTCGGCAAGGGCCTTCGTTCCATGGTCGGCACGATGTACGGCACCAAGGCGAAGGGCACCCGCTACCTCGAAATGACCGAGGGCTATGTTGTCAAGATGGCGCTCGATAAGGACGATCAGGTTTGCGGTTATCAGTTCCTGAGCCTCGGCAAGATGATGGACGCGATCAAGAAGGGCATGTCTCCGAATGAGGCGTATGAGAAGAACCTCGGCACCTACGGCCGCTTCAAGGCGGAGGACGGCGCCGTAAAATGGATCGACCCGCGGAAAGAATAAAAGGAGGAGCAGCACATGGCTTTGTTTGAAAATTATGAAGGCCGCATGCCTCAGCTGCAGCCCGTCCTGGACAAGTATGGCTTCAAGAGCTTTGAGGATGTAAAGGCGTTTACGAACAGCAAGGGCGTCGATGCGTATTCGATCGTCGAAAGCACGCAGCCGATTTGCTTTGAGAATGTAAAATGGGCTTATGAACTCGGCGCAGCGATCGCCATGAAGGAAAACGCCAAGTCGGCGGCGGAAGCTGCCAAGTGGATCGGTGTCGGCCTGCAGGCGTTCTGCATCCCCGGCTCCGTCGCGGACCAGCGTCAGGTCGGTATCGGCCACGGCAACCTCGGCGCAATGCTGCTCGATGAGGAAACCGAGTGCTTCGCGTTCCTGGCCGGTCACGAATCCTTCGCGGCAGCGGAGGGCGCTATCAAGATCGCTCTGAACGCGAACAAGGTCCGTAAAAAACCGCTTCGCGTTATCCTGAACGGCCTCGGCAAGGACGCGGCTATGATCATCAGCCGCATCAACGGCTTCACCTATGTCCAGACCAAGTATGATTACCTCTCGGCAGACGTCAAGGAAGACCACGCACTGACGATCGTCAGCAAGACGGCGTATTCCAACGGCGAACGCGCAAAGGTCAACTGCTACGGCGCAGACGATGTACGCGAAGGCGTTGCGATCATGTGGCACGAAGGCGCGGATGTTTCCATTACCGGCAACTCCACCAACCCGACCCGCTTCCAGCATCCGGTCGCCGGCACATACAAGAAAGAACGCTGGGAAGCCGGCAAAAAGTATTTCTCCGTG
>JAEEGL011943242.1_pt1 | contig 13709 bp, 13 predicted proteins | sample 9134231 | NCBI WGS metagenome assembly JAEEGL01 (sample SAMN16246548, study PRJNA631951) | gut metagenome | biome: gut microbiome; feature: rumen; material: fiber-attached | host: Bos | place: Iran: Karaj | collected 2018-10 | reverse complement strand
GACGGCAGCTTTACTCATACTCTGGTAACAGTTCTCGGATACAATATCAGGATAGCCATCATGTTGTCGCTGATGCTGATAGCAATGAGAGACCGAAAGGTGTACAAGAACAAACTGTTCAAGGACAGGAAGCGTTTGCTTTTGTATTTGCCGGCGGTAATTTGCGGCATTGTGACCATGCTGGCATTTTGGACACATCTTGTGTTCTGGTACGGAGAGGACGGCGAATTCTTCAGAGGCCCCCTTTCGTACACACCCCATTTTGTCAGCCTGTTTTATTCGGTTGTGATCTTCAACTACGCTGGTTATATCTGGAGATTTCAGCGAAGGAGCAGAGAGGGACTGATACTGATCCTGACAACGGCTTTTGCCATTGTTGGAACTGCTATAGAGAGTATATTCCTTTCAAGAGGCGTACTGGTGGGATTCATATCCATCGCCATGACATTTTATTACTTATGTATTCACGTGGAATACTTTAAGTATGATATACTTACAGGGGCCTTTAACAGAAACAGCTTCCTGGCGGATATACAGAAGGCAAAAAATGCCGGAAACGGTGCGGTTCTGTCCATTGATCTGAATGATCTAAAAGTTATAAACGACAATGAGGGACATCTTGCGGGAGACGAGGCACTTAAATCTACCGCATCCATCATTGCGAAGCACATTACAAAGAAGTGCACTCTGTACAGATACGGCGGCGATGAGTTCGCGGTTATCGCCAATGACGTTACGGAAGACGAGATAAGGCAGATGATAGAGCAGATAAAGCTTGCCATGGATAAGACGCGCTACTCATTTGCCATTGGTTATTCGATGTGGGACAAGAACGAAAAGTTCGAGGAAGCATTCGAAAAAGCCGATACAGAAATGTATAGGGACAAAGCCTTTATGAAAGGCGGTGCTCTTAATATAAGATAAAATATGAAAGAGGAAAAAACAGAAAAATGAAAGACTACTCCATCGGAACAAATTGTGTGCAGGCAGGTTATCGCCCCGGAAACGGCGAACCCAGACAGATCCCCATCGTACAGTCCACTACCTTTAAGTACGATACCAGCGAGGATATGGGAAAGCTTTTCGACCTGGAGGCTACCGGATATTTCTACACCAGACTTCAGAACCCCACAAACGATTATGTGGCTGCTAAGATAGCAGATCTTGAAGGCGGAACCGCAGCAATGCTCACATCTTCCGGTCAGGCAGCAAATTTCTTTGCACTCTTTAATATATGCGAATGCGGAAGCCACATCGTAGCTTCATCTTCAATATACGGAGGAACCTTTAACCTCATCGCTGTTACCATGGCAAAGATGGGAATCGAAGTTACTTTCGTTAGCCCCACAGCTTCTGACGATGAGCTTAATGCAGCATTCAAGGATAACACCAGAGCAGTATTCGGAGAGACCATCGCAAACCCCGCACTTACAGTGCTTGACATAGAAAAGTTTGCAAAGGCCGCTCATGCTCACGGAGTTCCTCTTATCGTGGACAACACATTCCCTACACCTGTTAACTGCAGACCTATCGAGTGGGGCGCAGATATCGTAACACATTCCACCACAAAGTACATGGACGGACACGGCGCCGCAGTGGGCGGAGTGATCGTAGACTCCGGAAAGTTCGACTGGATGGCACATGCGGATAAGTTCCCCGGACTTTGCACTCCCGACGATTCTTATCACGGAATCACATACGCAGAAAAGTTCGGAAAAGAGGGAGCATTTATCACAAAGGCCACTGCGCAGCTTATGAGAGACTTCGGATCCATCCAGTCTCCTCAGAACGCTTTCATCTTGAACCTTGGCCTTGAATCACTTCATGTTCGTATGCCCCGCCATGTAGAGAACGGACAGGCCGTTGCAGAGTTCCTTGAGAAGCATCCCAAGGTAGAGAAAGTAAATTACAGCGGACTTAAATCGGATCCTTACTATGAGGTGGCTCAGAAGTATCTTCCCAACGGCGGATGCGGCGTAGTATCATTTGAACTCAAAGGCGGAAGAGATGCAGCTCAGAAGTTCATGAAGGCTCTTAAGCTTGCAGCCATTGAAACCCATGTTGCTGATGCAAGAACATGCTGCCTGAACCCCGCAACATCAACTCACAGACAGATGACTGACGAGCAGCTTGCAGCAGCAGGCATCCCTGCAGGACTCGTAAGAATGTCATGCGGACTTGAGGACAAGAAAGACCTTATCGCAGATATTTCGCAGGCTCTTGATTGCGTATAAGGGGGCGCGCTTATGATAGATTTAAAGAAACTTGCAGATCCTGAATTTTATGAGGAGAACAAGCTGGCTCCCCACTCGGATCATAAGGTAGATTACGCGGCGACCGGAGCAGAAAAGATGCCCTTAAACGGGGTGTGGAAGTTTAAATATTCCAAGAACCCCGAGGAAGTATCCGGCGGATTCTACGCAGAGGATTACGACTGCAGCCCCTGGGACGATATAAGAGTTCCCGCCCATATTCAGCTGGAAGGATACGACAAGCCCCAGTACGTGAACGTACAGTATCCCTGGTGCGGACATGAGGAGTGTGAACCCGGAGAGGTTCCCCTTAAGTTCAATCCCGTTGCAAGCTATGTAAAGCTAATAGAGCTTTCACAGGTTGGCCCCGACGATACCTTCATACTTTCTTTTGAAGGCGTGGAGAGCGCATTCTCACTGTGGATGAACGGAGAATATGTGGGATACAGCGAAGGCTCATTCCTGCCTGCAGAGTTTGATGTCTCCGGATTTGTAAAGGCCGGTGTGAACAAGATTGCCCTGGCAGTATTTAAATGGAGCAGTTCAAGCTGGGCCGAGGATCAGGACTTTTTCAGATTTTCCGGAATATTCAGAGATGTAAATCTTTACAGATATACCAAGGATCACGTGGTTGACCTGAAGATAGTATGCGACCTGACTGATGATTATAAAAAGGGAAAGGTGCGCGTATCCGCTATAGCCACGGGAGATATTAGCGGTGAGCTGCAGATCGTGAAGATCGGCAGGACTGATATCGGAATGCCGTCTGAAAAATATCCCGCATACTGGGCTGCAGACGAAAGGGGCGAAGTTGTCGCTACCATGATTGTTCAGCTTAAAGAGGGAGAAAACAGTTTCGAAGTAGATGTGGACGATCCCCTTCTTTGGAGCGCCGAAAAGCCCAATCTCTATGAGTGCAGAATAGCCGGAGTAAAGAGCCTTTTCGGATTCAGAAAGTTTGAGATAAAAGACGGAATCATGCTCCTTAACGGAAAACGTATCGTATTCAAGGGAGTTAACCGCCATGAATTCAGTGGCGTGACGGGAAGAGTGCCGGATCTTAATGAGCTGTGGACTGATATAGTGACAATGAAGCGTCACAATATCAACGCCATCAGAACCTGCCATTACCCCGACAATTCGCCTATTTATGAACTCTGCGACCGCCTGGGACTGTATATGATCGCAGAGACGGATCTGGAAACCCACGGAATATGGACCACCATCCTTTGGGGACCCAGGGATGTAGATTATGCAGTGCCCGGAGACAGACCGGAGTGGAAGAATGTGATCCTGGACAGAGCAAGAAGAATGTTCGAGAGAGACAAGAACCATCCCGCAATTCTGCTTTGGTCCTGCGGAAACGAATCCTTTGGCGGAACCAATCTGAAGGCTATGGCTGATTACTTCAGAAGCGTGGATAATACCCGCATAGTTCATTACGAGGGTGTGTTCAATGACAGAAGAGTTGAAGGCATAAGCGACGTGGAAAGCCAGATGTATACCCCTGTTGAAGGTATCAAGGCATTCCTGGCAAAGGACAGATCAAAGCCCTTTATCATGTGTGAGTACCAGCATGCTATGGGAAATTCCTGCGGTGCCATGTATAAATACACGGATCTGGCGGAAGAGGAGCTTCAGTTCCAGGGCGGATTTATCTGGGATTATATCGACCAGTCCCTTAATGCCACCGACAGATACGGCGTAAAATATCAGAAATACGGCGGAGACTTCGACGACAGACCTTCGGATTACCAGTTCAGCGGAAACGGAATAGTTTACGGCGGTAGCAGGCTTCCTTCACCCAAGATGCAGGAAGTAAAGTTTGACTACCGCAATTTCAAAATCCTTCCTTCCTTTGCGGAAAAGGATGGCGCAAGTTATGTAAACCTTACTGTGAAAAACAACTCACTTTTCACTGATTTTTCCGAGTATGAATGTGTCATCACCGCATCCAAGGACGGCGTGAGGATCGGCGACAGAGTAGTGGCGGATATTTCTGTCGCTCCCGGAGAAGAAAAACAGATCGAAAAAGTATATGACTTCACAGAGACAGATGGTGAACTTACTTTCACAGTATCACTTTATACTAAGGATTGCCTTGTATGGGCCGAGAGGGGACATGAAGTTGCTTTCGGACAGGCAGTTTACGAAAAGGGATCAAAGCCTTCTTATATCGAAGGAGTAACAAGCGAGATCATCACCGGAAAAGGTGCGTATGTAAAGCGTCCCAATACCCTTCATATCGTACGTACAGATTATGAACTGGGAGTAAAGGGCGAGAACTTCACCGCTATGTTCAATTACGGTGAGATCGGAATGCAGTCCTATACATACGGCGGAAAGGAACTGTTCAAAGCGGCACCGAGACCGAATTTCTGGCGTGCTCCCATAGACAACGATAACGGAAGCAAGATGCAGATGAGATATGCACAGTGGAAGATCGCCAGTATGTATCAGATGCTGAAGCCCGCCGAGAACGGAAAAGCAAATCCCACAGTAAACGAGAATGCCGACAGTGTGGATGTGATCTATGATATCAAGCTGGCCACCACCCCGGAAACTAGTGCCACATTAAAGTACACCGTATTTGGCAACGGTGCGGTAAAGGTTACGCTTGAATACGATCCTGAAAAAGCGCTTGGAGATATGCCCGAATTTGGCGTGCTGTTCAAGATGGATGCGGATTACGACCGCATAGAATGGTACGGAAGAGGTCCTGCAGAATGTTATGTAGACAGACAGCTCGGCGCAAGACTCGGTCTGTTTGAGGGCTTTGTGAAGGATCAGATGTCCGCATATATGGTTCCACAGGAATGCGGTTATCACACAGAAGTGAGATTTGCCAAGGTTGTAGATGAAAAGGGAAGAGGACTTATGTTTGCCGGTCTTCCCGGAGAAAGCATGGGATTTTCCGCACTTCCTTACTCGCCGCATGAGCTTGAAAATGCCACACATCCCAATGAACTGCCTCCCGTTCACTATACATACGTGAGAGCGGATCTTGCACAGATGGGCGTAGGCGGAGATGACAGTTGGGGTGCTAAAGTACATCCCGAGCATCTCATCGACGTGAGCGGCAAAAAAGAATTTACATTTATGTTCAAAGGAATTTAGGGTTAAGTTTTCACGATTCCATCCGATATATCTATCAAAGAAAAGAATCCAATAGCCATCAAACCCAGGCTACGGTATCCGGTTGATGATCTTAGGTCGGCCGGGTGACGGAAAGAGGAATGAGGATATCGGATGGAAGGGGAAAACAAATGAATAACAATTATTAGAAAAGGATGTCTCCGGTATAGGAAACATCCTTTTTTCATGCTGTAATTCGTTTTTCTTATTGAGGGTTACCGATGTTTAGCTTCAGGGCCACCCGTATAGAGCCTGCTTCTTCGTCGGAATCAGGGAGATACAGAGCGTATTTAACGATACAATCATAGGAACCTGGTTCCATCTCTGCTTTAATGGGAATCTCTTTTAGGAAGGAACCGATGGGCATCCTGGGGGATTCGTAAATCTTGAAGGTTTCATCATCTGCGGGAACCACAGTGAAAACTGTTTCGTAGGAATTGCTGACGGAGTTTTCAACATAGGAATCTTCCGCAGGAGTGTTTATGTCGGGATAGTTCCACTCGGTGGACATGGTGACTTGGAAGTTACCCTGGGAAACCTTTTCTAGAACAGGTTCGGGATCCGGAGCATTTTCCGCGTCTTTATCGTCCGTGGTCAGGACTTCCCTGTCGGCACCGCCTGTTTTTTCATCATAAAGAGAAGCAGCAGGATTCTCGTCCTGCTGCAACGAATCTTTTCCATATCTGATTTCCGGTATCCACACAAACACCGTCAAAATAACGAGTATCAATATGACAGAGAAAGCTGCGATACCGATGATCAGCTTTATAAAGCCTTTGTTCGAATCAGATTTCATCGCGTTTAAGCTTCCTAATCTTCCGTATCCTCCAGGATAGGAGTCAGTTTATATGTAAGAGTGAGGGAAAGCTTTTTGCCCTTGTAAAGAGCGGTTGCTACCTCGCTCCAGTCAGCTTCTTTACTGCAAGATCCATACAGTGCAAATCCAACGGTGGGCCACTGTGAATCTTCTTTTACAACATATTCCTGGGTGTAGAAATTTGGATCTTCGGTGGGCTTTGTCACTACATCGAAGTTATCTATAACACCGGGAAGTACAAGCTCTTTGTTTGCAACTCCGTTTTCATCCGTAATAGCCATTTCCGATTTGATGGGAGTGGTATCCTGCGCCGGTTCATTTCCGGTAACGGTTCCAAACTCTGTGGGAACAATGGCAAATGAAAGAACAGGATAGTCTGCGGTGTAGGTCTCGCCCATGCCGGTGAAAGCAAGGGGAAGATCTGCATCCTTTAAAAGAGTAAGCTGGATATCAAAATCAACGGGAACTGTACTCTTGTTAACTGCGGTTACTATATCGGAATAGATGCTGTAAGTATTCTCCGCATCTTTTTTCTTGAAATAAACTGTTCCGCCCTCGCCGATTATGTTATTTGTATCAACCAGTGAGAGAAGATTGTCGGGATCCAGAATGAAGTCATAACTGTAGCTGTCCAAAATGGGGACCACTACGGAAACCACATTCTTGGGGCGCTTTACTGTGGTGATGAGCATCGAACCCGTGCCCTCGGTGGAATCCTCAACGGAGAGCTCATCATCCGGATCGGGATCCAGCATCAGAAGACTGATGGGATGAGTGGATTCTTCGGAATCAGTGGCTTCGGTAGTATCAGTGCTCTCGGTTGCATCTTCGGAAACGGCTTCGTCAGTAACTGCAGCCTCTTCAGATTCTTCAATAGAAACCTGCTCTTCAGATTCGGCAGCTTCTTCGGAAACGGCATCAGCAGAAGTCTCTTCAGCACCTTCATTAGAGATTCCTTCGGCACTTTCGTCCGCGGTAATATTTGTAACGATTTCTTCTATATCGACAACCTCATCAGCTACTTCATCTGCATCTTCAGCTTCTTCGAAAACTTCAGTCTGCTCCTCAGAAACTCCGTCTAAGTCAGTTGCATAAACAGAAATAGGCGCACTCATCATGAGAGCCGCACCCACTGTAATTGCACATATTTTCTTGAAAAAATAAGTATTTTTACGCATACGCAATACCTCATTTAAGCAAATCCGTTTGTCTTAAATTACTCTAATCATACCTTTTTATCGGCATGAATGTCAATGAAATTAAGGGTTTTAACAAACTTTTTTACTATATATTTTTCCATTGTAGCCGTATAGACATTTGGATGAACCGAATAGGCATGTGACGGATTCTTGATTTCAAATCCGAGATATAATAGTATGAATCCAAAGACAGGTATAAAGTTCAATACCGGAAGAGGATGAAGAATATGAAGAATAAGTTCAAGGTCGAAGTTGTCGTCGACGACAAATACGTTGAACCACAAATAACCATATATACCAACGAGCGGAATGAACAGATAGAAAACATCATTTCAGCAATAGAAAATGTTTCGGATGAGGATATGCAGGTCATTTCAGGAAAATGCGACGGAAAAGTGGGCATAATCATCCCGAAGGACATCATTCGCGTGCACACTGAAGGCCGTAAAGTCGTGGTGGATACGGATAAAGGAAAGTACGTGGTCAAGGATTCCATCAGCAGTATGGAAGAAAAGCTGGGTGAGGAACGGTTTATCCGTATATCCCAGTCAGAGATCATAAATCTTTACCGGGTGAAACACTTTGATGTCAGCATAGCGGGCACGGTTCTGGTGGAATTTGAGAACGGTGAATCCACCTACGTGGCCAGAAGATTTGTAAAACAGCTTAAAAACAGGTTGAAATAGAAATCGAGGGTAAATATGTCAAATCATAAAAGATTCTTTATAAAATGTTTGATCGGCTTTGTGGGAGGCATATTGGTGGGACTGGTCATTACCGTGGTCTCATCTCTGGCTTCCAATGATATGAAACCCATATTCGTTGATCCCGAGTTTGCAGCGACTATAGGAAATACCCCATTGGCGATACTGGTACAAAGTATCTTAAGCGGACTGCTTGGTTTGGTGGGCCTTGGCGGATCCGAAATGTACAGGATTGAAAGCTGGAGCATAGTAAAGGCTACACTGGTACACTTTGCCGCAGTGATGGTGGTTTTCCTGGCTGTAAGTTTCACGCTCCGCTGGATGAGTGTTAAAGATATGCCGGCCATTTTCATAATTCTGGGTGTGTTTATCCTGGTTTATGCCATCATTTGGCTGACCCAGTACCTCAAGGGCAAAAAACAGGTTCGCGACATGAATTCCGGCCTTGAAAAGATGAAGAAAAACAGGAAAGAGTAATTAGGTTGCTGCTTTAAAAGACTTATGCAATCAGAGCAAAGTATGATAAAATGTGCTGTGTAGTATATTTTCTATGAACAGAGCAGATTTATGAAGTCCGAAGAGTTTGCTGAGGCTGTCAAAGGCTCTGATAATTACTATGTGCTTATAACAAGGGAAAAGCTTAGTAATCTGCCTTATAGTATTACTGAAATATATGGGATACGAACAAGCGGAAAAATATGTCAGATAGGAGTATGAGTAGGATACTTAGCAATGTTCCCAGTAATCTCGTGATTAAACCGGAAGGATAATTGGAAAATATGTTAATCAGTGAACGAATCTTTGAAAAACTTGAGGAACTGTCTATGACGCAAAAGGAGTTCTCCGAAAAGACAGGGATTCGACAGACTACAATAAGCGAGTGGAAGAAGAAGCATACGAATCCGTCAGCGGATAAAATAATGATCATCTGTAAGGTACTTGGCGTAGAGCCTGATTGGCTTTTGTCAGGAAGTACTGTAAAAGAAGGAAACAGAAAACAAGTTGATTGGTATGTTGTTGATAAAAATACGGAACTCGGATATGTCGTTGAGGCATACAATGGTATGAAAACAAAGCAGAGAGAGCGCCTTATAGGGTATATTGATGCGCTGATAAAAAAATAAAAAAAATATGGCTTGAAATCCATATATATGGATATTATTATATAAATGAATCGAACGCTTGACAATTATCATTTTATTATAAGGAGAAAGGGGATACAATGAAAACTGTTTCGTTAAATATTGTAATGACATACCCGGTTCGTTGGAGTACATATCAGATTTTACGTGATTTTGCCCAGAATTTTTATGATGCGATAGGTTATGATGAATGGTATCAACGTTTTCACTATGATCATGGGAATTGCGCTCTGTCTATGTGGGTTGACGGAGTATCGTTTAATTACGAGTGGCTTATGCATATAGGAGCTTCAACCAAGACAAGTAATTCGGGTGATAATGCCGGATTTTTTGGTGAGGGTTTTAAAATTGCATCATTATGCGCCGTACGTGACAAAAAGTGGAAAATACAGATGATGTCGGATGATTGGCATATAGACGTGATTGAAACAGATCAATTAATTGATCAAACCAAAGTTAAAATGTTGGCGTACAATATTTCTACGGTAGAAAAAAATGAGAGTACACGATTGATTATAGAGAATTTCACAGTTGATGATTATGAATTGTTCAAAACGGTGATAGATAGCTTTTACTCTCCTGATAATCCTATTATGGGCAAAAGACTGTGGATGGGAAAAGAAGGGGCGGTTTTTTTAAGAAGCAATTGTCCAATAAACAGTTGTCTTCCCTATACATATGATTTCGGAAGGAAAGGAGCGGTTTTTTGTGGATATCAGATGCTGGGTACTAATCCTTTCAACCTTGTTGTATGCCTTCATAGATACAAAAAAGAAGACAGAGAAAGAAAAAGTCTATATTCCTTTAATGTTATTGGCATATTTGAAGATATTTCCGGGTATGTTGATCCGGAATGCGCGATGGTAATGCTTGAAAAAATGAAAAGGTACTGGAATACATACCCACAAAAGAGACTAGATATTCATAGTTGGAGTAATACAATAAATATTCTCATAAGGAGAGTCTCTCTTTCGGAAAAGGTAAAGAAGGTTTTTCTCGACAAGTATAATAATCTTTTATGCGCAGGGAAAGTGTACAGCATCGGAGAAAGAAATAGAAGATGGCAGGCGAAGGCATGGCTGAATCTACAGAGCAAGCGGTATATCCTTGTTAAACGGAATTTTACATTGCTGGGTTATCCTATGCTAGAGGAGGAATGCGAAAGAAATGGTGGATTTGTAGCGGATGATAATGCAGATGATCTTCAAAAACAGTGTTTTAATGTATTGGAAAATGTATGTAGAGAGGCATTTCAAGATTTCTTTGATTACAGAGAGGCTCCGGAACGTAAAATAATAACAAATCCTCGCTCGGCTTATCATGGAATGGCATCGCAATACAGAAAACTCCGTCCGGCCTACAATAATAAAGGCATGATGATACGATATGACATAGAAAGAGTTTACTTAAAATGTACTATATTTTGTTCCGATGGCTATTATGATGGATTATCCACATATCTTCATGAAATGTGCCATATGTTTGGCGGAGATTCAAGTGCATCATTTAGTAAAGCGTTAACATATGTGACCGAATTGTTATTAGAAGAGCATGAACAGATTGAAATCGGAAAGAGCCGTTGGGAAAAAATATTTGTAGAATGCCCGGGCAGTTAGTAAGGTGAGAAAACCTTTGCGGAAAAATGCGTGACATTAATGGGGAGAAAGTGTGTGGTGGAGATGAAGTGGCATGATAAATATGACGAGGGAGTGGAGGAAGGAAAAGAAATCTGGAGGCGAGAATTTGTTTCAAGGATGCTTAAAAGAGGGAAGACTGCAGAGGAAATTGTGGATTTCTGTGATTATCCTATAGAATTCGTCCGCAAGGTTGAGAACATTCTTCTTGAAGAAACATAAAAAATGTGCCAGTTTGATAAAGAAAGATAAAGAAAGATAAAAAATCATAAAAAGAATAAATGAACATAAAAAACATTTTTTGTACTCATTTTACGAAAAAAAAGCAAAATAAAACAATAATTTGTTGACAAGACTACTTGCTATGCTACAATATAATTGATTTTGCAAATAAATCGCAAAATGAGGTGATATTTATGCTTTTAGAGTTCAAAACCCAAAATTATAAATCTTTTGTAAAAGAAATGGTATTTTCCATGACTCCCGCACCGAAACAGAAGGGATTGGATTATAGTATTTTTTCGGTAAAAGCAGGTAGTAAGGTATATAAGGGACTTAGTTCTGCTGTAATATATGGCCCGAATGCATCCGGTAAGACAAATGTAATTGGCGCGATGGATACATTTAGGTCTATAGTTATGCGTGGCAGTATTCGTAATTCAGATACTATGTCGCCTAATGCTGCTGCATCGGCATTAGAACTTATCCCTAATTGTAACGGTGCTGCTGGACCTACGGAGTTTTACATCAGATTCTTGGATGGCGAGCTAGTGGTAGAGTATTCTATTAAGGCTGATCTGGGACCTTTTATGGATACTGAATATCAGAGAAAAATCCTGGAAGAGAAGTTGATTGTTAACGAAAAGCAGGTGTTCTCAAGAAAAGAAGAATTGTTTGTGGATCTTCCGTCAACAATCAAGAATTATGTTAACAAAAGTATAAAAAGAAAAACACCAAAGATGTTGGAACTGGCTGCTGACAGTTTGGTGGATACAGAACTGTTCCTAAACAATGGGTTCAAGTCAATATATGCGCAGGAATTGGTAAAAAAAATACTATCATGGTTTACTAATAAGTTTGTCGTAGTATATCGTTCAGATGACATGAGACTCGTAAGGAAGTTTGCTGATACGAAGGCAAATACCATTTATGTGGAAACAACTCTTACAGAGGCGGCCAGAGAATTCGGAATAACTGCCAACGCATTAGGCTATAAGTCTGCCGAAAAGGATGATGCAGAGGATGCAGTTCTTTGCTCGATTCTTGGAAATAAACTGCTCCCTGCAGAGATGTTTGAATCATACGGAACTATCCGTTTCATCAATGAGTTTCCGCTTGTATTACGTGTATTACTAAATGGCGGCACGCTGGTAATGGACGAATTTGATGCTTCAATACATCCGATGGCACTTATGAATATCATTAACATATTTCATAATGATGATATTAATAAGAATCACGCGCAGCTCATTTTTAATACGCATAATCCAATATTTTTGGATTCATCCCTACTTAGACGTGATGAAATAAAATTTGTAGAGAGGGAAGAAGAAACCGGTAACAGCATACATTATGCTCTCTCGGATTTTAGGACTGCGGATGGTATTCGTAAGGGCGAGGATTATATGAATAATTACTTTGTCAGTAGGTATGGTGCAATAAAGGATGTTGATTTCAGTAGCATTCTTGAAAAGGTTATTGTGAGAAATGGGGTGACTGGGGATGAGTGAAAATCTGGATCAATATAAACACGAAGATAATTTCAAGAGGTGTCTTGAAAAACTGACTATAGAAGATGTGAGAAGAGCTATTCAAAGGGCTGATGTGATTTGCGAAAATAACGAAAAGGATGGAAAAATACGTCAACAATATAAAGGATATTGTTATTACCGCGAAAATCCCGCACTTTCGATTCAAGAAGCAGTAGGTCAGGTACTGAAGGATTGCGGCATCTGATTAGCACTGATAATCTTTTCAAAACCACCATATTGTGGTATAATTTTTTAGTGTGAATATCCGAATTTACACAAATTTCTACCGAATGATCTTTTTTCAAAAAAGAGGTTAATATTTTTGAGTTTCTGTCGATAAATGTAATATCACGTATTGTGATGTACACGAACCAAAGTCTTGCCCTAAAACATGGAGGAGCAAAAAATGGACATCAAAGGAATAGGAAACTCCGGATATGACTACATAAAATCCGAGTCCATCAAAACTGAAAATACCCAGGTTGCGGATCAGGGACAGCAGATCGAGATAAAGGAGATCAGACCCGAGTCTTCCAACTCTTCCAACGAGTCAAAAGAGCAGCCCATGAGCCTCAAGGAACAGCAGAGACGTATGGAACGTCTGCAGAATACCTTAAAGGACCACAATATAGAGATCAGCTATAACGATGAGGTAAATCGTTATGCTATCCGTATCATGGACTCCAAATCAAAGGAAGTGGTGAGAGAGATCCCCTCCGAAAAATCACTTGAAATGTTCGCTAGAATGCTTGAAATAGAGGGACTTCTGGTGGATGAGAAACGGTAAGGGAAATCCCGAAAACATACTATAAGGCTACGATGAAATTTGGTGAAAACAGTTACATTTTCCGAATAGTCATTAGGGATGACCGAATAAACAAAATTGAGGTTAGACACTAAATATTGTGTTATAATAGCCGAAATAAAAAACAGATGAAAGGAGGAAAAACTTAAAATGTCCGGGAAAACCAGACAGAATGAGGGTGAATCCAAGGACAATAAGAAGCTCCTGATAGTAATCATAATAATACTAGCAGTATTATTAGTAGCCGGAGCAATCGTCCTGGCATTTGTT
>JAEEGL016198362.1_pt1 | contig 13710 bp, 15 predicted proteins | sample 9134231 | NCBI WGS metagenome assembly JAEEGL01 (sample SAMN16246548, study PRJNA631951) | gut metagenome | biome: gut microbiome; feature: rumen; material: fiber-attached | host: Bos | place: Iran: Karaj | collected 2018-10 | reverse complement strand
GCCGCGCGACCACCTGCGGTGAGATGACGAAATTTCTCTACATTCTCTGGCAGTGGACCTGGGGCATTCCCCAGAACATCGTCGGCAGCGTCCTGTACCTGTTTTTCCGTTTCAAGGGCTGCCCCCACTTCCGCTACCAGGGCTCGGTGGTGACGGTATGGCCGATCGAATCCGGCTCCATGTCCATGGGCCGCTATCTGTTCTTGTATCCCGGCTGGAGGCCCAAAGATCAGGGTCTGCTGCGGCATGAATACGGCCACACGATCCAGTCTCTGATGCTGGGACCTCTGTTCCTGCTGATCGTCGGCCTGCCCTCGATCCTCTGGGCGGGACTGCCCTACTTCGACCGGCTGAGGGAGCGGAAAAACATGTCCTACGACGACGCCTACCAGGAAAACTGGGCCAACAAGCTCGGCGCCCGCTTCGCCAAGGCGGAAAACATGCCCAAAGAGCTTCCCCTCCCCCCTGCCCGCAGGCAGGAGCAGAAGCGTCCCAGGGAAGAAAAGATTTGAGCGCGCTGCCTGTCCATATCCGAAACGACCGTCTGCCGGTATCTCAGCAGACGGTCATTTCCTATTTCTCGGTATGTAATTATTGACAAACGATAATTTCTATGGTATGATCTCACCAAATCATCGTCTGCGCCGCGGGAAAGAGGGGAGAAACATGCGTCGGAAACCCGGAATCCATGCGGGCACCGTCCTCCTGGTCGGTCTCGTTTTCGCGGTTATGCTGTCCGGGTGCCTGCCGTCGCATCTTCTCAACACGATATTGAAGATCGCGGCGCCGGACATAGACAGCACCAATTTATGGGCACAAAAGCACGCTGAGCTATTGGAGCGCTGCGCAGCGGAGCTACTGGAACACTATCCCGACGAATTCCAGTTCACCGGGGCGGAGTTCCGGGCTTCGCAGATTTCCGGGGACCGGATCGGGCTCCGGCACACGCTCTGCTCGGAGAAGCGGGAGTTTCGAAGCGCGGACTGCCAGGCCCTGCTGGAGGATGAGGCCGTGGAGGAGATCCTGGTCCGATCCGACCGCGTGGAATTCGATATCGGCGGCAGCGGATTCGGCTCGCAGGCAGATTATTACATGGTCTATTATCTCCCGGAGGAGGATCTCTCCGGCTGCTTCGGCTTTGACCCGGAAATGACCTTCACGCAGCAGGACGGCGGATGGATCGGCCGGATCGACGACAACGACAACACCTTTTTCTATCAGTGCATCGGAGAACATCTGTATTATTGCTCGGCGCATTATTAACCGCTGCTGGGAACACCCTCTGCAGCCGTGAGGCTCGGGCAGGATCGTTTGGAGGAATTCGTATGACGAACAAAGCTGTGAAGCTGTCGCTGGCGGCGGTGGCGATGTTTTTGATCACGGCGGCGGGCATGGGGGTCGCCATGCCCTGGCTGGCGGACTGGTACGCGAACTACCGTCACATCCGGCAGAGCGGACAGCTGGCGATCCTGATTGCCTTCTACGGCTGCCTGCCCTTCGCCCTGATCGCCCTGGTCTGCCTGTGGAAGCTGCTGCGCAACATCCAGCGCGAGCGGGTCTTCCACGAGCAGAACAGCCGTCTGATGGCGGCAGTCTCCTGGTGCTGCGCCGCCGTGGCCTGCTCTACCCTGGGCTGCTGCCGGTGGTATCCGCCCCTGGGGTTCATCACGGTGTCCATGGCCTTCATCTTTCTGATCGTGCGGGTGGTGCGCCACTGCGTCATCGCCGCCACGGCACTGAAGGAAGAGAACAGCCTTACGATTTAGGAGGCGGCTATGGCGATTACCGTGAATCTCGACGTGATGCTGGCCAGGCGAAAGATGTCCTCGTTGGAGCTGGCCGAGCGGATCGGCATCACACCGGCAAATCTCTCCATCCTCAAGACCTGCAAGGCCAAGGCCATCCGCTTCAGCACCCTGTATGCGATCTTCAGTGCCCTGGACTGCGAGGTTGGGGATATCCTCGAATACGTACCGGAGGACTGAGGGAGCGTTTTTGCAGGCAGCAAATCCCGCGGAAGTCGGAGGAACCTCTGCAGCCCGCGGTTCGTCTAAAGCGTAACAGATCATTTTATTCCAAAACCCTTTGGAGGTGTTTCTATGACAGATCAACGATTGAGCGACCAAGGCGCACAGGCGCAGGCCGCTTCCGAAGCCCCGGCGGCCGGCGCGGCGCAGAGCGCGCCATTCCCTCCCTCGTCCGGCTGGATGCCGGCACCGCAGGCAGCGGCTCCTGCTGCGTACCCGCTGCCGACGCGTCCCGCGCCGCGGACCACCCAGGGACGGGATCTGCTGGCGGCCGCTCTGGTGCTGCTCTTCTGCTTCCTGTACTGGGACAGTCTGTTCTGGGCGGAAAAGCTCGGCGTCGGCGAAGCCGTCAGCCTGGCAGGACTGCTGCTGACTGCGGTCTGGTATCAGCGCAAAGCCGGCAGGCAGATCACGGCCTACGGCGTTCTGTGCTCCGTTCTCTTTGCCGGAGGGGCTGTCTGCTTCGCTCTCTCCGCGGACAACCTGCTGAAATTTCTGCTGCTGCCGGTGCTCTGCGTCCTGTTCATCCTGCGCATCATCGAGCGGATGGCCCTGCGGACCGGCGACGGTCTGCGCCGCCGGCTGCGGGACTTCTTTGTGACGATCTTCCGGGTCGGCTTCGGACGGATGAAGCAGACCATGCCCGCAATCTTCCGCACCAAGGACGGAAAGGGCCGCGGCAAGCGGATCGTCGGCGTCCTCATCGGCGTCGCCTGCGCGCTCCCCGCTCTCTGCATCCTGATTCCTCTGCTGACCTCCTCGGACGCGGCCTTTGACGCGCTGATGAACAGGCTGGACTTCTCATCCGTCCTGCGCGGAGGCGTCGCCTTCTTCTTTGCGGCGGGCATGGCCATCGTCGTCTTCACCCTGCTGTTCACCACCGATCAGCCCCTGACCCAGCCCTATACGCGGACCTCCCGGGGGATGGACCCGGTGATCATCGTCTCGTTTCTGGGCGTGATCTCCCTGGCCTACGTCCTCTATCTGGTCTCCCAGTTCGCCTATTTCACCAGCGCCTTCCGCGGCCTTCTGCCCAGGGACTACACTGTGGCGCAGTATGCGCGGCGCGGCTTCTTTGAGATGTGCGTCATCGTCGCCATCAATCTGGCTATGATCGTGCTGGCGACCAGGCTCTGCCGAAAGAACGAGGGGCAGCTGCCCGTGGCCGTCACGGGACTGGCCGTCTTCCTCTGTCTGTTCTCCCTGGTGCTGACCGCCACCGCCCTGTCGAAGATGGTCCTCTATGTCCAGAGCTTCGGCATGACCCGGATGCGCATCCTGACCTCGGTGTTCATTCTCTTCCTGGCTGCGGTGATCGTCGCGGTGCTGCTGCGGCTGTTCCGTCCGAAGCTGCCGGTGCTCCAGTTCGCGGTGGTCCTGGGCGTGGCCCTGCTGATCGCCCTGAACCTCGCCAACGTGGACGGCATCGTGGCCCGCTACAATGTCGACGCCTATCGCTCCGGGAAGCTGGACAGTCTGGATATGTCCACGATCCGCGAGCTGGGCGACGGAGCTGTGCCCTCCCTGGCGGAGCTGATGGACGATGAAAACCCCAAATACGCGGCCTCCGCCCGGGAGGAGCTGCGCAGGCGGCTCACCCTTCACGGCCTGGCCGAATGGGAAAGCGGCGTCCAGTATGCAGCCGACGAGCCGGAGGATCTGCGCTCCTGGAATCTGATCTCCAACCGAGCCAGAACCGTCCTGGAGCAGGTACGCGATGAACTGCTGCCCTATAACGCATCCGCGCCGTCGATGTCCGGAAGATAATTCCATCGCAGAAAAGCCCCGTCCGGGCACAGAAAACGCAGACCGGAAACGGTCTGCGTTTTCTGCATCCTATGCGCTTTCGCGTCACTCCAGCCGCAGCTCGACGTCGTGGTCCTGGTTGGGGTCGGTGATGACGGCGACGATGCGGTCGAAGAGGGTCTCGCCGCGGCGGCGGGCGGCGGCCCGGACATGGGGCAGCAGGGCCTGCTTGCGCTCGGGATGGGCCCGGAGCAGGGACTTGTAATAGCGCTCCGTGGCGCGGTAGCCCAGATCCTTCCGGCTCTTGGCGGAGTTCTTCCAGACGAGCGTCAGGGGCTGGCCGTATTCGTGAGCGCCGAAGCCTCCCCGCAGGAGGTCATTGAAGGCGTTGAGGTTTTTTCCCGGCGTAAATCCGGGCTTGCCGTCGGTCAAAAGCCTGGCGGCCTGCTTGTAGAAGCCGTCCATGGTATCAAAGAGGCTGCCGTCGAGGATGATCGTTTTCCGTTCCATAATTACACCACCTGTAGGATATATCCTTTTAAGTATAGGCTGTGCTCGGCGTTGAGCGCGGCGGGATGATCCCGGGACTGCATCAGCATCTCGATGAGGCGGACCGTGCGGCCGGCATCGGCTGCCGCCTCGCGGAGCATCTGCAGGAAGAGCTCCGGCGTCATAAACTGGCTGCAGGAGCAGCTTACGAGGAAGCCTCCCGGTTCGGTGAGCTTGATACAGCGCAGATTCAGCTCCTTGTAGCCGCGGTAGGCGGCCTCCAGGGCCTTCCTGCTCTTGGCAAAGGCGGGTGGATCGCAGATGACCAGGCCGAAGCGGCGCCCGGCGTCTTCATAGGCCTTGACCAGGTCGAAAACGTTGGCCTCCACAGTCCTGATCCGATCTCCCACGCCGTTCAGCTCCGCATTGCGGCGGAGCATGGCCAGCGCGTCTGCGGAGACGTCCACCGCCTTCACCGAGGCGGCCCCGTAGAGAGCCGCGTGAATGGCGAAGCCGCCGGTGTGGGAGCAGAGGTCCAGCACCGTTCTGCCCGGGCAGTAGGGGCGGATCCGGCCGCGGTTCTCCTGCTGATCCAGGAAATGGCCGGTCTTCTGGCCGCCGGGGATGTCCACCAGCATGCGCGCGTCGTGCTCGCGGATCTCCACCAGGGGCGGGACCTCGCCGCGGACGCAGCCGCTTTGCAGGCTCAGGCCCTCCTTCTCCCGGACGGGGACGTCGTTGCGCTCGTAGATCCCCTTGGGCGAGAAGAGCTCCTGCAGGGCGTCCACCAGCACGTCCTTCCACCTGTCCATGCCGAGGCTGAGGGTCTGGAAGCTCAGATAGTCGCCGAACTTGTCCACCGTCAGGCCCGGCAGGCCGTCAGACTCGCCGAAGATGACGCGGCAGGAATCGGAGAAGCCCAGGCTGCGGCGGTAGTCCCAGGCCGCCTGCAGACGGCGGCGGAAGAAGCCGGCGTCGATCTCCTCCTCCCTCTGCCGGGTGAGGATGCGGACCGTGATCTTTGATTTCGAATTGAAATAGCCCCGGGCCAGAAAGCGCATGCGGCTGTCGATGATCTCGACGATCTCCCCGTCCCGGCAGGTCTCGTCCACCCAGTCGATCTCATTGTCATAGATCCACAGGGCGCCGGCGAGAACGTCCTTCTCCTCTCCCCTGCGGAGACAAACCTGACCGGTCTGCATCACTTCTCCGCGGTGCGGGTCTCGATAAAGTGCCAGGCGTCGCGGCACATATCATCGACGCTCTTCTCCGCCTGCCAATGGAGCTCCTCATGGGCGCGGGTGGGATTGGCGTAGACCTCGGCCAGATCGCCGTCCCGGCGGCCGCCGATGACGTAGGGCACGCTCACGCGGTTGACCTTCTCGAAGGAGTGGACCAGCTCCAGCACGGACACGCCGTCGCCGGTGCCCAGGTTGAAGGCCTCGGCGCCCGTGTGGTCCTCGGCATATTTCAGGGCGGAGATATGACCCTTGGCCAGGTCCACCACGTGGAGATAGTCGCGCAGGCAGGTGCCGTCTCGGGTCGGATAGTCCTCTCCGAAGACGGTCAGCTGCGGAAGCTGCTTCGCCGCCACCCGGGCAACGAAGGGCATGAGGTTGTTCGGAATGCCGTTGGGATCGTCGCCCAGCAGGCCGGATTCGTGGGCGCCGATGGGGTTGAAGTACCGCAGCAGGACCGCGGAGAAGCCGGGGTTGGCGGCGCAGTAGTCCCGAAGGATCTGCTCAATCATGACCTTGGTCCAGCCGTAGGGGTTGGTGGCGGAGGTCTCCATGTCCTCGGTGTAGGGAGACTTGTTCTTCGGCCCGTAGACTGTGGCGGAGGAGGAAAAGACGATCTTCCGGCAGCCGTGGCGCTCCATGGTCTCCAGAAGCGTCAGCGTCGTGTCGAGGTTATTGCGGTAGTAGCGCAGGGGGATGCGGACGCTCTCGCCCACAGCCTTCAGGCCGGCAAAGTGGATCACCGCGCCAATATCATGCTCGGAGAAGACCCGCTCCAGGGCGTTGCCGTCGGCCACGTCGATGGCGTAGACCACGGGGCGCTTGCCGGTGATGCGCTCGATCCGGTCGGGCACGTCGGGGCTGGCGTTGTAGAAATTATCGGCGATGACGACCTCGTAGCCGTCGTTCAGCAGCTCCACGCAGGTATGGGAGCCGATGTATCCGGCACCGCCGGTGACAAGAATTTTCATAACTACCTCCTGATTATTCGTTTTGTTTTCAGAGATTAATACTGAATCTCCACGTCCTGATTGGGAGCCCAGTGATCGATCCATTTAAGTATGGTATTTTTCTCTGCGTAGAGAAAAAGCTCAGAATATACTCCTCTGGTTTCCGTAAAGTAGGTATAAACAACGCAGCCCATACTGAGTTCTCCGTTTTTGATCGAACTGTAAATTCTCCATCTCGCTGCAGAATCACGCCAACGTTCATACCACTCCCTAAGAAGACTCTCTTTTTTCTCAACCGGCATCGTAGTTAAGTCCTTCGAATCGAACACCATGCTGCGCACTTCCTGCCGGAACGCATCCGACTCCAGGTCTATCGGCCCTTGAGCGGTGTAATAACGCGCATAACGCGTCTCGTCAGCCAAATTGTCAGAGGGATATTCCACATAGCCGTTGGCCTGCATCTCTCGGCGAAAATCCGACTCTGATTTCACCCTCTCCCAGTCTCCTTCCGCGGACTTGAGTTCGATCGTCAGGCACCATATAGAATCACCAAAATAATTATTGAAAGAAATACACTCTGCAAGGACTTCATCTTCATCTAGAAGCGATGGTCTGCTTTTATCCAGGGGATACAAATAATGCTGAGGCTTCTCATAATCCCCATCGTTTGTGTAGATATGCAGAGTCCTCCGACAAACCAGTCCGCAGTGAACTTTCTCCAGGTTTTGCAGGCCATAATCTGCGCTGACCTTGCAGGTCGTCCCTCCGAGGTCAAACTTCGGAAGTGCCAGACTGTTTCCGCTTTCCCGGCTTTTGGCGGGATGATGCGTACCGCAGGCTGCAAAGAACACCGTCAGAAAACACAGCGAGACAGACAGCAATCTATTCCATATTTTCACAGCAATTCTCCTCTCTGTTCCCTCCTGACAGCTTCTATTATGGTATTATAACAAACTGTGCCGAGAATTGCAAGGGTGCAGTGGAAATGAGCCGAAATCCGGGCATTGGGAAAGGCCGGAAAACCGACGTTCGCAGCGGAGGAATCTCGGGGCGTTCCTTTTGGGCAAGCGCACCGCCGATAACAGCGAAAAAGGCGGCCGAAGCCGCCTTTTTCGCACGGGGAGTGGACCGGAAGCGCATCTCAGCCGCAGTTCTGACCGCAGATGGTGTCCTTGGCCGTTTCCACGGCGTTCTCCACGGTGTCGGCCGCCTTGGTGACGGCCTGCCGGACCTGCGGCTGTCGGGGAAGGATCGCCGCCGCCGCGGCCCCCGCGACCATCCCCAGACCGAGGGTGAGCATGAAGCTTTTGACCTGCACGTTTTCTTCCTCCTTTGCTTTTGGTCTGGACTTAGTTTGCGCAAACAAACGCGGAAAATGAAAGAAAAATCTGTCAAAGGGCTTTATTTGACGCCGGTTTTCTGGTATAATAGAAAAAATAATAAACAGTGTTTTGGAGGTGTTCCGGATGTCCGTAGATACGCTGCAGGCAAAGATCCGAAAGCTGAAAAATCCGACCCTGGTGCAGTTTGCGCCGCGGCCGGAGCTCATCCCTCCCGCCCTGCTGGAGCACCGGCGCGAGACCCTGGGCGACACCCCGGAGGCTCTCTGCGCGGCTGTCCGGGAGTTCTGCGTGGCGGTGCTGGAAAAGCTGCACGGCCTGGTCCCGGCGGTGGGCTTTGACGCTCCCTGCTTCTTCGCCCTCGGCGCTCAGGGCGTTGGCCTTCTGCAGGAGCTGCTGCGCAGGGCCAGGTATCTGGGCTTTTACGTCCTGCTGGACGGCAATTTCACCGCCTACGGGCAGGATGCCGCGCTGATGGCGCAGTCGGTCTTCGGCCCGCTGGAAAAGGACAAGACCTGGAACGCCGTCTATGAATGTGACGCGGTGAGCATCTGCGCCTATCACGGCAGCGATTCCATCCGGCCGTATCTTCCCTATCTGCAGGGCGACAGCCCCAAAAATGTCTTCGTCTCCATCAAGTCTCCCAACCGCTCGGCCCGGGAGGTGCAGGATCTGATCTCCGGCGACCGGGTGGTCCATACCGCCCTGGCGGACATGACCCTGCGCTGGAGCCTCGATCTCTTCGGCCGCAACGGCTACGGCGAGGTCTGCGCCTGCGTCAGCGCCACCAACTCCATGGCCCTGCAGCAGCTCCGGCGGAAATACGACCAGCTCTTCTTCCTGGTCAAGGGCGTTGACGCCCCCAGCGGCTCTGTGCGCACGGCCTCCCACGCCTTTGACCGGCTGGGCCACGGCGCTGTCGTCTCCTCGGGCGACCTGGTGCTGGGCGCCTGGCGCGGCAGCAGCGGAGAGGACTGGCTCGACCGGGCCGTGGCCGCGGCGGAAAAGCTCAAGGACCAGCTCGACGACCATGTGCAGGTGCTGTGATGACGAAGCTCTATGTGATCCGACACGCCGAGGCGGAGGGCAATATCTACCGCCGGCTCCACGGCCAGTACAACTCCCGCATCACCGCCAACGGCGAGCGGCAGGTCGCCGCCCTCAGAGAGCGCTTCCTGGACGTCCCCATTGACGCGGTCTATTCCAGCGATCTCTTCCGCACCCGGCAGACCGCCCGGGCCATCACGGAGCCCAAGGGGCTGCCGCTCCGGCCGGACCCCCGGCTGCGGGAGGTGCACACCGGCCGCTGGGAGAATCAGACCTTCGGCTGGCTCGAGCAGACGGAACCCGAAAAGCTGCGGCAGTTTTTGAAGGACCCCGAGTTCTGGTACGTCGAGGGGGGTGAGCGCTACGAGGAATATTCCGCCCGCTTCGCCGCCGCCCTGGAGGACATCGCCAGGGAAAACGAGGGCAGGACCGTGGCAGTCTTTACCCACGGCTGCGTATCCTCCGGCGGCTTTCACCGCCTGCTTGGACAGCCCCACAACGCCGAGCTCTGCGACAACACCGGCGTCAGCCTCCTGCGCTGGGAGAACGGCGTCTTCACCCCGGAGTTCCTCTATGACAATTCCCATCTGACCGAGGCCATCTCCACCCGGGCGCGGCAGCGCTGGTGGCGGCAGAACGGCGGCAGGTTCAATCTCTGGTTCCGGGATCCCACCCCGGAGGACCGTACCCTCTACGCCTTCGGCTATGAGCCCCCCGAGGGGCATCGGGTCCGGATCGCCATGCTGGGACAGGAGCCCGTCGGCTATCTCAGCCACAGCCGGACGACGATCTCCGTCCTCTGGCTGAGGAGCGAATACCGGCACCGCCGGATGGGCGATCAGCTCCTGGGCGAGGCCGTCATGGCCCTGCGGGACGGCGGCATCGGGGAGCTCTCCGTCGGCATTCCCACCGCGAACGTGGAGGCCCTGTCCTTCTTTGCCCGCCACGGCGCAGGCATTGCCCAGATGGACGACGTATACACCGTTTATACGATGGACCTTCGGGTGCAATAATACTGAACTGCAATAAAACGATGGAATCGTTTTATTGCCTGCGGCAAATGCCGCAGATGCCAAGCATTTATGCTTGGCATGTTCAGATATTGTACGTACGAATGCCACCGCATTTCATGCGGTGCGCCGAATGCCATAAGTATTCGGCGAATAAAACCATTTTCTAAATGGTTTTATTGCATTCTAGTATAAGACAAGCCCCCCACCGCGGCAACGGTGGGGGGCTTCTTTGCAATGCTTATACGATGCTTATACGAAAAGAAACAGTATTACAGCGTCTGTCTGCGGGCAAGGGTCTTGTTCTTGTATTCGAGGTCGCCGGTGACGTCCTTGATGATCTTCAGCTCCTCGGGGATGGGCAGGCTTTCGTTCTCCTTGGGAGAATAGCCAAACAGGACGGCCTTGTCCTTGGAGAAGGGATAAACGTCGATCTCAAAGCGGCCGTCGCCGTAGTTGAAGCGGTACTTGACCTTGTGAACCTCCTGCAGATTGGGGTCTGCCTCCAGCAGGTACTTGAGGTAGATCTTGCCGGAGATCGGGCGCTCGGTGTCCCACTGGGTATTGTCGGGCATGTTGTGCTTCTCGGTGTAGAAGTAGAGATAGTCCGACCCGTTCTTCTGCCGGCGGATGCGGCGCTCGATGGTGGGATTGGTCTCCACCAGGTAGTGCTGAACCATCTCGAAGGAGACTGCGCTGTACTTGACGATGAGCTGGTTGATGTCCGGCATATGGATCAGGTACTTGTGCTTCTTCTCCATGGGCTCGGGCTCGCCGACGATGCGGTAGATCTCCTGCATGCCGCGCTGGATCTTTTTCTCAAAGTCCATGGCGTTGTCCACGATCTTGAGGTTCGGATGGGCGCTCCAGGCGCGGAGGGTCCTGTCGTCCATCTCCACAGCATGCTCAATGCTCTCGGTGCGGGCGTCGTTGCCGAGATTGTAGGCAAACTCCGCGCCCTTGGCGCAGCTGACCAGGTGGATGACCGCGTCGTACTTCGCCAGGATGTCCTCGGTGGTGAGGCCGAACTTGCCGACCACATGCTCGAACTCATCGTCGGTGATGTAGGCCTTGTCGTCCAGCAGGGCGCGGTCATAGATGATAAGGACGTTGGGCTCCGGGACAACCTCTGCGGCGTCCAGGGCAAGCTTCTCCTTGTGCAGCTGATCGGCCACCACAAAATCCTGGAACTCCAGCATGGACATGCAGTTGCCAAAGGGCTTGATGCCGAAGCCGGAGATCAGATCCGTCGCCGTCTCGGGGATGGTGATGACTCTCCAGCCGTCGTCCTGGTTGAATTCCTTGAGGATGCGGCTGACCAGCGTCGTCTTGCCTGCGGCGGGGCCGCCGGTGAGGACGATCTTGATGATTCTCTTTTCCACGTTCATCCGACCTTTCCATAGTATTCCATTCCGCATGGTTTCTCTATGTACAGTATAGCACAGGCTTCCGCGTATTTCAACAAAAAAACGCGTTTTCCTCTGTTTCGGCGGAAAGGTCTTCCTCCTCCGGCTCCTCGGCGCTGACGGCGGAAATCTCATAGGCGGTGCGCTCCTCTGAGGTCCCGTCCGGCAGGAGCTTGGTATAGCCCCGGCTCTGGAGCCGGCCCGTCAGCGTGAGACGGTCGCCGACGCTTTTGACGGCCACGCGCCGGGCCGTCCTGCCCCAGAAGATGCAGGGCAGGTAGTCGGTGCGGTGATAGGGGCGGTTCACCGCCAGCATCACGTCGCAAATCTCCCGGCCCAGGGGCGTCCGGCGGTAGATCGGGTCCTTGCACAGGGCGCCGGTCAGGATCACCTCGTTCTCCGGGGGCTGATCACAGAGCTCTATGGACGCGGCGTAGACCGAGATCACAAGCCTCCTGCCTGTGGGCGAGGGCTGGTTGTAGGAGCGGATCTGGCCCCGGACCAGGACCCGCTCCCCCCAGGCGGCGTCGGTCTCGTCCAGCAGCTCCCAGTCGGCCAGGACGGGAAGCAGATCGACGACGCCGGACAGGCGCTCCACCGACAGGAAAAAGCGGTAAAACCGCCTGCCGTGATTCTCATGGGAAAAGGCCGGGGCAGTCTCGAGCGTGCCGCACAGCCGGATTTGATTGATAACAGGTTCCATTCAGCCACCTCGTTCGATTGTTCTTGGAAAACTATATTCCCCGGGGCGGCAGATTATTCTGCGAGAAAAGCGGAGGCCGGTGCTGCCGGTCTCCGCTTTTCTCGCGGTTTATTGTGTTATCCCGGAGGGTGAATGCTCAGCCCTTCCGGAAGATGATGGGCAGGAAGGCCTTGTCGATGTGGATCTTGCCCTCCTCGGACATCTCAACGACGGTGATTTCGCCAACGTTGATCTGGATGATCGCAAACTGGTTCGGGTCAAGCTCGGCGTCGTCAACGGTGTAGTAAAGCTTGCCGTCCTCATACTTGAAGTATCCGGTCATCTTCGTGCCGAGGATCCCCTCGATGTCGGTGGTCTGCTCGATCTTCTCCTCGACATTGTCGTCTAGATTCTCGCCGGTGATGGACAGCGCCTTGCGCAGATCGTCCTCGCTCAGGCCGGTCTGGTCCACAAAGAGCTTGATGAAGCCGGCGCGCAGGGTCTCAATGATGTTCTGCTTTGTCTGCTCGTAGGCGTCCTTGTCCAGCTCCAGGGTGTAGCTGAAGTCGGAGCGGAGGGTCAGGCGGACGTGGACGGCAATGTCCTCAAAGTTGAAGTAGTTCAGCGAGGTCTCGCCCACGGCCTCCCGCAGGCCGCTGTTGAGGAAGGCGCCGGCGGAAACGTCGGCAGTCCACTCGCCGATGACTGCGGCGGTCTCCTCGTCGATCTCGGGGGTCCGGTCCTCGGACTCGGAATCCTGCCGCTCCGTGGGCTCCGCGGGGTCGGCGGGGGCGGTGGTCTCAGCGGGATCGGAGGCGGTGGTCTCTACGGTCTCATCCTCGTCGTCCGGGGCGACATCGCCGCTTCTGATCTGCCGTCTGCAGGCTGTCAGGGAAAAAACAAGCAGCATCGCCAGGGCTGCGGCAAGCAGCTTTTTGAAATTCGATTTCATAGTTCTGTTCCTTTCTGAAGCACGGGGAACGCGCTTCGGTAAGTTCATTATCTTTACTCCGCGCAAAGCACGCGGCAGGTTTTTACACCGTAGTAGGCGAAGGCCTCCAAGGCCTCCCCGTCGATCCGCTCGCCGGGCATCAGGATGGGCACCGCAGGCGGGCAGCTGACGCCGGGACGGGCCAGAACGCAGCCAAGGGCGTCCTGCAGCGGCAGGGTCTGCGCCGGAGAGAGCATGGCCTCCCGAATCGAGCAGACCCGGACCGGCGGAAGGGAGCGCCGCGGCGCGGCAGCAGCCGCGAATACAGCCGCGCTCACGTCCCTCGGAAGGGCGGAACGGATGGCGCGGGAGAGCCGGTCCAGCTCCTCCTCCGTGTTGCTCGGGGTGAGCATCAGAGTCACATAGTCCGGATCGAAGAACTCACAGAAAACACCCTCCGCCGCAAGCGCAGCGGCCAGCGCAGTGCCGGACAGACCGCGGGATCTCGGCGCCAGGGTCAGCTTCAGCGGCTCCTGTCCATATAGACGTAAACCGGCGGCGGAAAGTTCCCGGCGAAGGGCATCGATTTTCGGCAAAAAGGCCGCAAGCTGCGCAGGAAGCGCCTCCATCGCGGGATTCGCCAGATCCAGGGACTGCAGGATCAGATAGGAGGGGCTGGTGGAGCCGAAAAGCGCCAGGGCGTCGCGCACGGCTATCTCCGCCGGCGCAGTCTCACAGGCCACCTCATCCGCCCCAGTGTGCGCACTGGGGCACCTTCCCCTCAAGGGGAAGGCTTTCCCTGATCCTTGATCCCCGATCCCTGATCCCTGATTCCTGGTCCCTG
>JAEEGL011489108.1_pt1 | contig 13710 bp, 10 predicted proteins | sample 9134231 | NCBI WGS metagenome assembly JAEEGL01 (sample SAMN16246548, study PRJNA631951) | gut metagenome | biome: gut microbiome; feature: rumen; material: fiber-attached | host: Bos | place: Iran: Karaj | collected 2018-10 | reverse complement strand
TTTTTTGTCGGATTTTTCAATAATACACATAAAAATATGTAAAAATCCACAAAAAATTCGTCATTTCCTATTATTTTGGTGTGATTGATCACAAAGCTCGGCAAAGCTTCGTATATAAAGGTCACATTCGGCCCGGATAAGCTCTGCGTCCCGCTCGGAGGCCTCATCATACACTCCGACGGTGCGGAATCCCCCCGCCTTTGCGCCGCGTATCGCGACAAGTATGTCCTCAAAAACCACCGTTTCGGCAACACTCACGCCGAGCCGCTCACAGGCAAGCTCATAAACATCGGGAAAGCCCTTTTTCCGCACGCACTCGTTCACCGATGCCACGGTGCCGAAATGCCCGTAAATACCGCACCTTTTCAGCGCGGGGATGTACAGTTCCTCACTGCTCGCGGTCGCCACGGCAAGCTTTACTCCGACAGCTTTCAGCTTGTCAAGGTACGCATGGGCGCCGGGTTTGAGCTCCACCTCGTTCGTATAGAACTTCACTGCGTCGTCGTGCCATTCCCGCATAAGCTCCTCGGGCGTATCGGAAAGCCCGAAGCGCTCCTTCGTGTAGATCGCGGTCTCTGCGGCACCGAGGTGGGCAATTGCAAGCATATAGTCATCGGGGACTTTGTTGATGCCGCGCTTGGCGAGGAAACGCTCGTCTATGTCGCTCCAGCAGCGCATCGAATCAAGCAGAGTACCGTCGAGGTCGAACACGGCTGCCTTTGCGTTCAGTATATCGGCCGCGGTCATTGCTCCCCGACCTTTGCCCTGATATACGACGCGAGCAATTCCGTGGACTTGTCAATGCCGATGTCGGAATTCACCGAGATATCGTAGGTCTGCACCTTGCCCCACGCGTCGTCCGCGAAATAGTTATAATATGCGATACGGCTCTTGTCCTTTTTCCTGATATATAGCGGGAAATTGTCGGACTGCTCGCCGTACTCGTCACGAACACGCGCTATGCGGCTTTCTATCGGCGCGGTGACAAACACATTTATCACCCCGTCATACCCGCGGAGCACATAATCCGCACATCTTCCGACTATGACGCAGCTCTCCTTCGCGTAAAGATCCTTTATCACACGGGACTGCGCTATGAAGATCATATCCGACGCGGGAAGTATCTGGCTCCCGATATACAGGTGATACAACAGGCTCTGCGTCTTTTTCTGGTCGTTGCGGCGGACAAAATCCTCGGTATAGCCGCTTTCCTTCGCTACGAGCGACAGCAGCTCACCGTCGTAATAGCCGATACCGAGCTCGTCGGCAAGCTTTCTGCCGATAAGTCTTCCGCCTGAACCGTATTCTCTTGACATGGTTATAACTGTCTTCTTCATAACAACACCGTCCCTTCTGTTTCTCTTTTTTACATTATAGCATTTTTTGTGATTTTTGTCAATGTTTCTGCGTTATCAGGCCGGTCGCACCTGCAATTATAGCATACTGCGCCACTCCCTGTCTTGCTGCAAGCTCGTATGTCTGTGGCCTCGGGGCGAATAAAAAGCAAGACTGCGGCGCGGGCAGGTGGCTTTTGAATGCAGTGTCCGGCGCGGAGGTCAATGCAGGATTCATTGAAGTGTTTGCTCAAACTGCCGCATGGAGGCAACGCTAAAAGGCAAACACAAGGAACTCCCCTTCTGTATCTCTCACTCTCTCCCGCAGAAGAGGCTGAACTCGCAATACTCGCAGACGGACGGGTCACGGGGACAGGCGGAGGACATACCGGAAGCGGCCTCGGCGGCTTTGGTGCTTATATACGATGCACAGTAGCCCCGCAGGGCTTCAAATGCCTCGGGCGTTACCTCGGTATGGTTCGTATAAGTGCCGCGGACTTTGCCGTAGCGCTCGGTGAGCTTTTCATTCAGGGCATCCAGCTCGGCTTTTTCGGGCGAGTCCGACAATATCATCCCGGCCGGGGAATGCTCCCGCATATATGTCCGGAGGCTCTTCTGCGCCTTTTCCTCAACATCTCCGCCGTCGGAATCCTCGTAAGACAGCTTCCCGACAGGCAGGTACATCACCGACGAGGGGCGCAGCGACGGGTCGAGACTGCACACGCCGAACAGGTAGAGCAGCATTTGCAGGTCTTCCCCTTTGAAAATATCTTCGAGCCTGAACGTGCGGCTGCTGCGCTTGTAATCCACCACGCGAACGTATTTTCCGCCGTCCGTCTGCATTGTGTCTATTCTGTCGCAGATTCCCGAGACGGTTATACCGCCGAGTTTAAAAGACAGGCGCTCTTCAAGAGCCTCGGGGTAGAATCCTCCGTCCGCACATTCGTCACGTATGCGCAGCGCCGCTCTGACAGCGTACCGGCCGAGACGTCCCAGCAGATAGGAAAAGCGCTCCGCACCACCGAAATCCCCGAAATAGCCCGTTTCCCTGTACACGCGTATGCTCTCCGAAACGTGCTCCTTTATCTGCGCATCCGTCAGCGCCATAAATGCCGCGCGGTCGTCGGTGTAATCAGACAGCAGACGCTGTAAGCAGGAATGTATCACATTTCCGACCAGAGCCGCATCAACGGCACGTTCGCCGTCCTCTCGCAGTCCAAGTCCGTATTTGCAGAAAAATGCGAATTTGCAGCGGTTCACAAGCGTTATAGCGGTAGGCGACCAGCGCTCCGGCGTAAGCAGCGTCTTTGCGCATTTGCTGTCAATGCGGTGGCGGTCGCGGTCGGGAATCTGCCCCGCCGCACTGCGAAGCATCTGCGTGAACAGCGGCTTTACCTTTCTTATCAGAGCTTCACGCTCGCCGGAATGCGCACTGTCACGGTAGAACCGCGCAAGATAGCGCTCCGCGGCCTTTTCCGTGCGGCAGTAGAAATCCGCGCCGTAGTTGTCCGCGCCGTCAATGTGCGCGCCGTAACGCTCCCGCAGCTGCATCAGAGCCGGTGCGGGTTCGAGATACCGCCCGTCCTCGCTGAGCAGTGAATAGGTGATGTACAGCTTCTCCGAGGGGATGCTCGTGCAGCGGTACACCGTGAAAAGCTCCTGCGAGTAGCGCGATAACCTGTCGGTAGTGACGGGTATGCCGAGCGCAGAAAGCTGCTCACTCTCCGACGGCGTGAATATCTCCGAAATGCGCGGCGGGGGCGGCATTACGCCCCGTTCGGATCCGCAGATAAAGACGTATTTCACATCGGCGAAACGGCTTCTCTCCGTGTCTCCGATCGTTACCGCGTCAAGCGTGGTCGGCGGCTTCGCTACGGTCGTGGCTGTGAAGATGTCGGTGAGTATCCCGATATATTCGTCAAGCGGCATATAACAGCCTTTCAGCGCCTTGTACGCCGACTCGAAAACCGTCACAGTGTCATCCCATACCTCGCTGTATTCCTCAAGCCTGCGGCGGTCAACGATAAGCTCGCCGTCATCCTTGCGGCCGACTATGCACTTGCCGTAGATGGTACTGTCTATGTCCATTTTGTCGCAGATATGACTGCACAGCAGGCGGGTCAGTTCCGCGCCGTCAGCACCCTCGGCGGCCTTTTTCAGCTTCACCAGCGGCTCTGTGATACTCTTGCGGAGCTCCTCCAAATGTCCCGTGGAGTCGAGCCTTTCGGGGAATTTCCTCAGCCAGTCACGCTCTCTGAGGTCGTATGCGCGGGCGAGCTGTTCTATCCTGTCTATCTGGATATTGCTTATCACTTTACCCGAGGAATTGCGCACGAACCCGCTCTTGATGTAGCGCAGAACATCCCCGGTGTCAAAGGACAGCGCTTTCAGCGTATATATTGCGAACCGCACGAACGACCGCGTTATCAGCGGCTCGGGAATGTCAACAAACGCGGGTATGCCGTATTTCTTCATAGCGCTGTCCAGCATGGGGTTGTACGCGCTGTCAGGTGTCAGTACGGCAATGTCGCGGCAGCGGACACCCTTGTCGAACAGCGCGCGTATCTCCGCGCATATCCAGTCGCACTCCTGCCACATATCGCGGGCTTCGGTGATGTGAAGTTCCTTAAAGCTGCGGTGCCGCTCCGTAAGCCGCGTGACTTCCGGCTTATCGTCGCCCGCGAGCTTTGAAGCGAGCCTGTTCACGGCATCGAATTTCCGCTCCCTGCACTCGGGATAGTCGCAGGTCAGCGCAACGGTCACCCGCTCCGCCTTGTCGAGCAGGGCGCGGATAAATCCAAGCTGGCTTCCCGAAAAGCTGTCGAACTCGTCAAAAAACACTTCGCAGCCGTCATAAATATCGGAAGAAAGCACGATCTCAGCGGCACGGCGCACATCGTCCAGCTTATCGTCGAAATTCGCGCTCAATATGCGGTCGTAAGCGGAATATATCACGGAAATGTCACTTAATTTGTTGAAAAGTGCCTCGGTCATGGTCTCATCCGCCGCAAGCCGCGAACGCAGCTCCGACGGGGAGATACCCGCCCCGCGCATATCGCTGACCATTCCCAGAGCGAACGACGGAAATCCCTGCTTTGCCGCCTGTCTGCGGTAATACTGTAATGTTCCCGCCGAAGCGCATTCCTCCAGTGCCCGCTTCATTGCAATGTGCTTGGCGATGTCGTCGGCATACTCCTTTGTCTCGCCCCGCAGCCGCAGTATCCGCTGCGCTTCCCGCGAGAACATCGCTACCCGGCACCGCCGCAGCAGTGTGTGCGGTATCCCACGGTATATCATCTTCTCCGCCTCAAACGAGAACTGGTCAGGCACGAAAAGAACAGCATCCCGCCCGGCAGAGGCGGCCGCCGCCATAAGCTTTCTTATAAGCAGAGACTTCCCCGTCCCCGCTTCTCCTGTGATAAGATGTAACATAGATAGTCTCCAGACTGCGGGCCCTGCCCGCACCCGCTCGGGGGCTGACGCCGCCCCCGAGACCCCGGCGCCAGCGTGACGCTGGACCCAATGTTTATATTTTTACAGTCACTGCTCCTGTTGCAAGTTACTGCAAATTCTCAGCAGAAGCAGGGTATAGGCTGTAATCTCTACGCTTTCGCTTCCTTTGGCGTCCAAAGGAAGTAGGTCGGGAGTTTGAGGGGAGGGCAACGCCCTGCCCTCATGCGCGTATGCGCGTTCTCGAGCGACAGCGGCTCATCTCGAGCCGCAGCGACCTCTCACTTTCCGACGCAAAAGCGCCGGAACACGCTGTCTATGACTGCGTCGGAAGCTTTCTCGCCGGAAAGCTCGTACAACTTGTCAAGAGCGTTTTCGCACATAATACCAACCGCGTCAAGGGTCATTCCCGCTTCAAGGACTTCACGCGCCTGCTTTACGCTGTCCAGCGCGGATACCGCGCAGAGCCGCTGGCGCTCGTTGGCGATAAATCCGGTGGTAAGGTCAAAACTTCCGATACCGGAAAGCTCCGCGACCGCGTCGGCTATCGCGTTTATGCTTGCTTCCTCCTTCGCGCTGATACGCACGGTATGGGGGAACTTCCCCAACAGGCGGGAAACATCGGCTTTTTCGTTGAGGTCGGTCTTGTTGATGACGCAGACCGTTTTCGCGGGGTCAAGGCGCGCTATCAGCCGCTCGTCATCGTCGGAGAGCTCACGGCTGGAATCGAACACGGCGAGCACGACAGACGCTTCCCCGAGTTTTTTTAGCATACGCTCAACGCCGATGCCCTCGACTATATCGCTTGTATCGCGTATTCCCGCGCAGTCGGCGAGCCGCAGCATTATGCCGCCGAGCATGACCGTTTCCTCGACGATATCGCGGGTAGTCCCCTCAATATCGGTAACGATACTGCGCTCGGTACCGGTCAGCAGGTTCATCAGCGTGGATTTGCCGACATTCGGACGGCCGACTATCGCAGTGGGAATGCCGTCGCGGAGCATCTGGCCTTCCCCGCAGCTCGATATCAGCCTTGACAGTTCATTCTCCGCGGCTTTGAGCTTTCCCGCTTCAAGGTTCCCGTCGAACTCGTCCTCCATTTCATCGGGGTAATCTATCCACGCCTGTATCAGCGTCACTATCGACAATATCTCGTCCGACACGGCTTTTATCCGCCTGTGGAGCGCTCCCTCACGCTGCGCCTCACTGCACATCAGGAACTGCTCGTTCTGCGCCCCGATTATATCGGCAACGGCCTCCGCCTGTGTGAGCGAGAGTTTTCCGTTGAGCATGGCGCGCTTGGTGAACTCGCCTGCCTGTGCGGGAACAGCGCCTGCCGAGAAGCACGCGGAGAGCACTCTTTTCGCGATGAACACGCCTCCGTGGCAGGAGATCTCGGCTACATCTTCTCCCGTGTAGCTGTGGGGAGCTCTGAATATCAGCAGCACGCCGTCATCAAGACGGATATCGCCGTCGCGGATCGTTCCGTACGCGGCAGTATATCCGCGCATTTCCGAAACCGGCTTTCCGCTCACCGGCTCGAACACCTTGGCGGCTGTCTCGACGGCTTTTCCGCCGGATATCCTTATTACGGCTATACCGCCCTGTGCGGGGGGCGTTGCAATTGCAGCAATAGTTTCCATATTATCACAAAACCTTCCCTAAGACTGCAACCCACCGCTGGTGAGGCAGTGCTGCGAAATACGGTCTCAACGCTTTCGGTTCCTTTGGCGTCCAAAGGAACCGGGTCAGGAGTTTGAGGATAGGGCAGAGCCCTATCCTCATGTGGCTCGCCCACAGGCGAGACACTTCTCTCGAGCGGCAGCGATCATCTCGAGCGGCAGCGGCCTCTGTGCGGCCTCTGTGCTCACTTCTTGCCGAACAGCTTGGAGAACAGGCCTTTCTTCTCTTTAGGCTCTGACTCCTTCTCTTTTTTCGGACTGTCGGACGGGCGGTACTCCTCGTAATACTCGCCGTACTCGTCGTAATCGATCTCGCCCATAAGGGCTTCCGCAAGTGTACGGCGTTCAAGCTCGTCGCCGGTATCTTCCAGCAGATAAGTATATATCCTCTTCGGTCTCGGCGGGTCGGGGAGCTCCGGTGCCACCTCGATCATACGCTCGAGCGCCTTTCCCATATCCTCGGTGAGGGCTTCACCCATATCGCCGAAATACTCTTCACACGCTATGTTGTATTCCTCAGCAGGATTCTTGCCGCCTATAGCCGACAGATGTATGCCCTCGCGCAGTGATGCGGCATACTCGAGGTAGCGGCTCCACTGCACATTTATCAGCGCGGTGATGTAATCCCGCTGTGCTTTGGCAAGCCGTTCCTCGCCGAAAAGCATCAGTGCGTCGCCGTACCTTATCGCGTAATGGTCCTGCCATATCGTCGGCTTCTTCTCGCCTGTGAGATACTGTCTGCGCGCCGAGAATGTCAGGTCGCGGTGTTTCTCGCCTATCATCGTGAATTTCAGCAGACGGACACGCTCGTCGAGCGTCTTGCCCTGCGAAATGCGCTGTATGCGCGCGACCTCGCGGAGCACCGTTTTTTCGGTTATCTCCTCTGTCGTAGGCTCCGGGTATTTGTGCGACGGTATCAGCTTTTTCAGCTTGTATATCGTCATTATCTTCTCGTCGAGCGACACGAACAGCCTGCTGCAGCCGGGGTCGCCCTGTCTCGCAGAACGTCCGCGCAGCTGGTCGTTGATACGCTCACTTTCCGCGAGAAATGTTCCTATCGCGTACAGGCCGCCCGCTTCGACTGCCTTGTCACGCTCCTTTTCATCCGCGCCGCCGAGTTTGATATCAACGCCGCGTCCTGCCATATTCGTCGATACCGTCACCGCGCCGGGCATTCCCGCGTTCCGTATTATCTCGGCCTCCAGCTCGTCGTTCTTCGCATTCAGCACGGTATGCTCTATTTCTGCCTCGTCAAGCAGCGCGGAAAGCCGTTCGCTCTGTGCAATGTCGGCTGTTCCCACGAGCACGGGCTGTCCCTTTTCGTGCGCTGTGCGTATCTCTTCCACCACCGCGGCAAGCTTGCTGCCCTCGTCGTAATACACCGCCATGGGCTTATCCTCGCGTATCGACGGGGTATTCGGGTCAACGTGCTTGACAATGAGCCCGTAAAGCTCGTTGAACTCGTCCTTCGCACTGAGCGCAGTACCGGTCATTCCCGAAACGCGGCCGTACTGCCGCAGGAAGAACTGTATCGGTATGCTGCCCATGATGACGCCGCGCTCGGTAACATCCAGACCGTGCTTCATTTCCACAGCGGACTGCAATATCCCGGGGAAACTGCGGTTCTCGGCGATACGCCCCGTGAATGCGTCTATGATGCGCACTGCGCCGTCCTTCACGATGTAGTCTTTGTCCTCGGCAAGCACGTACAGCGCTTTGAGAGAATCGTTTATCTTCGCCAGAAGCTCGTTGTTTTCCTCGTCGTAGATATTTCCGATGCCGAAGCGAGCCTCCGCCTTTTCCTCGCCCGACGCGGTAAGATATGCGGCTGCGGTCCCCTCGTCGGTGGCGTAATCCTCGTCGGTGAGGGCCTTTGCAAATTCAAATATTCCGGGCAGCTCCGCGTCCTTCTGTGCGTCCATTATACCCGCAGCAACGAGCGGTATGCGCGCCTCGTCGATAAGCAGAGAATCCGCTTCGTCAACTATTGCCCTCACGCATTCGCAGCCTACGGCATCCTCCGGCTCGGTGACGAGGAAATCCCGCAGAAAGTCAAATCCGCATTCCTTCACCGTGATATACAGCACATCCGCGCCGTAAGCGGCCTTGCGTTCGTCATGTGTCGATTTTTCGGTGATGTATGCGGTGGATATCCCAAGCAGGTCGTAAATCGGCTTCATCCACTCGCGGTCGCGCTTTGCAAGGTAGTCGTTGAAGGTGAGTATGTGCACCCTCTCACCGCGGCAGACAGACAGATACGCCGCAAACACCGCCGCTATCGTCTTTCCCTCGCCGGTTGCAAGCTCGACAACGTTCTCGTCGTCAAGATACCCGCCCGCAATGATCTGCGAGTCAAAAGGCGTCAGTCCCAACCCCTTCTGCACGGCAAGATATACTGCCGCAAATGCCGCGATCTCGTTTTTCTCGGCTCTCGCCTTCGCTGCAAGCTCCGAAATGTACCCGCTCTCCGCCGCAGCTTTTACCTCCGCAGCAAACTCCGCCGGCCGCTTCTCAAAGTTCTTTATCATAGTCAGTGCTCCCTTCTATAGTCGCTCACGCTCGAGACTGCGAGAGAGTCGCTGCGCTCGAGAGAAGTGTCTCGCCTGTGGGCGAGCCACATGAGGATAGGGCTCTGCCCTATCCTCAAACTCCTGACCCGGTTCCTTTGTGCGACAAAGGAACCGAAAGCGTTGAGTATTTTTATCCGATATTGCTATTCTATCAAAAATAATCATATTATTATAACATAAATCTCTAAAAAAATCAACAAAACCTATTGATTATTTTTGCAAAATGTGAGATAATAGATATGTATGCGGGTAAGAGACTTCCCGCTTTGGTCAGGAACCGCAGCAGCCGCAGGATCTCCCGATATTTCTCGGTACAGAGCGCAACGCGGCTGTGATAAAATCTGCTTATATAATTGTAAGGCATATGAGTTTGCCGAAGGAGTGTATCTTTATGGACTACTGTGCTGTGATCCTCGCCGCGGGTGAGGGACGGAGAATGAAATCGGGGAAGCCGAAAGTTATGTGCGAGGTGCTCGGAGAGCCGATGATCGGCTGGGTACTCGACAGTGTGCGCGATGCGGGAATTCCCGACGAAAAGGTAAGCGTTATCGTCAGCCCCGATGAAACGGTAAAGCAGTACATCGCGGAGAAAGGTACATACCGCACATTCACGCAGCCCGAACGCAAAGGAACGGGAGATGCCGTCAGACAGGCGGAGGAATTGTTCGGCGAGGACGGGAACGTCCTTGTGCTGTGCGGCGACACGCCTTTCGTTGACGGCGATACGATACTTGCCGCGCTCAACGAGCATACCCACATGGGCAACGATGTTACCGTCGTCTCGGCAGAGCTCGACGATCCCGCAAGCTACGGCAGGATAATCCGCGGCGAGGACGGCTCTTTCGAGGCGATAATCGAGGCGCCCGACTGCACGATCACGCAGCTTCAGATACCTGAGATAAACTCGGGCGTTTACTGGTTCAGGGCGCAGGCGCTGAAAGACGCGCTCCCGAAGCTCACGACGAACAACTCGGCCGGGGAGTACCACCTTACCGACACGGTCGCGCTGATACGCGAAAACGGGGGCAAAGCGGGCATTTTCCGCGCGGAAGACCCCGATATCGTCCTCGGCGCAAACGACCGCGCAGAGCTCCTCGCGCTCAACATAACGGCCAAAATGGCTGTGATCGGCAGACTCCTCGCCGAGGGTGTGGAATTCGTTTCCACCGACGGCATAATCATCGGCAAGGACGTTATCATCGGGCAGGACACAAAGATACTTCCCGGAACGATCATCAGCGGAAAGACCGTAATAGGCGAGAACTGCACCATAGGCCCCAACACGCTTATAGATAACTGCAAAGTCGGCAACAGCGTCGTCCTCAACTCCGTGCAGGCCTACGATTCCCGCATCTGCGACCGCGTCAAAGCGGGGCCGTTCGTGCAGCTTCGACCCGGCACGGTGCTCCACGACGGCGTGAAGATAGGCGATTTTGTGGAGATAAAGAATTCCGAGATCGGCATGAACACGGCGGTAGCGCACCTCACCTATCTGGGCGACAGCGATGTCGGCAAGGGCGTGAACTTCGGCTGCGGCTGCGTGACCGCAAACTACGACGGCATAAACAAGTACCGCACAAAGATAGGCGACCACGCGTTCATCGGCTGCAACACCAACCTTATAGCCCCCGTCGAGATAGGTGAGAACGCAACGACAGCCGCAGGCTCCACAATAACAGAGACCGTTCCGCCAAACAGTCTCGCCGTCGAGCGCGCACAGACAAAGATAATTGATAACTGGGAAAAGAATTTCAAACGCAAGAAGAAAGCATAACAGGAGGTTCAAAATGAAACTTAAAGACATGACAGAAAACATAAAAACACGCAGCGCAGCGCCGCTGAACGACGACGAGCTTGAAAATGTGTCGGGGGGGTGGTCATACCCTGATGAAGAAAGAAATTATACGTTTATGGTCGAGCGTCCTTCCCCCGTCTGCATTGTAAACAATAGAAAATGTTTTAGACGGCAGGCTATAAACTTTCTTAATCAGAATAATGGATTTTGTCCGGATTGCGGAGGAAAATTATTTTTAAAAGTTATAGGTTGCGATATGGTTTACTGTATTGAAACAATTGATAATATGCCTTAAGTGCACCCAAAAGAACAACAGGAGGTTCAGTATGAAACTCAAAGACATGACAGAAAACATAAAAACACGCAGCGCCGAGCAGCTGTCCGACGAAAATCTTGAAAATGTGTCGGGGGGCGGGCGGCTGAATGACAGTATATATTATATTATGTGCGAATACAGATGCGCAATAAACAGATCAGAACATTATAGAAATCGTGCTGTTGATTATCTTAAATCGTTAAACGGAATATGTCCAAAATGCGAGGAAGGAAAATTAGTTATAGTGTATGAGGGGAGAAAATTCACCCTTGATATGATTAAAGCTCTCCCCTAAACGCACAATAATCAAAACAGGAGGTCCAAAATGAAACTTAAAGACATGACAGAAAACATAAAAACACGCAGCGCCGAGCAGCTGTCCGACGAAGAGCTTGAAAGTGTGTCGGGCGGCGAGGGTGCTGACGACTTCCGTTATAAAGTGGTGTGCAAAAATTTATTATCTGAAGGATGTGGTTTTTCCAGCTCTTTCAACCATCAAAAACTAGCTGAGTATTTTATTACAAAATACAACGGAAGATGTCAACGGTGTCGTGAGGGGAGATTGGTTCTCGAACAGATACAGTAAGACATTCGGCCTTTTTCTAATAAGCTGTCGTATGATCTACGGAGAGGAGGCAGGAAATGCCGGAAGAGACAATAAACGCCGATACGCGGGAAGTCGCCGTACTTCCCGCGTATAAAAAGTCCGCACTCCTGGTGAGCACTTATATAATGATATGCTTTGTACTGCGGTACATAGCCGTTTTTGTTGTAAATCTCGTCTATAACTCACTGAACGGCATTCTTATGCCCGATACCGTGTATATACTCGAGCTTTGCGTCTCCGGATTATTTCTGCAGATACTGCCGTGTATCATCGGCGCTTTTATGTTCCACAGGCTCGGCAAAAACGGAAAGGGCATACGCACGCTTTACACGATACCCAAAAGCAACACCCGCGCTATCGGCAATCTGCCCGCGGTGTACGGGCTCGGTCAGGCGGTGAACATCATAACTATCGTCATAACATTCCTACTCACCGACTACGCCGACCTCACCCGACAGCTCAACACAGTGTCGGAGCTGTCGAGCACAAGCCCGGCAAGAGCGTGGTTCATGTTCTTTATGCTTGTCGTGGTAGCTCCCGTGTTTGAGGAATTTATGTTCCGCGGGCTTATAATGGACGAGCTGAAGCCCTACGGCAACGGCCTCGCGATATTCACGACCGGTATCCTGTTCGGACTGTTCCACGGAAATCTCGTACAGGGTCTATACACTATGGCAATGGGTATTGCGCTCGGCTATATCGCAAATGTCACGGGCTCGATATTCCCCACAACGATAATCCACGCTATACTCAATTCCCTTGGCGGTATAATGATACTGCTGATGTCCACTCACGGCGTACAGATGTTCTACCTCAACGGAATGGGCGGCGATATACCCGACGAGGATATGATATGGCTCGCGATATACGGCATTTTCATGATAAGCCTGTTCGTCTTCATTGCTGTCGGCCTGGTATCGGCGATACTGAAAATCAAGCAGATAAAGCGCTACAAGGTGCCGAAGGTGTGCCCCGGGATATCCAACGGCAAAAAGGCAGCGATGCTCATATTCAGCATACCGTCGATAATTGCCGTTGTTATGATAGTTGACACGTTCTGCGGATTTTCCCGCGACTTCATCGCATCGCTCGCAGGGGGTGGCTCGTAAATGGACGGCGAACGCGCTTCGCTGAAAAGCCTTGTTTCCCGTTACGCGGGGATGCTGTTCATCGAGCCGGCAAACCACCTGCTCGGCGCGTATATTATATACTCGGTTATTTATCTGCTTGCGGGCTCTGTCTTCGGGAGCGCCGCGAACGACAGGAAGACGGACATCGGCTTTACCGTAAATATGGTCACAAACGCGCTGATATCCTACACGATACCGATAACGGCAGCGGTGCTGCTGTTCCGCGGGCATATCCGCGAAACGGGGAAGCTTCCCGAAAGCGGGGATTACAGGCGCTTTCCGCTCGATATCGTCGTGCTGTATATCGCGGGGCTGTTCTTCGCAGGCTGCGGCTCGCTGCTGACGGAACAGATCTCCGATCTGCTCAACGCACTGTTCGGCACCCCGAAGCCGCAGATGGCGTTTTCGGGAAGTATGCCCACGAGCGTTTACACCTTCGTTGTGATGGCGGTGAACAGCATTATCATCGCGCCGCTGTGCGAGGAACTGCTGTACAGGCACCTGCTGCTGCGGCCGCTGCAGAAATACAGCGATACCGCCGCCGTGCTTGTCTCCGCAGCGTTGTTCAGCCTGTCGCACTTCAACTTTGACCAGTTCCTGTACACATTCTTCTTCGGTATATTCCTCGGCATCATCGTTGTCCGTTCGGGCTCGGTGCTGCCAGCCGTGATATGCCATATCGTGAACAACATCACCGCCGTGCTGCAATCGTATCTTCCCGAAACGTTCGGGGATGCCGGCGTTGACGAGTTTTTTCACAACCTTCGATCCTTTATAGGAAATGCCTCACTTGTGATCTTCTTCGCGGGTATCGCTGCCGCCATAT
>JAEEGL016626311.1_pt1 | contig 13711 bp, 15 predicted proteins | sample 9134231 | NCBI WGS metagenome assembly JAEEGL01 (sample SAMN16246548, study PRJNA631951) | gut metagenome | biome: gut microbiome; feature: rumen; material: fiber-attached | host: Bos | place: Iran: Karaj | collected 2018-10 | reverse complement strand
TTGAAATCGATCGACCATTCAGGATGGACTTCATTGATGCGGTCCAAATAGTAGTCGCCCCAGTAGGATGATTCGTCGTAAGGGAAATGCATGACGGCAGTTATGATGTTGCAGAAGAACTTGCCATCACTCTCTTCTATATGTTTGATCGCCTGTTCGATCAGCATCTTATCGGACTGCCAGCCATTGGTGTGCTGGATTGAGCCGTCTTTCCAGATATCGTCAATGTCGTAATAGTCGTCAAAGCCGACCGCCGGCAGGATCACCTTGCGCTCATAGAACTCATCACGCCAGTTATGCAGAGCGAATGTAGAATAGCCAGCATTCTTGAACAGATAAGGCAGAGCCTCGTAGTATTCAATGCCTGCAATGTAATTGGGCGTACACACGTTTACGTATGGAAAGATTGAGAGGTAGGAAACCAGCTCCGATTCACCGGTCGCACAGGAATACAGAGGCGTATAGTGATTGGAGAAACCGTATCCTTCGGTATACATCTTATAGAGTGTCGGCGTCAGATCCGGATCGATTGCCAGATAGTCCATTGCTTCCACCATGAAATAGATGAAATTGTAATCCTTGAAGACACCGGTCTTTTCGTTTGCCTTCGTGATCTGCCGGCTCATCAGGTACTTGTCGATCGTCTGCATGTTGGAATTCTCTTCGCTCTCGGCAATGCTCTTCCACTCATTGTCGTTGATGACGCGCGGCTTTATGTCGATTGTCGTCACCGGTTCTTCAATCGGCTCTTCAACCGGTTCTTCTTCAATGACGATCGTATCAGGCGCTTTATATACCAGAGCGCTCAGGTCGCGGAAGAAAAAGTGTTCAATGCCAAACTTGTCGATAATGATGGTCTTGTTGGAAAAGGTCGCATAGGTCCTTAAAATCGAATTGACGCCCGAACCGAGATTCATGACCGGTATCAGCAGAAGGAAAGACAGAATACATAAGATTGCCGGAAGCTGAAACGGTCCCTTTTCATTGAATCTGACAAAACGGTGAAGCAGGATATAGACGATGATCGGCAGGAAGCACAGATAATATGCCGGTTTTGCCGAAGACAGAAAGATCAGCGCATACTGGGCAATTCTGGTTGCTCCGTCGGAAACGGTGCCAAAAGAATAGAAGTCGCCCATGAAGTTCTTGAATATCAACTCAACGAAACCGTAGATGGAGAACCATACGATCAGGATGAGACCGACGACGAAACCTACCTTCTTTGATTTGAATCTGCGACAGATCAATGAAATGAACAAAGACAGAAAACTTACGAAAAGGAAGATCCTCAGTACTGTGAAAACATCAAGCGAACGAAACTGGACCAGATGAAAAACCAGCTCCAGAAGAAGCATCGGTATGAACAGATACAGAAAACTCAGATCCAGTTTTACTTTTTTCATTTTGAATGTGGATGGGCGGAATCGACTGCTTTCTTCAGACGGTCATAGGTCAGATGGGTATAGAGCTGCGTGGTCGTCAGATTCTCGTGGCCGAGCAGTTCCTGCACTGTTCTGAGGTCAGCGCCGTTGTCCAGAAGATGCGTCGCAAACGAATGTCTCAGCATGTGCGGATGAACATCGATGGAAAGCCCAGCTTTTATTCTAGCATTTTCCAACAAAAGTTGAACACTTCTCGGCGAAACTTTTTCATGCCTTTTGCTGACGAATAGATAAGGGAAAGAGCTGTCTGCGTATTGGCTGCGATACATCTTAATATATAGATCGATCAGCTCATTGAGCCTGGGATAGAACGGGACGATTCTCTCCTTGTTCCCCTTTCCGATAACTCTGAGGACCATTGATCTGCGATCGACATGGTCGAGTCTTAAATCGCAGCACTCCGAAATTCGCAAGCCGCAGGCATAGATCGTTTCCAGGATACAGCGGTCTCTGACATCCTTGGGATCATTCAGATCGAACACGTCCATAAGCCTTTCGATCTGATCCAGAGTCAGAACATCGGGAAGGTGTTTTTCGACGTGCACCTTGCGAAACAACAGGAAGGGATTCTCTTCGCAGATATGCCGTTCACAAAGAAAACGGTAAAACGAACGCAAGGCACTCAGATTGCGGGCATATGTCGAATTGGAGATCTTCTTGCGGCTGATCTTGCCGGATCGCAGTTCGTTGATGTAATCAAAAACGGTATTCTTGTCGACTTCTGCGAAAGAATCGATCTCCTCCTTCTCCATAAAGCGGATAAAGCGGGATACATCCCGGTAATAGGAATCGGCTGTTCTTTCGGAACCACTTCTCTTGTTGTGCATGTAGCTGATGAAATCATCCAGCGTCTCATACAAGTCCGGCATATTCCCTGACCTTTTCTATTGCGTGTTCGGCGTAAGCCTTCTTCTTAAGAGCCTTTTCGCCATTATACTCATAGCGGAAAATTCCGAAGTTGGCGTTCATCGGCTCCAGTTTCACGATATTGGTATCGGAGATATAGTTCGCCATCGCGCCGATCATCGTATCGGGACCCAATTCATATGCGATAGATCCGTTGAGATACTGCGCCATATTGAGTGCTGCATAAAGACCGCTGGCTGCCGATTCAACGTATCCCTCGACACCGGAGATCTGACCTGCGATAAAAAGCTCCGGATACTTTATAAACTGGTAGTGAGCATTTATGACATTGGGAGAATTGACATAGGTGTTGCGATGCATGACGCCATAGCGGACGATGTGCACGTCTTTTAAGGCCGGTATCGTCTTCAGGACTTCTTCCTGTCCCGAAAAGGTCAGATGCGTCTGAAAACCTACGACATTATAGAGGGTGTCGATCGCGTTGTCCTTCCTGAGCTGTACAACGGCATAGGGGCGCACGCCGTCATGTTCAAGACCGACCGGTTTCATCGGTCCAAACAGCAGCGTCTTGTAACCCCTTCTCGCCATCTCTTCAAAAGGCATGCACCCTTCGAAGTACTTTTCATCATCGATGTCGTGAACTGCGATCTTGCGTGCATTCAGCACGGCATCATAGAAGACCTGAAATTCTTCTTTGCTTAAAGGACAGTTGATATAATCGCCGGGATTTTCATCATCGTAGCGCGATTTGTAGTAGGCGTGATCGAAGTCGATCGAATCTTTTTCGACGATCGGTGAAACGGCATCGTAAAAATGGAGAAAATCCTTTCCGCAGAGTCTTCCGATCTCATCGGCCAGTTGTCCTTCGCAAAGCGGACCGGCTGCGATGATCGTCGGCGTCGTCTCGTCGATGGATGTCACTTCCTCATGAATGACGGTGATGTTCGGGTGATCCGAAATGATCTCGGTAATGTATTCGGAAAAACCGTTTCGATCGACAGCCAGAGATTTCCCGGCCGGAATACGGAAACGGTCAGCCGCCTTCATGATCAGAGAATCAAGGATGCGCATTTCTTCCTTTAGAAGTCCGACGGCATTGGAAAGATCGTCGCTGCGCAAAGAGTTCGAACAGATCAGTTCGGAGAAACAATCCGTTTTGAAAGCAGGATGTCTTTTGACACCCTTCTGTTCGTACAATTTGACTTTGAATCCTCTCTTAGCGAGCTGATATGCCGCCTCTGAGCCGGCAAGTCCCGCGCCGATGACCCTGACTTCTGTCATTTTTTCTTTCCTTTATAATATCTTGGCGACTTTTCTCCTTCGATACTTTCGAGATAGCTGCATTTCGGATAGCCTGAACAGCCGATGAAATAATTTCCGTATCTCGACTTTCTCTTCAAAAGAGGCTTGCCGCATTTCGGGCAGTTTCTGCCAATCTCTTCTGGCTCTTCCTTCTGAACGAGGGATTCATGCCAGCGGCAGCCCGGATAATTGATGCAGGATTTGAATTTGCCATAGCGGCCGTTGCGGATGACGACGTCGCCTCCGCATACCGGACAGGTCTCGCCCGTCTTTTCCGGTGCCTTCTTCTCCATCTGCTCGTAAGCGGAATCGACAAGCGGCTGGAAGCGGTCATAGAAATCGTGAAGCGAAGCAATTGCGTCTACCTTGTTTTCAGCAATCTCATCGAGTTCTGATTCCATCTGCGCCGTATATTTCACATTGATGACCGACTGGAAGAATTCCCTGAGCTTTTCATCGGTCAGAATACCCTGCTCTGTCGGGAAGAAATACTTCGTCTTTCCCGAATCGGAAGCCTTCTTATATTCGACGTAATTGCGCTTGACGATCGTGTCGATGATCGTCGCATAGGTCGAAGGTCTGCCGACGCCCTCTTCTTCCAGATCCTTGATCAGTTTTGCTTCCGTGTAGCGGGATGGCGCTTCGGTGAAATGCTGTTCCTTCTCGACATTGCTGCAGCTGATGACTTCGTCTTTCTGCAGTTTTGGCAGGATTACATCCTTGGATTTGCCATAGTCACCATAAACTTTCAGGAAGCCGTCAAACTCCTGTTTGGTTCCGTTCACAATGAACTCATAGCCATTGTTGTCGAACTGATAGATCACGGATGAAAAGACAGCTTCCGCCATCAGTGAAGCCAATGCGCGATAATAAATAAAACGATAAAGCTTGTACTGGTCGTTGCTCAGATAAGCCTTGATCTTTTCCGGATCGTTGTCCAGATTTGTCGGGCGAATCGCTTCATGGGCGTCCTGCGAATTCTCATCGTTCTTGACGCGGTAGAATCCTTTATATTCACTGCCGTATTCCTTTTCAATCAGGCTGAAAGCCGACGCGACGAATTCTCTTGAAAGTCTGGTGGAATCAGTACGCATATAGGTAATCAGACCCTGTGCACCGCCGGGCAATTCAACGCCTTCATAGAGACTTTGGGCGACCATCATCGTCTTCTTCGAACCGAAGCCGAGCTTGATGGAAGCTTCCTGCTGCATCGTAGAGGTGATGAAAGGCAGGAAAGCGGCCTTCTTATTCTTCTTCTCACTGATATCCGCAAGAATGAATTCTTCGCTCAGTTCGCTTAAGATCCTGTCAGCTTCCATCTCGTTATCAATTGAGATTTTCTTGCCTTTATACTTCTTCAGTTCGGCATCGAGCTTCTTGCCAAGGTGCGCTGTGATCGACCAGTATTCTTTCGGCACAAAAGCATGGATTTCCTTTTCCCGGTCACAAATCATGCGCAGCGCGATGGATTGAACTCTGCCGGCTGATTTGGAGCCGATCTTCTTCTGAAGCAGTTTGGAAAGCTTGAAGCCGATGATGCGATCCAGAATCCTTCTGGTCTCCTGTGAACGGACTAGAGCCATATCGATCGTTCTGGGTTCTTCCAGCGCTTTCAAAACGGCATTCTTTGTGATCTCATTGAAGACGATGCGGTTGTCTTCGTCCATATCGAGACCGAGCTCTCTTGCCAGATGCCAGGATATCGCTTCACCTTCCCTGTCCGGGTCGGTTGCGAGATATACTTTGTCCGAATTTTTGACGAGTTTCTTGAGATCGTTTACGACGTTCTTCTTATCGGGTGAAACGACGTAGGTCGGCTTAAAATCGTCGTCAATGTCGACGCCCAGTCCTTCCTTTCCCTTGGTCGCCAGATCGCATATGTGCCCCTTGGATGAAGTGACTTTAAAATCCTTGCCAAGGTACTTTTCAATTGTTTTTGATTTTGAAGGAGATTCAACGATAACAAGTTTTTTCATAATAGCCTCTATTAACAATTATTAATCTTTACATAAATGATTTTAAAATGCAATTTCTTCATTCAGAATGGGCTGCGCCCCTTCATAGATCAGCCGGTTGTTGTGAATACCTTCCTGAGAGAAGATATCGTATGGCAGAACCCTGATCTCTTTCTGCAGTTCGAGAGCTTCGTTTAATGTCGTCATCGTTCCTGATCTGACGCTGCTCTGCATGATGTAGACTCTTTCCGCAAGAGCTGCGATCAGCCGGTTCCGGAAAGGAAAATGCGCTGCATAAGGTTTTACAAGACCGGGATATTCCGATAGAACAAGTCCGTTTCGGGAAACTTTTTCAATCAGCAGCCGGTTGCAGACAGGATAGATGTAATCGATACCGCAGCCAAGAATACCGATCGTCATATCCGCGTTTTTCTGTGCGCAGGCGTCGATTCCCTTTGCCAGGCCGGAAATGATCACCTTGTCTCTGCAATGAAGCGCCAGCGCCTCCGTTGCCTTTAAGGCGTAGTCGCAGGCAAGCCGCGAACCGACGATCGCAACCGATTCCTTTTTCAACAGTCCGAGATTTCCTTTATAGAATATGACAAAGGGTGGATATTTCAGATCCAGAAAAGAAACAGGATAATCGTCATCCAGAATCGTTATGGCGTTCTCACAATTCATGTCCGGCATATCCCTTTCTTCCCTCGCCGCCTTAAGGATCTTCCCGTATTCTCCGCCATAATAAAAAGAATAGGCAATCAGTTTCTCTCTTTTCATATTTCATTATTCGCTGAAAAGAGAAAGATACCTATTCGTTAAAACAGTTTCAGCTGGCGCTGTCTGCATGGAGCATAGGACATGCGATAGAGCTCATTGATTCCGTAGAGATCCATCAGTTCCAGATGACGCCTGGTGCCGTAGCCCTTATGTTTTGAATATTCATATTGCGGATAGAGCACGTCATACCCCATCATGATGTGATCTCTGACTACTTTTGCCAGAATGCTGGCGGCAGCAACCGAAATCGACTTGGCATCAGCTTTGACCATGCTGACGGTATCATAGCGGTTCAATGGCATCGCATCGGTCAGCGTGAGCGCATGAATGCGGCTGGAACAGCTGAGCTCATTCATTGCCTTTTTTGTCGCATGATAGATGTCCAGGGCATCGATCTCGGAAGGCGCTACAATTCTGAAAGCAAAGTAATGCGCATCTTTGATGATCTGTTTGAACAGCGCTTCTCTCTTTTTTTCGCTCAGTTTCTTGGAATCGTCGATCGCCTCATTCTCATAGCCGATCGGCAGGACACAGCAGGCAACAACCAATGGCCCGCACAGCGGTCCTCTGCCGGCTTCATCGATGCCCATGAGGTAGGAATCCTTTGCCCAGCATTCTTTCTCGTATTTATTCTCCAGCATCCTGCCAGGTGGTCCTTCCTATTTTTCCGCTTCGGATATCCTTCAGAATGAGATCCGCGCTCTTTGTAAGATCGACTTCGCCATTAGACGTAAACCACAGTTTCTCTCTACCGATGGCGGAAAGAAGATCCTCGCTGTTTTCGTCAACGTTATAGCGATTACTGATGAGGCCCGGATAGATCTCTTTAAGCCTCTGCAGGCCAAAACGTACGAGTTCCTCCTTGTCAAGCACATCATCATTGATCGATCCCAGCAGCGCCAGAAGACGCGCATCTTCCTGATCATCGATCTTCGGCCAGAGTACGCCCGGCGTATCCAGCAGTTCGACATCTTCATTGATGCGAATCCACTGCAGAGATCGCGTGACGCCCGGTCGGTTTTCAGTCTTCGCGACCTTCTTTTTTACGATGTTGTTGATAAACGTCGATTTGCCGACGTTGGGAATGCCGACGACCATGGCTCTGAGCACCTTCTTGCGGATGCCTCTGGCCTTCGCTCTTTCCAGTTTGTCTTTCAGAATAGTCTTGACTTCTTCGACGACTTTCTTGGAAAGAGACTCATCGACCGAATCAGTGATCAGGCAATGTTCAAAACACTTCTGCCATTCGAGATTTTTCTTTTCATCGGCCAGATCGGCCTTGTTCAGAATGATCAGTACCGGCTTGTTGCTTGAAAGTTCCTTTAAAACAGGATTCGCTGAAGCGGAAGGAATTCTCGCATCCCTGAGCTCGATGACGATATCCACCAGTTTCAGCTGTTCTTCCATCTGCCTTCTGGCTTTCGCCATATGGCCGGGATACCAGTTGATCTTATTGACAAATTCGCTCATTCAGATACTCCTCATTCAATTTCCAGAGACAGACCGACGCCGACTTCATGGATCGCAAGCTCCTGGGCCATGACAATCTTCGCCGCCAGCGAGACACAGTGACAGGGATAAATATTCACAATATGGTTCTTTTTGAAATAATCAATGGTGTTTTTAAGCCTCTCATCTGTCTGAAAGAGATGAAAACCACCGATGACACCAGTGATCCTGTCATCATTCAGAACTCTTTTCGCCTGTTCGATGATGTTGCATATGCCGGCATGGGAACAGCCGGTGATGATAAAGATGCCTTCTTTGCCCCGATAGGCAAGCGCACTGTCGTCAAAAATGAAATCTCTCTTCATCGTACCATCGGTTTTCTTTCTGCCGATGGCATAGCGTTTTTCAAAAGGAAGATACTCTTCAATCTGTCCTAGATAAAACAGATGTTCACTGATCTGTATTGGCTTCTCGCTGCAAGTCAGATCAAATTCTTCACTGATCATGTTCTTTGTCATCGGTGAACCGATAGCCAGTCCGTCGTCGTCTTCCCTGTAGGCAAACGTCTCGGGGTGGCACAGAATCTTATAACGGTTTTTCTTTTCTTTGAGATGGCGCAGACCGCCGCTGTGGTCGTTGTGGCCGTGGGAGATAACAATCTGATCGATGTCTTTGAGATCGATATCCATCTTTTTCGCGTTTCTTATAAAGACGTCCGAATAGCCCGTATCAAAGAGGACCTTCTTTCCTTCGTCCTCGATAAAAAAGCTGAGCGCAGGTTCGCCCAGATAATACATATCGATATAGGTGTTGTTGTCAGCAAGAACGGTCAGTTTCATATTTTTCTATCGGTTGAAACCGAAGTACTGGAATGGATAGAGCACAAGAAGATGTGTCGACACGATCTGGTCGCTGTCAAAAGGCCCATAGAAGCGCGAATCGCGGGAGACGCCGCGGTTGTCGCCGAGACAGTAATACTCGTTTTCTTTGAGCGTCACTTTCAGATCTGTCGTCACGACATCCGCAAGAAAAGGCTCTTCCGTATAGACGCCGTTTACATACAGCATGTTGTCCCTGTATTCGATCGTCTCTCCCGGCAATCCGATCACCCGCTTGACAAGGAGCTTGTCTTTCTGATCGGAATCGACGCGGATGACTGCCGTATCAAAGCGGCTGATTCCCAGTTTCTTCGTCAATATGAAAGAATAGCCGTATTCCCCTTCCTTATATGTCGGAGACATGCTGGTGCCGTTGACCACGCAGGGCATGAAGACAAGCTTGATCAAAATGACGGTCAGGATGAGCGCCTTAAGGAAAAACAGCAGAAGATCGACGACGGGGTTTCTATTCTTCATTTCTTTTATTATAACCGAAAGAAAAACTTCATGATGTGTATTATTCGCTCCTCGTATTCCAAGCAGCAATAAAAAAGCAGCCCCTGGGGACTGCTATCAGCGGATCGAAATGATTATCTGACTTCCTTGATCTTAGCCGATTTGCCGGAACGGTTTCTGAGATAGAACAGTTTGGCTCTTCTGACTTTACCGACACGCAGGACAGTGATCTTGTCGATGATCGGGGAATGAACCGGGAACGTTCTTTCAACACCAACGCCGGAAGAAATCTTTCTGACGGTAAATGTCTGACCGATACCGGAACCCTGTACCTTGGTAACGACGCCTTCATAGGCCTGAATACGTGACTTGTCGCCTTCCTTGATCCTAACGTCTACACGAACAGTCTGTCCGGGAGCGAGTTCAGGAAGATCTGACTTCATCTGGTCTTTAGTGATTTCATTGACTAAACCTAAATTCATCTTTTCTCTCCTTTTCAAAATATAGACATCTGTTCATAATCATAAAGAAAAGCGGAACAGCGCTTAATTACTTTATCATAAATGAAAGCTTAAATCAAACGGTTTTCGCTCAAAAAATCATAGATTCCGCCCTCATCCACCTTTCCCGTATGAAGCGGGATCTCTTTTTTCAGTTCTTCCCGCGCATTTCCCATGATGACGCCGGTCGTAATCCTCAACATGTCCATATCGTTGTCGTTATCTCCAAAGCTCAGAATCTGCGAGAGATCGCAGTTTAATTCCTCCGCCAGCCACTTGCAGGATATGGCCTTGCTGACACCTTTGGGCGCAATCTCGAGACAGTATGGAGAAGAATAGAATGCGTTGTAGGCACTCAGATCTATGTTTTTCAGATAGACGTCCTCTCTCTTTCTGTCTTCCCTGTCGTTCAGAATCAGGACTTTTGATCTGATCCTGTCGTTTTTCGAAAAATCATAGAGGACAGGCTTCAGCCAGCGGGCATTCATCCAGTCGATCATCTCTTGAGAGTCCGTAGCCCGGTTTATCAGAAACGTCTCTCCCTCATAGATGCCCTTCAACAGATACGGTGCATCTATGAGCCTGTCGATCTCCCTTACATCTTCAGCACTCAGCGGATAGAGGATCTTCGTCTCGTTCTTTCTGACATCCATCACTTCCGAGCCGTTGCACCCGAAAACATAATCAAGCATGATTCCGGGAAACTGGTTGGAAAAAGCCTTCAGAGCCAGAAAGCAGGGCCTGCCGCTGACGACGGCGATCTTGTATTTCGAACCGCAGAGTCTGGTGAGGGCCTGTTTTGTCAGTTCTGTCGATTTGTATTCAAAATTGATGAGCGTACCGTCAAAATCGAAGGCGATCGCTCTGATTTCTTCCCTATAGTTCATTGATGATCTCCGCCAGGAGCTGTTTTTCCTCTTCGCTCAGCTGATGTTTATCCAGAAGATCCGGCCGGTTGAGCATTGTTTCCTTCAGCGCCATCTTCAGATTGTAGCGTCGGATCTCGCGGTGATTTCCGTTCTGCAGTACATCCGGAACTCTGTCTCCGTTGTATTCCACCGGTCGCGTATATTGCGGGTATTCAAGCAATCCGCCGTTGTATGACTCTTCAAGCAGGGATTCCGAAGAGATTCCTTCGTCGAGCAGACGCAGTATCCCGTCGATCAGCACCATTGAAGGCAGCTCGCCGCCGGTGAGGATATAGTCGCCGAGACTGACTTTTTCGTCGATATAACGTTCTATACGATGATCGATGCCTTCATAATGCCCGCAGATGATGACAAACTCATCGAGCTTGGAAAGCCGGATCAGATCTTCCTGTTTCAAAGGTCTGGCTTTCGGAGAGGTCAGGATGGCATATGTGTAATCGTCGCTGATATTGTCCAGAAGAGCTCGATGAACGACATCCACCTTCATAAGCATGCCGGCCCCGCCGCCGTAAGGCGTATCATCGACATGATGATGCTTGTCGTTGGAATAATCCCGGATGTTGACGATCTTTATTTCTGCGAGCCCTTTTTCGATGATCCTCTTGATGATTGATGCATTCAGAAAACCCTCATACATCTCCGGAAACAGCGTCAGAACAGTAATCTTCATAAGAGTCCTTCCATCTTCACGACATCGATCCGCTTCTCTTCGAGATTGACGTTTTCAATAAAGACGGGGAGAAACGGCACCAGATATTCCTTGCCGTCATCATTCCGGCGGATTCTGAGGTAGTTGCTGCGGACGCCCTCTTCAACTTTCAGAACTTTGCCGACTTCTTCCGCTTCCACGAATACAGTCAGGTCGATGAGATCCGAAAAATAGTACTCTCCCTTCTTCAGGGGTTTGATATCTTCCTTTGCCTTATACAAAAGCTGATTCTTGTATTTTTCAACCAGATTTATGTCTTCGTGATCCTTGAAGCTGACCAGAAGAAAACCCTTGTGCTCACGATATCCCTTGACCGTGAATGGCAGATGCTTTTCGCCGACATAAACGGTCGATCCTTTCTTGAATCTTTCCTTTGCAAAGTCGGTATAGGAGTTGACTTTGAGTTCTCCCCGAATGCCGAATGTGTTGATAATCTTGCCGATCAGTACGTAATCCATACCTAGATTATATTAAAAAAGAGATGAATAATCATCCCTTTTACAGAGCCTCAAATTTAATCGAGATTCTCTTGTTTTCGATCTTTGATGCAACCTGCAGCATTTGACGGATCGAGTTTGCCATCGATCCTTTCTTGCCGATGAGTCTTGCGATATCTTCGCTCGGTGCATAGACATACAGAAGCAGTTCGTTCTCATTGAGACTTTCCATCTGTTTGACCATGACGGACTCGCTGTCGGAACATAAAGGACGGACAATGTTCAGAAGAACTTTTTCCAGATCAATCATTATTTGTTTTTCTTTGAATCCAGATATTTCTTCATCGTACCGTTCTTTGCCAGAAGACTGCGGACAGTTTCGGTAGGAACAGCGCCGTTATTCAACCAGTTCAATGCTTTTTCTTCGTCAATATTGACGACTGCAGGCTGTTTTGTCGGATCGTAGGTACCGATCGTTTCGATATCTCTGCCATCTCTGCGGGATCTGGCATCAGCTGCAACGATACGATAGAAAGGAACTTTCTTGGCACCCATTCTCTTTAATCTGAGTTTAACCATAATCTCCTCCTTAATTAACGCTTTATTATAATGGCATAAAAAACAGAAGGAGTCAAGTATTTTTACTTGACTCCTTAAAACAGTCTGGTTTCATCGTCTTTCACTTCAAAGATGAGCTTCTTTCTGCTGAAGAATCCGCGCTGATTGTGGATGTACAGCAGCATCTCCTGCTGATTCATGATGATCGGCGTACGATCGTGGATCTTTGCAAAATCGCCTTCCGCCGCCTTCGTCAGGATAAGCAGTTCATTTTTATCATTGAATATGCACGCAAGATAGATGAATTCCTCTTCCGTATGTATGTAATACTTCTTCTTTTCTTTGTCCCATTCGTAGAAGCCGTTGGAGACAACGGCACAGCGCCTGTTTTTCATCTCGGCATAAGTCGGCCGATCATTGAGAGATTCTACGCGGGCATTGATCTGGAAGGAGCGATTCTGAATGCCCCACTTCATCGCCCTCAAGTCGATCTTTGACTCCATCGGGATGACGCACAGCACATTGTCACCGGGGAAAATCTCCCCTTCCTTATATATGAGATTCAATTTTGCAGCCTGCTGTTTCAGCTGTTTTCCTTTTTTGGAATCACTGATTGCGAGTTGAAATCTGCCGCACATCTACATTCTGAACAGCGACTTCATTGACGACATGTTTTTGAAGAGCTTTTTCATCTTGTCGTACTGATTGCAGAGCTTGTTGACATCTTCAACTTTCGTGCCGGAACCCCTGGCGATCCTTCTCTTGTGAGAGGAGCGCATGATCGAGGGATCTTCGCGCTCGGCAGGCGTCATGGATTGAATGATCGCCTTGATGCGCTTGAGTTCTTCATCGGCAGCCGAATCGTTGATGGCGTTGGCCATCTCTGACATGCCCGGCATCATCTTCATGATCGAAGACAACGGGCCGAGTTTTCTGGACTGTTCTATGGAGTTGAGGAGATCATCCATTGTGAATTTTCCATCCATCAGGCGGTTCGCTGTTTCTTCCGCCTGCTTCATATCCATCTCTTCCTGGGCTTTTTCTACAAAAGAGACGACGTCGCCCATACCCAGGATTCTCTGTGCGAGCCTGTCCGGATAGAAGACTTCCAGATCGGATATCTTTTCACCGGTTCCGGCGAACTTGATCGGAACGCCCGTCACAGCTTTGACAGACAAGGCAGCACCGCCCTTAGCATCGCCGTCGAATTTTGTCAGGATCAGACCTGTCACATTGAGAAGATCGTTGAACGCATTTGCGACATTGACGATATCCTGACCGGTCATTGCATCGACTGTGAGCAGAATTTCTTCAGGATGGACGAGATCCTTGATATCCTTAAGCTCCTGCATCAGTTCTTCATCGATCTGCAGACGACCAGCCGTATCGATGATCGCCGTATCATAGCCGTTCTTTTTGGCGTAGGCAATTCCCCTTTCGACCTGGTCCAGA
>JAEEGL013309843.1_pt1 | contig 13711 bp, 2 predicted proteins | sample 9134231 | NCBI WGS metagenome assembly JAEEGL01 (sample SAMN16246548, study PRJNA631951) | gut metagenome | biome: gut microbiome; feature: rumen; material: fiber-attached | host: Bos | place: Iran: Karaj | collected 2018-10 | reverse complement strand
TGACCCGGATCGCTCTGGCCCCCAACCAGGAGGAGGCGCTGAACGTCAAGGTCCGGGGCGCCGACTTTGCGGGGAACGAATATACCTATACTTACCCCAGCGCCGTCTATCTCGACAACATGGCTCCCCGGATAAGCCTTTCCATCGTTCCCCAGGATCAGGCCGTCGACGGGAGCAAAAGCGTCTACTTCACCTTCCCCATCCAGGAGGGCTCCAAAACCGGACGGATCAATTATTGCTTCGTCTCCGGTACCGGCGATCCGCCGGCGGTGGAGCAGGTGGAGCCCACCAGCGGCGTCATTGAGCACATCACCGGGAACTGGGCCTTCGTCAACCAGGATCCCGGTCAGGAAACCGTCACCGTGGTCCTGAAGCTGAGCATGGGAGAAAGCTTCGACGGCACGATCTGGTACTTCGCGGAGGACGCCGCGGGCAACAGCACGAACAGGTACAGTGATTCCTTCTCCATCAAGAACCAGAAGGCCGAAGCCCGGATCCTGGTGAAGGACTACGACCACAACCTGCCGGAATACGATGTCTCCTTTACGTATAACAGCGACTGTACGGTGTCCTACCGCTATGCCAAGCGGAATGATAACGGCACCTACACCCCCGTCACGGATTATGCGGTATACGATCCCAACGGCACGAACCCCGGCGATCCCCGAATCGGGAATACCCTGCTGGACGGCAGTTATGTTCTGGAATACATCGTCACCAACACGGTTTCCGGGAACGTGGACAAGCACGAAGGCGTCATGGGTCGCCCCCTGACCTTCGACAATTCCCCTCCCCGGCTGGCCGTGACCCGGATCACCACCGGCAGCTCCCTGGAGTCCCAGTCCCTCCGGCTCACCGCCGAGGACTACTCCGGCATCGTTTCAGCCCGTTATGAGGTAAAGGTCGCCGGTACCGGCGATATCGCTGCCGCCGGAAATCTGCAGCTTCCCGATGGCGGGGAGGTCCTCAGCACGGAGCTCAGCACCCTGGGGATGGAACTGCCCAACGGCGCCTATGCGGTCACCCTTTACGCGACTGACCGCAACCAAACGACGGCCAGCCTCACCGGCGACACCTTCACCGTCCGCAGCCAGCCGCCCACGGCGGAGATCGCCATCAACGGAGCGCCCGTAAGCGATCTCGTGGGCATCAAGGATCCCGGTTACACGCTGGAGCTGAAGGTCACGGACAGCTTCACGGGCACTCCGGGCAGCCAGCGCATCTTCTGGCGCGCCTCCTCCGACGGCATCGGGTATACCGCCTGGCAGAAGCTGAGCGAGGAGATGATCCCGGGCTCCGGGGTCCTCACCGCCGCGGCTTCGATCACGGCCCCCATGGCCGTGGAGGAAGGGCCGAACACCATCCGTTTCGAGATCCTCTGCGCGGAAAACAGCAAGAACCCGAATACGGAGGATATCTCCTCCAACAGCATTCTCCGGCTGGATCCCGTGTATATCCTGCTGGATGTCCATGCCCCCACCGCCGCATGGAGCGCGACCTCCGGCCGGAACCGGACGGAGCTCACCGGGACCCTGACGGTCCTGGACGACTATGCCCCCGCTCCCACGGTGACCCCCGTCACCTCCGGCGTGACGGTGACTCCGGCGAAGGGCAGAGAGAACACCTACGATGTGGCATACACCCTCCCCGCCGGCGGGGCCAAGCCGGATAAGCTGGTCCTGAACATCACCGACGGCGCGGGCAATGTGAATGCCTATGAGATCCCCACCGACCTGCTGGATATCGAAGGGCCCCGGATCGCCATCGGCGCCCCGGCCTACCGGGTTTACGGGGACCGGCAGGACGCCCTGTTCACCGTGACCGTGACGGAGGAATATCCGGGCACGGTGGACGTTGAACTGGATCCCGCCGCCTCTGCCGTGGTCGATCAGATCTCCGACGGCGTATACACCGTCCTGCTCCAGGGCTACAACGGTGATATGCCCTTCACCTTCCGGGCGACGGACGACCTGGGCAACGCCTCCTCCGCCGTCTCCGGGACAGCCGTCGTGAAGACCGGCACCATCGCCGAGCCGCAGATCGTCTCCGAGCCTGCCTACGCCTATGATTCCGCCCTGACGATCCTGCGCTACAACCTCCCCGCCGCCGCCGCGGCCACGGAGGAGGAGGCCCTGGCTCTGGCAAAGGACGCAAAGCTGAACGGCATAAACTACCTGCAGGGCTGCGCCCTGCTGATCCCCGACGTGCTCGGAGAAGGAAAGCAGACCTGCACCGTCTGGGTGGCGGATGCCTTCGGCAACACCCGGTGCTTCACCCTGACCCCGAACACGATCTTCGGGAAGGACATCCCCATGACGGTCAGCCTGGAGCAGTATCTGGACGGGGTAAAGGCCGCGGGCAAGCCGGATATGCTGATCTCCGGCACCCACATCGCGGACCCCAGCGACCCCACGGACAGCACCCGTGAATACACCGCCCGGGTGGTGGTGGAGGCTGCGGCCGGCGGCGATCCCCACGCCCTGTTCCCCTACACGATCCTGACCGGGTCGGACGACCGCTCTGGCAGCACCATGCCGATCCTCGAGCCTGACGAGGGGGACGATCCCCCCAAGACCCGGATCGATTACTGCGACCCGGAGGACTACGACGCCAAGGATGCTCTCCTGGCCTTCCTGGCCCAGTCTCCCGAAACGGAGCTGGATCCCTACGGTCTCTGCCTGGATCCCTTCGACGTTTCCTTCTCCCGAATGACCTTCGAGGTCTGCCGGGGCGAAGACGTGACAGAGAATGTCAGCTCCGCCACACTGAACATCGGCGCGTATATGCGGGGCGAGCCCTTTGAGGAGGATACCGAGACCGCCGTACAGGCGGTGTTCATCCGCCTCCCCTACGCGGACCGGATGTCCTTCTCCGGCACCTACACCATCACCGGCGACACGGCCCCCTACACCCTGGCCGCCGGCATCAGCAACTGCGACATCTGGCTGAACAGAACGCTGAAACTGGACCTCCCCATCATCGCGGCTGCTCCCCAGATCACCTTCGACTATCAGCAGAACACCATTGCGCCGGAGGTCAGTCTCATTGCCAACGGCTCCGGCCGGGGCGTGGATCTCCAGCTGATGAAGCTGCTGAAGCAGGAACCGGACGGCAGCTGGACCGCAGCCGCAGTATGGACGGCAGGCGACGGCACCTCCGGCCCCACGATCCAGCATATCATCCCTGCCGAGGAAGCGGGCATCTACCGCCTGTACGCGGTGAATGTGTACGGTCTCAGCACCCTCACCGAGCCCTTTGAGGTCACGGTATTCAGCGAACCCATCGACGAGACCGACTACACGCTCCGTCTGTATGCGGAGGTGAACGGCGTCCAGGTGCCGGTCACGGGCGAGGAACCCTATTCCAACGCCGTGACAGCCCGCATCGAGCTCACGGCCGAGGGCGTCGAGCGCGGCCTCTACGCCGCCAATTGCGCCAGTCTGGAGACTCTCCTCACCCCCGGATCCTCCAGCTTTGCCTTCCAGCTGATGGATATGTACGGCTATACGCTGCAGGTCACTGCCTCCTACAGCCGCTTCGACACCACCGCCCCCAAGGTGGAGTACACGCTCCCCGACGTGGGAAAGACGAACCAGGCCTATTCCGTGACCATCACCGCGGAGGATACGGAGAGCGGCATCGGACTGCTGACCTTCGCCGGCCCCACGGGCACCCTGGTCCTGGAGGAGCAGAACGGGGTCTGGACCGGCCGGATCACGGAAAACGGCACCTATCTGATCACCGCGGAGGACAAGCTGGGCAACCGGACCCTGCGCAGCTTCACGGTATCCAACATCGACATGAACCTGCCCACCGCCACGATCACCCGGAGCGTCCCGGAAGGGGTATGGACCCTGCAGCCCGTGACGGTCTCCCTGAGCTTCGATAAGCCCAACGTGCTCATCACCAAGGTGGAGAAGGCCTCCGGCGAGCTCACCCAGAACAAGACGAACAAGACCCTGACCTTCAGCACCAACGGCGCCGCCACGGTGTTCTTCCGGGATGATTACGGCAACGAGGGCAGCGTGCTGGTGACCGTGAACAATATCTATACCGAGCCTCCCCGCCTGGCGGCGGTCCCGACGCTCTCCGAGGATGAGCTGAGCGTATCCGTCACCTTTGAAATGGAGCGGGGCGCGGACGGCGCTCCCCTGGACCTGGTCCGGGATCTCAGCCAGCTGACGGTCATCCACAACAGCGTCGCCTACCGGGCGGATGAGGCCGTGTACCTGCTGCGGGACAACGGCACCTACACCTTCACCGTGATCGATGATGTGGGACTGATGCAGGTCATCAAGCTGACGGTCTCGGATATCGACCGCAGCGCTCCCCGGATCACCGAGGTCCGCTGGACCTACGTCTACTACGACAGCGAGGGCCGGGAGCACAACGCCACCTACAACCTCAGCAGCATCCAGGGCGCCGGCTACCGCATCGCTTCCGACCTCTACCCCATGACAAACCAGAACGTGACCGTCACCGTCACAACGGATGTGCCCACCGCCATCATGGGCAGCTACGGCAGCGAGCTGAGCACCGATCACACTCTGGTTTACTACCAGAACGGCATGTACATCTACAATCTGGAGAAACGGAACGGACTTTCCGAGCATTACGGCGTGGATGTGGAGATCATCGACAAGACGCCGCCCACCATCACCCTGGAGAATCCGGAATACCTGATGTTCATCGAGAACCGGGATACCGGGGATTTCACCGACATGCTCAATGACTACACCGCCTCCGATACCTACCTGGGCGTGACCACCGATCTCACCGGTGAGGTGACCGTGGATTACGGCGGTCTGATCGTGGATGATCTGAGCAGGAACCCCTTTGACAAGTCCCACCCCTTCACCGTCACCTATTCCGTGAAGGATGCAGCGGGCAATGAGATCAAGGTCACCAGAACGGTGGTGCTCATCGGCATCAACGACGTGCTGGTCACCGTCAACGGAAGGCTGCCCAGCGCAAGCTCCATGGCGGAGTCCAGGGACGGGAGCGTGAAGCTGGAGCTCGTAAACTTCAGCGGGGTCTCCTATGTGACCTACGCCAAGGGCATGTACACCTTCGGTCAGATGAAGCGTACCGGCACTCTTGTCCCCCCGCAGGCGGACGGCTCCTTCCAGCTGAACAACCTGCCGGACGGCTGGTATACCTTCTTCATCCAGACGGAGACCCGGGACTACTTCAACCTCTACGTTTACGTAGGATAACGAAAGGAGGAGAGATCTACCATGTCAAAACGTATCCTATGCCTCCTGCTTGCGGCGATCTTTATCCTGGGGATCGGACCTCTGCCCGTCAGCGCGGCAGACGAGCCCACGACATACGCGATCTCCAACGGCTATCTGACCTACTCCATCAACACGAAAACCGGCGGCTTCTCCATCCAGACGGTGGAGGGCCATCCGGACAAGCAGTATGACAACAATATGCCGCTCCTCTACCATGAGGCGCGGGAACTGCCCGAAACCTCCTATGTCACCGTGCGCATCGACGGGAAGGACTACATCTTCGGCCGGGACTACGGTCTCTTCGGCCTGAGCTCTTCCCTCAGCAAGCCGGAGATCACGGACGGCGGGCGCATGATCTCCACCACCTGGACCATCAACGGCTACTCCGTGACCCAGAAGGTGGCCATCTCCGCAGACACCGACGCCGTGCTCCTGGGGAACCTGGGCTTCCAGTACTCCGTCACCAACAACTCCGGCTCCGCCGGGACGGTGGGCATCCGGGTGCTGTTCGACGCCGCCCTGGGCAACAATGTAGACGGTCCCTATGTGTTCGCGGATATCAACCCCTATGCCGACTGCATGGAACATGAGTACTCCGCTGCAGCCGGAACCATGCCGCAGCAGCTGCGGGCGGTAGACGCTCTGGTCAACGCCTCAAAGGCCTCCTACCTCTTCTTCAGCGGCTGGAACAACGGCACCGTGACGCCGGACCGGGTCATCGTCGGCCACTGGGCCAACCTGGCCAACACCCGGTACGACTATACCCCCGATCTCTTCTGCGACTATACCAACTACTCCAACGAATACCGCATCCCTGATACTGCCTATGCCATCTTCTGGTCGGAGCAGTCCCTGGCCGCCGGGGCCACCCGCACGGGCGAGCTGCTCTACGGCGTGGGCGCCTTCTCCCAGGATACCAGGGATCAGACCATCGGCCTGGATATCCTGGCGGATCCCATCGAGCTGAACGACACCTTCGACGCCTACCGGTCGGACACCATCACCGTCACCGTCAATGTGGACAACTCCCTGGATAAATCCGTGGATCTGGCCAATGCCACCGTAACCATCTCCGTGGAGGAGAAGACCGACGCCAAAGGAAATACCGTTGACGACGGCCTGCACGTGGTGGGGAACACGTTCCAGAACTTCGAGCTGAAGAAGGGCGATATCCGCAAGGCGGTCTTCACCATCAAGGTGGACGATCAGGCCTCCATGACCGCCAAACGCATCTATGTCGCTGTGGACGCCGTGACCATGGAGGGGGACCAGGTGGCGGAAACCGCCTCCCGTTACCTCTACATCCCCGGTCTCAGCGGCAAATACCCCAGCGTCACCTTCAACAGCATCACGCCGCCCATCGTCTATACGGAGGGATCGAAGGCGATCACCGTGAGCGGCGACGTAGAGGCTCTGCAGGCGCTGAGAGGCTCGGATAAATGGGACCTCTGGCTGGAGCAGGATACGGAAAAGGAGAACAAGCATCGGGTGCGCATCCCCAAGAGTGAGCTGACCTTCCTCACCAATACGGACGGTGAACTCAACGGCTTCACCTTCCTGACGAAGGAAGATCTGGTCGTCGGCAAATACCGCATCTTCTTCGAGCTGAAGGATTCCCTCGTCAGAGACTATGGCGTCAGCTCCTTCACGGTGAATCAGCGGCTGGAGGTCTCCGCAAACGAAAAATACAAGACCCGGTCCTACTCCATGGCCGCCATCGTCCGATACGACACCAGCAAGTACAAGGTCATCCTGTTCGATACGGAAGGCCAGTATCAGGATTTCCTGGAGGGCAAGCTGGAAAAGGACGGGATCAAGAACGACTTCTCCAAGAGCTATACCCCCCAGGGCGACACCTCGACCCAGGAGATCCTGGTCACTGTCCGGGGCATGATCACCGAGGCCTCCCGGGAGGAAAACGGAAGCTCCGTGACCTACTACCAGGCGGATTGCAAGGATAAGCCGGTCACCATCAACGGGATGCTCTCCTACACCAGCGACAAGCCCCTGCTCATTGAGCCTGCCCGGGATCTCAGCGGCACCGCCAAGACCGGCTGGCAGGTCTCCGGCGACGGCACCCTCAAGGTGATCAACTCCATCACTGTCTGGAAATATGAATGGAGCATCGCCTGCACCGACGGTTCGGTCTTCTCCCTGAACGGAGAGGCCAGCGGCATCAAGAACGCCAAGGATCTGGTGGTTTCCCTGGGCGGTGCAGCCTTCCTCATCCAGTCTGTCGGCGGGTGGCTGGTGGATCTGAAATACGGCGTACTGGCCGGCGACAACGAAAACGGCATCATCGTTCACGGCGTCGGCTTCGGCGGCTCCATCAGCATCCCCATCTCGAAGCCCGGCAAGAAGGACGAGAACGCCAACAACAACAACGAGAACAACAATAACAGCAACAATAACAGCAACGACAACAACAATAGCAATAATAACAACAGCAGCAACAATAACAATAACAATAATAACAACAGCAGCAACACAAACAGCAACAACAATAATAACAACAGCAACAACAATAGTTCGAACAGCAACAACACCAACCACGGCAGGAGCAGCTCCGTCGGTACCAAGAGGACCGTCGGCAGCGCCAGCTTCAGCAGCGGTCAGGTCAGGCTCACCAGTCTGGTAGCTGCAGGCGCCCGGAACAGGCGAAGCATCGGGATCGACTTCGCCGAGACCGGCTCCGGCAGCGACAACAACTCCGGAAATAACAACAACTCCGGAAGCGACAACAACTCCGGAAGCAGCAATGACTCCGGAAGCAGCAGCAACTCCGGAAATAACAACAACTCCGGCAGCGACAGCAACTCCGGGAGCAGCAATGACTCCGGAAGCAGCAGCAACTCTGGAAGCAACAGCAGCTCCGGAAACGACAACAGCTCCGGCGACAACAACAACGGGAACAACAACACGAACAACAACAGTTCCGGAACCGGCAACAGCGGCAGCAACGAGAACGAAAATGAGAATCAAAACGGCGATAAGCTGGAGAAGGATACCCATTTCAGCAACGGCAATCTCACCGCCACCGTGAACAACGTTCTCTTCGGCGAGCGGATGAACGATGCCGGCACCGCCATCGAGGACACCGGCTTCATCGGGATCGACTGCGAGGTGGAGCTGGGACTCCCCGCGGATGTGTTGGGTGATCTGATCAAGAACGTCGGCGGGATTTACGCCCACGTGGTCATCAACACCATCGACAACAACTATGGCCTGGACTTCGGGATCATGATCAAGCGGATCGGCGCCGAGGTCAATCTGGCCTTCAAGGAGACCGAGATCAACGGCAAATCCGCGATCCTCCCGGACCGGATCGCCTTCTACATCCGGGATGGGCTGAAGATCCCCCTGTATCCCCCCACCCTCTTCATGACCGGTCTCGGCGGAGGTCTCTCCGATCTGGCCGACACCTTCTCCGGGCAATTTGAAACCCTTCCTCCTATCACCCTGGACCTTTACACCCGCCTTGAGCTCATTGAGACCATGATCGGCGATTTCACCCTTAAGGCCAACCTCTCCGGCCTCCAGCTGGACGGGGACATGAAGTTCAAGTACGCAAAGGACGGCGTTTTCGATCTCAAGGCCGGCATTTCCGCCCGCTGGCTCGACCCCTGGAACCTGTCCCTTTACGGCGAGGTCAATATCCTGAAGGGAATGCTCCACGGCACCCTGAAGATCCTGATCTCGGAGGACTTCTTCGGCGGCTACGCGGCCATCGCCGTCTGCATCCCGGATGAGGTCCCGGTGGTGGGCGGCAAGGATATCGGCGGTCTGGAATTTGCCGTAAACAACAAATTCATCGGCGGCAATTTCCGGGTCATCGGCATCACCTTCGGCGTGATCTATTACTGGGATGGCGATTTTGACTTCGGCGAAGGCATCGACCTGGAGCTGTTTGAGGACGCCTATCCGGACGCCCTGGCCGTGGTGCCCGGCTGCGGAGAGGACGGTCTCCGCTACCTGGCGGTCTACGGCAGCAACTTCCATCACCTGGCCGTCTCCGAGGGCATGACGCTGATGGACGGCGGCTCCCGGCAGATCATCGTGGAAAAGCCCTCCGGGGAAGACGCGATCCTCCTCTGCACAGAGTATATGGGCGCCGACGTTCCCAGGCTCTCCGACCTGACCTTCACCGTGAACGGCACCGCGTATCCCCTGACGCCGGACGATGGAATGGGGAACGGCAACTGTCTGATCCAGACGAGAAGCGACGGCACCTTCATTTACATCTCCGACCGGAATATGGCGGGGCTGCCGGACAACAGCGTGTTCGAGATCGCCTGCAGTTCCGGTTCCCTCAGCCCCATCAAGGCAGCCGGCGCGGACGATGTCCCTGTGCTGACGAACGTCACCTTCAACCATGCCGCCGAGACTTCCCGCACCGTGGACGTTTCCTGGGATGTGACAAAGGACCTGGCGGTGAACAGCACCGTGGACGTTTTCCTCACCCAGACCCCCGACGCGGTCAGCACCGTTCAGGAGAACTCCAGCGGCGATCCTGAGGCCTTCGGCTTCCGTCTGGCCCATCTGGACACGGCGGCCATCCAGGACGGCAGCTGCCGGCTGGAGATCCCCGAGAGCTTTGCCAGCGGCGACTATTACGTGCTGGTCATGATCGGCTCCGACGCGGGAGGCATCACCACCTTCCAGACGGCGGGGACCCTCCGGTACACCAACACCGACCTGCCTCAGCCCATCCGCAGCGCGGCGCTCTCCTACGCCGGTGACGGCAGATTCAGCCTGGAGATCCAGGATGCCGACAGCATCGACTATACCGACTACCTGGTCGAGCTGGAATCCATGGACGGAAGCCCCGTCTCCAACGCCCTTCTCCAGTGCAGCGCGGGCAGCGACGGCATCGTCTTCGGCCCCACCATGGATCTGATCCCCGGCACGGCGTATCGGGCCAAGATCATCACGATCCGGGAGACTGAGGAACAGATCTTCTACGGCGACAGGCCCGTGTACACGGCCTATGCGGCGCTCCCCGCCCAGAGCAAGCCGGTGCTGACCTCCCTCCGGAGCAATGTGCAGAACGGCTACCTCACCGAACAGATCCTGAACGCGGAATACACCTTCGACAAGCCCGTCATTCTGACGGTGGAACTTAATGATGAGTCCATCACGCTGAACGATACGAATGCGGCGGGCAAGTACATCCCGGCCACAAGCTTCCGCTTCCAGCGGGAGCTGCCGGACGGCGACTACCTCATCCAGTTCACCGCGCTGAATCCCACCACGCAGGACAGCATCACCAGTCTGGAGCTGTATGCGGCCCAACCCGAGGCTGTCCTGGGGGTCACCGTGGATACGGAAGCCCCCGTCCTGGAGCTGGATCAGACCAGGATGCAGAGTCTGGCGGAGACCTCCGCCCTCTTCGGCGGCAACACCGTATTCGCTGAGGAGGACGGCAGCTACCGGATCCTCGGCATCACGGAGCACAACATCCGGTTTACCGTGGACGGCAGCAGCAGCGGCTTCACTCTGGAACAGGGCCGCTTCACCGTCAGCGGCACCCTCCCCAGCGGGGAGCTCACCCGGGACGTGCTCCTCTCCGCCATGGACGCGGCGGGCAACACCACCGAAGCGGTGGTCACCGTCGTCAACTCCTCCCTCAAATTCAAGGGCATCGAGACGGAGGTCGACGGAAAGTTCTACCAGAGAGGCGATACTCTGGAGTTCGGCCTGGGCGAGACCAGGCAGATCCGGGTATATGCCGTGATCGAATCCGTGAAGGGCGAGAGCCGGGTCCTTCTGGATCCCGCCGAGGTCAAATGGGAGCTCTTTGGGGAGCGGAACATCATCAGCCTCAGGGAAAGCGGCGATGCTTACATCACCCTGTCCGCGGACCGGGAGGGGGAAACCGTCCTGGGCTTCAACTACGGCGGAGCCGATGTGGAATCCGGTGCGACCGTGAGCTTCGGTACGGAGGACTTCCTCCGGATCCGGGTCGGCAGCAGCGATCTGCCCGCCGCCCCCATCGGGATCACGGTCCGGGGCACCACAGGCATGTACACCCTGGACGGCGCCATGCTGGGGACCACGGAGGGTATGGAATACGACTCCGGCCCGAACTTCACCCACCCCACCCGCTGCGGCAACGGGAAGACCGAAGGCCTGGCTGCCGGCATCTACTATGTGCGCTACGCGGCGACGGAAGGTGCTCCGGCCAGTCTGGCTGCCACTGTGGTCATCCCGGTGGTCACGATCCCCGGAAACGCCGGAAGTGCGGAGCCCCAGGGTCCGGTGCAGGTGACCGGAAAAGCCGTCGGAAACGGCCGGATCATCCTGTCCGAAGAAACCGTTGAGGCCGGAGGCAGCGTTGACGTCACGATCCTGCCCGACAGGGGATCCCTGCTGGATTCGGTGAAGATCAACGGAAAGGCCGTACCGGTCCACGGCAGATTCACGCTGAAGGCGCTGAAGGAGGATACGGTGATCGAGGCCGTCTTCGTGAAGATGACCTCGGCAGAGGACTGGGTCAATCCCTTCCGGGATATCCAGGCAAGCGACTGGTTCTTTGCGGATGTGTCCTATGCCTGCCGCAGCCGCTGGATGAACGGCGTGAGCGCGGACCTCTTCGACCCCAAGGCTTCCCTCACCAGAGCCACCTTCGTCACGGTGCTCTATCGCTTCGAGCTCCAGCCGGAGGCCGGTGCCAATCCCTTCCGGGATGTGGCCGGGGGGATCTGGTATGAGGAGCCTGTGGCCTGGGCCAGCGGAGCGGGTATCGTCAAAGGCGTCGGAGACGGACAATTCTCCCCGAACCAGGCGATCACCCGGGAACAGATGGCCACTATGCTGTACCGCTACCTCCAGTACCGCGGTCTGGATGTCAGTGCGTGGGACCGGACGGATCTCTCCGGCTTCGAGGATGCTGGAAAGATCTCCGGTTACGCCGCTGAGGCCATGCGGTGGGCTGTGGGCTGCGGTCTCTTCCGGGGCAGAACGGATACCGAGCTGGCTCCCGGCGGCATCGCCACCCGAGCGGAGATCGCCACGGTCTTCCGCCGCCTGGAGGACCTGATCAGCAACAGCTGATCCCAAGGAAAACCCGTCCTGGCGGAATCCCTTCCGCCAGGACACAGAAAACGAGGCCGCGCGGTGTTCCGCGCGGCCTCGTATAACAGGCGGGCAGCATCGCCCGGGAGCTTACTGATACACGCTCTTGAATGCCTTCCAGGTCTTTTCCATCCCCTCCGGGAAGGGGGTGTAGCTGAGGCCCAGCTCCCGGGTGATCCGGTCCCCCCGGTAGAGCTCGCTTTCCTCCTCCGTCAGGGGGAAGGGTACGGGGATGTTCTCCTCCAGCACCTGGGCTGCGGTCACCGGCCGGGTGACGAAGGGGATGTCGCTCACCGCCGCCAGCGTCTCCGTATAGGAGGCGTAGTCCAGCACCTCCGGGGCAGCCAGGTTATAGGTCTTCCCCGCCGCCTCCGGCCGGGTGACGCAGGCCAGGATGGCCTCCGCCGCGTCCTTCACAAAAACGAATTGGAAACGGGAGGAGGCGTCGGAGGGCACCGGGATCTCCAGCCCCTGCACGATGCGCCGGATGTACCAGGACTCCCGGGGGGCATAGTTATAGGGACCGTAGATAAAGGCGGGCCGCAGGATCACGGGCTCGATGCCCCGCCTGAGGCATTCCGTCTCCAATTCCCGCTCCAGCAGGACCTTGTTCCAGATATACTCTGCTGCGGGACCTGTACCCTTTGCATCCTGCAGAGGGGAACTCTCCTCCGGGATCACTCCCGGTCGACGCATGTACACATCCGCCGTGCTGATGAGGATATACCGCTTCACCGAGCCGGGAAGATGATCCAGCAGGAATGCGATATCCCCCGGGGCGTAGGCGCACAGGTCCACCGCCGCGTCATAGACCGTCTCCGGCAGCCGGGAAAGCCCGTCGGCATCGTGCCTGTCGCTCCGGTATTCCCGGAGATGGGGATAATGGGTCATGGCGTACCGCCCCCGGTTCACCAGGGTCAGCTCCATATCCTCCCGCCTGGAAGCGAAGATGCAGAAGATCCGCCCCAGGAAATAGCTCCCGCCCATGACCAGAACATTGTAAGCCATCGTTGATCTCCCATCGGGTATACGGGGGCCTGCCGTCCGGCAGGCCCCCGTATGGTCCAGTCTGTTCAGATATTGTCGCTGGTCTTGTCGAAATACTTTTTGATGTCGAAGGAGCCCAGCTCCCGGCCGAAGGCGCCGGTGATGTTCAGGCTCAGGCCGTTGTGGCCGACGCCGAAGAAGAAGCCGCCGTCGTGGAGGGTCTTGGGGTTGATGACTACCAGGCCCTGCATGCCGTTGCAGTTCTCCTCCACCCACTCGAAGATGTAGGCATCGTCCCGGAGCTTGATGTAGTAGCAGGGGCTGGACCAGGTGGCGCCGCCGCTGTTGTCCCCCTGGAAGATGGTCCAGCTGGAGCTCTCGGGAGAGCTGTACACATGGATGGAGCTCATCTT
>JAEEGL012419109.1_pt1 | contig 13711 bp, 9 predicted proteins | sample 9134231 | NCBI WGS metagenome assembly JAEEGL01 (sample SAMN16246548, study PRJNA631951) | gut metagenome | biome: gut microbiome; feature: rumen; material: fiber-attached | host: Bos | place: Iran: Karaj | collected 2018-10 | reverse complement strand
GCGTGCAGCGGTCCGGGATAGAGCCCTGCCTGCCGCGGTCTGCGGGCGGAGGCGCCCATCAGCAGGATGAAGCAGAGGATCGTGAGCACAAAGCTCACCGCGCCGATGGGATAGACGGCATACCGCAGCCCATACACCGCGCCGTACACGATGTGCACGAACCGGTATCCGTCCTCGACGGGCAGACCGTCGGCGAGCATGCCGTACAGACGATAGATGCGGGTGTTGTCATGAAGATATTCTCCGCGGTCTCTCACCGGTCTTTCCAGTGTGATGTCCGTGAAGGTCTCCGTTTCGTCATACATGTTGCGGTATTCACTCAGATAGACGAGGATCTCCTTCCAGCCGTTTTCGTATGTGTAGTTTTCCATTCCCGCGATTGCCTGTACGTTGGACGCGGCGATCTCTCCGTTCTCGTCAAAGAGGACGTAGCGCAGGTTGGTCGCGGTGTCCGAGTAAACCACGTCGAGCGGCTCGGCGGCATAGTAACTGGCGTACAGAATATGGTGCACGATGAGATTGGCGTCCGTCCGCATTCTCGAAATGTCATGCTTTTCGATCAGCAGGTCCTTCGGTGTCGTGTAGAACTCCTCGTTGAACATCAGCCATGCCGAGACCACGCAGCCGACGGTCAGCGCGGCGCAGAGGATGACGGCGGCGAACAGAAGCGCCTTCCGGAGCGCGCCGGTGGATTCGTTTTTCATCGCTTGTCCTCCATTTTGTAGCCCTGTCCCCATACGACCTTCAGAACCCGCGGCTCGGCGGGGTTGATCTCGATCTTCTCGCGCAGGTGCCGGATGTGCACGGCGACGGTGTTGTCGCTGCCGAGCGGATTGTCGTGCCAGACCGCGCGGTAGATCTCCTTCGGGGAGAACACCTGCCCCGGATGGGTGATGAGCAGCTTCAGGATGTCGTATTCGAGCGGCGTGAGGCTGACGGGCTCCCCGTCGAGCGTCACGGTCTTCGCGCGGTCGTCGAGCTCGATCCCGCCGATCGACGCCGTCTCGGACGACCCGGTCCCGCCGCGTCCGCCGAGCTGCATGTACCGCCGCAGCTGGGACCGCACCCGCGCCGTCACCTCGAGCGGGGAAAAGGGCTTGGTGACGTAATCGTCCGCCCCGACGTTCAGGCCGAGGATCTTGTCCGTGTCCTCGCTCTTCGCCGTGAGGAAGATGACCGGGACGTTGGAGGTCTCTCTCAGCTTCGCGAGGGCGGAGATCCCGTCGAGAGAAGGCATCATGATGTCGAGCAGGATGAGGTGGATGTCCTCCCGCCCGACGATCTCGAGCGCCTCCCGGCCGTCCGACGCCGTATAGAGGCAATAAGCCGGATCGTTCAGGTAGATTTTCAGGGCGTTCACGATATCCGGCTCGTCGTCGCAGATCAGGATGTTGTACATGGGAACCTCCTTCCGGTTGATGCTCTCAGTATAGCAGAAACGGTCTTAAGATGGTAGGGGCAAACCGATTAAGATTTTATGAAGCCGATCCTTTTCTCATATTTTACATCGGCCGCGGGGGAAAGTCAAGCGGAAATAAGGGCAGCCCCCGCGCCTTTGACACAAACCGCGCGTCCGCCGTCCTATAATGATCCCGGGAGGTGAGCGTATCGGGTTTTACGCGGATATCCTGTTTCTCATCGACTTTTCGATGGACTTTCTCACGCTGACCCTCGCTGCCCGCGCGATGAAAAAACCGCTCCGGAAGAAGCGGTTCCTCCTCGGGGCGGCGTTCGGCGGGCTTTCCGGCGTGATCCTCACGGCAGCCTCCCCGCCGAGGCTCGCAGAAACCGCCGCCGGTATCCTCGTCTCCGCCGTCATGACGCGCCTCGCGTACGGGAGAGCGGGCGGGATCGCGCGGTTTTTGCGGGAGAGTGTCACCGTCTGGGGCGCGGGGGCCCTGCTCGGCGGGATCGTGACCTTTCTCGTGCGGCTCGGCTCCCCGGTATTCCTCCCCGGCGAGGACCGCTTCCCGACGGCGCTCGTCCTCTCGGCGGTCCTCTCCCTCGTTCTCTCGCGCATTCACCGCACGCACCAGACCGGCCGGACGACGATGCTGCGCTTCACGGCGGGCGGGGAGTCCTTCGGGATGCCCGCGCTGTGCGATTCCGGCTGTCTCGCGCGGGAACCGATCGGCGGGCTGCCCGTGGTCCTCGTCAAAGAACGGGCGGTGCCAGCCCTCGCCGCGCGGGTGAAGGCAGCCGATCCCGCGCTCCGCATCCGCGCCGTGCCGCTCACGGGATTCGGCGGGGAGAGGGTGCTCTTCGGCGTCGTCCCGGAGAAGCTCGCGATCGCGGGCAGGGAGACCGAAGCGGTCGTCGCGCTCGATCCGGGGGAGGGGACCTACGGCGGTGCGGACGCGATCGTGCCGGAATGAATTCGAATCCAAAAGACAGGAGGCCATATCATGTCGATCATACAGACGATCCGGGAGGCGGCCGAACTCGTGGCGCAGGCGTTCCGGAGGGATGGGGAAATCTATTACATCAACGGCCCGGAAGCGCTTCCGCCGCCCCTGACGCCCGAGGAGGAGGCCGAGATCCTCTCGCGCTTCGACGAGGACCGCAGCCTCGCCGACACGCTGATCCGGCACAATCTGCGGCTCGTGGCGTACATCGCCCGGAAGTTCGAGAGCTGCGGGACGGGGATCGAGGATCTGATCTCCATCGGGACCATCGGGCTCATCAAGGCGGTGAACACGTACAAGACGGACCGGGGCATCAAGCTCGCGACCTACGCGTCGAGGTGCATCGAAAACGAGATCCTCATGCACATCCGCAAGAACGCGCCGCACCGCGGGGATCTCTCCATCGACGAGCCCCTCACGTCGGACGGGGACGGCGGGGAGCTCTCCCTCTCGGACGTGCTCGAATCGGGGGACGGTCCGGTCGGCGCGGAGCTCGAGCGCGAGGAGGACGCCCGGGTCGTGCGGGAGGCGGTCGCGTCGCTCGAGGACCGGGAGCGGGAGATCATCGAGCTGCGCTACGGACTGGGCGGGCGGCGAGAAATGACGCAGAAGGAGGTCGCCGAGGTGCTCGGGATCTCGCAGTCCTACATCTCCCGTCTCGAAAAGCGCACCATCGAACGGCTCCGCCGCCAGATCGCGCGGAAGGTATAGCGCATGCAAAAAAGGAGCCGTCGCGCGTACGGCTCCTCTTTCCGATCCCCGGCTCATTCGCCGAAGTAGATCTTCATGAATCCCTGGATCTGCTTGTTCATGCTCTTCTGGATCTTCTTGTATTTCGACGCGACCGCCGTGTCGTTCGCCACCACCATGTCGCGGAACAGGTAGGGCAGACGGGACAGCTTTTCGCCGAACTGGAAGGTGAAATCGAGCTTGCGGCCCGCCATGATGAGGTCGACGACCTGCGCCGTTGCGGGCTCCGCGGAATAGCGGCTCTTCAGGGCGACGTCATAGTACGCCGGGAAGACCGTCTTGTAGGATTCCGCCGAGAGGACCTCATAGAGCGTGCCGACGAAATCGAGGTCGTCGGTCGGGATCGTCAGCGGCACCGCGAAGACGGTGAACTGGTCCCAGCAGTTCGTGTAGTAGCCTTCCTGCAGCTCGTTGAACTTCGGCAGCGGCAGGATGCCGTAGGTGTCCTCCATCACGGTGAGGGACTCGGTCGTCTCGCCGAAATAGAGCTGGGTCATCGCGACGCGGCCCGTGGCGAAGATCGCCGGGATGTGCCGCCAGTCGCCGGCCGAATCAAAGAGGCTGCCCTCGGATTCGTGGTAGAGGGACGCGATCAGCTCGAGCGCGCTCACCGTCGCATCGCTGAAGAAGGTTACTTCAAAATCGTCCGCGCCGCGGATCGTCAGGACCGGGGAGATGTTGAGCGCGGCGAGCCAGACGTCGTGCGTGTTGACGCCAGAGCTCGTGACTGCGTAGCCGTGGACGTCGTCCGCGTCGTGCTTGCCGTTGCCGTTGACGTCCTGCCAGATGCCGGAGGTGATCTCCTTCAGCTTTTCGACCGTCCAGACGCCCTCGAACACGAGGTTGTAAAGGTCTTCCGAGCTGTAGCCGTACTGCTCCATGATCTGGTAGTTGAAGAACATGCCGTAGGTGTAGAGCAGGGTCGAGATCGACAGGTCGGAGTCGATGCCGAAGAGCTTGCCGTTGACCGTCGCGTCGCCGTTCGCGAGCTGGTTGTGCCACGGCTGGCTGAGGTCCACGAGCGGGATGTCGAGCCAGTTGTAGAGCACGCCGGAGGTCACGGGCGTGTAGGTCTTGTAGTTCACGAAGCCCACGATATCGAAGTCATGCGTGCCGGAGGTGACGGTCGTGATGACCTGATTCTCGGGGTTGCCGTTCGCGAGGGTGCCGATCTTCACGTTGAAGCGGTCCTCGATGCGGATGTTGCGGTCATAGACGGCGTCGTTGGTCGCTTCGCCGGTGAGCTCCTCGGAGAAGATCTCGTAGAACTTTCTCTCTTCGGTGCAGACCGTGAAGTCGCGGCCGTTGAAATTGTTCGCGGGGAGGTTGTCGGGGATGCGCTGCCGAAGTTCGAGGGACGAAAGCTGGGATTCGTCCTCTTCCTCGGCCGCTGCGGGCGCTGCCGTCGTCTGCTCGGGCGCGGGATCGCTGCTCTGCGGGTCCGCGCTCTTCTCGGAACAGGAGACGAGGGCGGGCAGGAGCATCAGCACGGCGAGCAGAAGGGAGAGTATGCGTCTTTTCATCGGTGGTTTTCCTTTCGCTGTCATGGATTCGAATGCTTTATTATAGCATATCGCCGCCGGGTTTGCAAGGGAACGCCGGGAAAAAGCGGAGGCGGTCAGAGAATTTGGACGGGTTCCTTCGAGACCTGCGCGATGATGTCGTCGTGGCCGGGCAGACGGATCTTCACGCTGCCGGAGCGGTCCGCCGCCACGGTGAGGGAGGTCACGGCGCCGCCCTTCCACGAAGCCGAGACGGTGTAGCCGCCGCGCGCGCGGAGATTCTCGAACGAGCCGTCGAGCCACTGCGGAACGGCCGGGAGCAGGGAGACGAAGCCCTCGTGGCTCTGCATCACCATTTCACCGATGCCCGCCGCGCCGCCGAAGTTGCCGTCGCTCTGGACCGGCGGATGCGCGTCGACGAGGTTCGGGAACGTGGATCTCGTGAAGAGGAGCCGGATGTGTTTGCAGGTTTCCTCCGCCTTGCCGAGGCGCGCGAAGAGGCTGATGAGCCACGCGCGGGACCACCCGGTGTGACCGCCGCCGGCAGCGAGCCGTCTCTCGAGCGTCACTTCGATCGCGCGGAAGAGCTCGGGGGTCGCGCGGGTGATCTGCGCCGCCGGATAGAGCCCGAACGCGTGCGAGATGTGCCGGTGGCCGGGTTCGCATTCGTCGTAGTCCTTGAACCACTCCATGAGCTGTCCGTGTTTCCCGACCCGCAGAGGCACCATTCTCGCCCGGATCGCCTTTGCCTTCTCGCCCGCCGCGGGATCGATCCCGAGGATGTCTTCGCATTCCGCGTAGAAATCGAGAAGCCCGCCGACGATCTCGACGTCCATCGTCGGGGAGATCGCGAGGTAAACCGGACGGCGCTCGCTGTCGAAATAGCGGTTTTCCGGCGAGGTGGACGGGCCGGTGTGGAGGTATCCGTCCGGGCCCTCGAAGAGCGTGTCCATGAAGAATTCCGCGCAGTTGCGGATATACCGGTACGCCGTGGTCCGGAGGAAGTTCTTGTCTCCCGTGTAGAGCCAGTGCTCCCAGAGGTGATAGGCGAGCCACGCGCCGCCGAGGGGCCAGAGTCCCCAGAGACCGTCCGCCGCCGCCGCGAAGCCGTAGATATCGGAGAGGTGATGCACCACCATGCCGCGGGCCTCGTAATTCTCCCGCGCGACGCGTTCGCCGCCGGGGAGGAGATACCCGTTCATGTAGTCGAACAGGGCGGACGTGCATTCGCCGATGTTCGCCTCCTCCGCCTGCCAGTAGTTCATCTGGAGGTTGATGTTCGTGTGGTAGTCGCTGTTCCACGGAGGCGTGAGGCCGTCCGCCCAGACGCCCTGCAGGTTCGCGGGCAGCGTGCCGGGACGGGAGGAGCCGATGAGGAGATACTTGCCGAACGCGTAGTAGAGCGAGAGCAGGCCGTCGTCGCGCGCGTCGGGATCGTTCTTCAGCCGCTCGAGGCGCTCGTTCACCGGAAGGGCTTCGAGCGCGGGATCGGCGGGGAAGGATATGTCGGAGCGGTTCATCAGCGCCCGGTGGTCCTCCACGGCCTCCTTCCGGAGCGTGTCCCAGCCGGCGAAGGTCTTGTCGAGCAAATCTTCGGCCGCGTTCACGAGGTTGAAGGACTTGAAGGCCGTGACGATGACGGTGTAAAGCTCCAGACGGGAGGCGTCCTTCACGTCGACGCCCGCTTCGGAGACGGACGCCGCGCCGTCGGTGACGATCTTGGTCTTGATGAGGAAGCGGTTGTCGTTCACGGCTGTCCCGCAGACGGCGGCGATCCCTTCGGGGGTGACCGTCAGATGACGGATGTTCTCGCGGCGGAACCGGATCCCGGCAGAGAACGCGGCGGACGCGGTGAAGCGGGAAGCGATCAGCCCCGCCGGATAGGAGGCAAAATACTCGCGCGCATAGGACACGCCGCCGCGCTCATACGCTACCGTGCAGACGCCGTCCGTGAGGTCGATGTCCCGGCGGTAGTTCTCCGCCTCGTCGTCCTCATGCAGGCGGACGCGGATCTCGCCGGCGTACTCGTAGGCGCGGATGCGGTTGAAGCAGTCGCTCATGTTCTCGAGCGCCCACATGTCCGCGTCGTATTCGCGGCCTTCGAGGAAGAGCTCGCGGATGTGCCGGATCTTGTCCGCGAATCCGTCGACCTTGGTATTCATCGGGCCGCCGTCCCAGATGGATTCCTCGTTGAAGGTCAGGCGTTCTTCGCCCACGCCGCCCCAGACCATGAGACCGGCGGAGCCGCATCCGACGGGGGACGCGTTGTCCCACTGCGGCGCGGCGTTGGCGAGGTGCAGGATGTAGTTTTTCATGGTGCCTCCTCTTTGGAAAAGATAGAAGTATAAAGGTGAGGGAAGAGGTGCGCCGGAATCCGCGGACGGATCCCGGAAGAAATCAAAGGCGCGTCATACGGTGTGCTCCGTGCGGAGGATGACCTCCTCCTGCATGGTGGGGGAGAGACGGACGAAATAGTCGCTGTATCCGCCGATGCGCACGACGAGATCGGCATATTCTTCGGGATGCACCCGCGCGCGCTCGAGGGTCTCCCGGTCCGTGACGTTGATCTGGATCTCGAAGCCGCCGCGGGCGAGGTAGGTCTTGACGAGCGTTTCCACGGCGTTAAGGCTCTTTTCGTTGAAGACCGATTTCGTGAACTTCATGTTGACGGCGATCCCGCCGATGAATTTCCAGTGCTCCCATGAGGTCGAGGACAGCACGGAGGCCGTCGGACCCTCGGCTTCGCGTCCCTGCGCGGGTCCCGATCCGTCGCCGAGCGGGAAGCCGGCCAACCGTCCGTCGGGGGTCGCGCCGGTCGAGCGTCCGAAGATGTCGTGCATGATCCAGCAGAACATGCTCGGGATGAGCCTGCCGTTTCGGAAGGGGACGCGGTGCTTTTCGCATTCCGCGGCGAGAAAGGCGGAGATCTCGGCGACGAATCCGTCCGGGGATCCCGGGTCGCGGCAGTCGCAGCCGTATTTCGGCAGGGCGCGGATCATCGCGAGCAGACCGGGATCGTCCCGGTAATCCGAGGCGAGGGCCGCCTTCCACCGGGTAAAGGTGACGGCGTGCCGCTCATAGACGAGCGTGCGGATGGCGTAGAGCGCGTCCGCGAGGTTCGAGACCCCGACGAACGACGGCGTGATCCAGTTGAACCGCGCGCCGCCCTCCTCGATGTCACACCCCGTTTCGAGGCAGTCGTGCACGAAGCAGGAGAGCAGGGGATCGGCGCAGTACTTTGCCCGCTCCCAGCGCCCGAAGGTCTCCCGGCGGCAGTTCTCCGCGATGCGGCGGGAGAGATGCGCCTTGTATTTCCGCATCAGGTCCTCGAACGCGGGGCATTCGCCGTCGTCCGGGAGGATCGAACAGAGCTCGGCGGGCATGTTCATGTACGGGGACGCGACCCAGACGTTCGAGCAGGCGACGGGCGTGATCTCGACGCAGGTGGAGTGGATGTATTCCGACGCCTCTTCCTCCGTGAGGCCGTAGTATCTGAGGCCTTTCTGAATGACGTCGTCGTTGAAGATCGCGGGATGGGACCGCCCGCGGGACAGGATTTCGAGCGCGAGGTGCAGATCCTCTTCCGGCGTATCGGACGTGCAGCAGAATCCCACCGAGGGATAGACGAGGCGCACGTCGTCGATGGCACGGAGGAACATCCGCGTGAGGGGATTCGAGACGACCGTCCCGTCCGGGAGCCGTCCCCCGACCATGAGCCCGCAGGAGAGGCCGTTCGGCACGCGCCGGTTGATCTGGATGCAGAGGCAGTCGATCAAAGTCTGCGCTTCGCCGTCCGTGAGGATGCCCGCCGCCCTGTCCGCCTCGTAGTACGGCAGCAGCCAGCGGTCCGGTCGTCCGAGCTGGAATTGCAGCATCGACGGTCTGAGCGGCTTGACGGAGATCGCATAGGTCACGAACGCCGCGGACTGCACGGCTTCACGGAACGTGCGCGCGGGCATTTTCGGCACCCGGCGGCAGACGGCGGCGATCTCGCGGTATTCCGCTGCCCGGCGTGCGTCCCCGGCTCCGTCGGATTCCGCGGCGAGCGCTTCGGCACGGTCCGCGTACCGCTCCGCGAGGATTTCCACCCCTTCGAGGCAGGTCTTCGCCGCGAGATAGAAGTCCTCCTTCTTCACCGATTCCGGATCGTCGGGATCGAGCGCGGCGCGGTATTCGTCGATCAGGGCCGCGATGCCCGACGTGCCGAGGGAGAGGAGCCTCCGGTAGTCGATCGCCATGTGCGAATCCTGTCCGATGGACGGATGCGAGAAGCGCGCGGCTTCGTTCGCCCGGCGGAAGCGCTCCCGCTCCTCGTCGGTGTATGTCCGGGACGCGGGACGCCCGACGATGAGTTCGTCCGGCGCGATGTCGACGGTCCACGCGGCGTACGCGGCCTTCACGGCACCGGCGATGCGCCGCTTGAAGCTCGGATTGCCGGCGTCCTCGAGATACGCGGCGTTGAAAAAGCCGTAAAACTCGTCGTAATTCACGACCGGCTTCAGCGCGTCCGCACGCAGCCGCCCGATCCGTCCGGCGTCAAACCCTTCCATGCTCATTCTCCTTTCCTGTCCGGGGATTCATTCTTCTTCGTTCTCCGATCCCTTCGCCTTCATCTTCGTCCGCTTCGGCGGCATCACTTCGGCGAGCGGATTCGCGGCCATGGCTTCCTCCATGTGCTCGTTCGACACGTGCGTGTAGATCTGCGTCGTGTTGAGCTGCTCATGCCCGAGGATGTCCTTGAGAACGCGGATATCCACCTCGCCCGACTGATACATCAGGGTCGCGGCGGTGTGGCGGAGCTTATGCGTCGAGTAATTCTTGTATTCGAGCCCGGCCTCGCCGAGGTATTTTTTCACCATCCACTGCACGGTCTTGACGGAGATCCGGCGTCCCTGCCCGGAGAGGAAGAGCGCGCTCTCGCCCTTCTGCTTTGCGGGCGTTTCCCGCCGGATCGGCAGATACGCGGCGATCGCGGCGCGGCAGGCGTCGTTGAGGTAGACGATCCGCTCCTTCGAACCCTTGCCGATCACGCGCATCGAGCGCAGCTCCTTGTCGAGGTCGGGAAGGCTGATCCCCGCGAGCTCCGAGAGCCGGATCCCGCAGTTGAGAAAGAGCGTCAGGATGCAGTAATCCCGTTCCCGGGTCTTCGAGTCCGCGTCCGCTGTCACCGCGCCGAGCAGCTCCATGCATTCCTCGACGCTCAGGTATTTCGGCAGGGATTTCTTCAGCTTCGGCGTTTCGATATCGCCGGCGGGGTTGTTCTCGAAGAGGTGCATCCGCGTCGTGCAGTACTTGTAAAACTGCTTGATCGCGGACAGCTTGCGCGCCATCGCGCGGTTTTCGTTGTCCCGCCCGTCCTTCACGAAGGAGAGAAAGTCGTACACCTCGCCGGTCGAGACCGAGGCGAAGAAGGCGTTGTCGAGCGGCCGGATGTCGATGGCGTCAAAGGCCTCTCCCGCCGTCGGCAGACCGCCGCGCGAGGCGACGAGCCACCGGCAGAAAGTCCGCAGGTCGAAGAGATATTCCGTCACGGTTTTCGGAGAGCATCCCTGCACCACGTCCTTGTAGCGCGCGAAGTCCCGGACGAGGGGAGGAAACTGCGCGCGGAATTCCATATCGGTCATTGGGGAACACCTCCGTTTCGGTCTCCTTTATTATACAACAATCTTTATGTTTTTAGTGGATTTTCTGTAAATTTTCACCGGGCAGACTTGTATTATCCGCTAAAAAACGGTACAATAAGCACGAAGCAGAACCATACCGGCGACATCCGGGCAGGCAAGCGAACCCGGTCCCCCGGTATTTCATTTTTTCAGGGAGCGTTTATGAAGGAATTCTGGAGCGAAAACGGAAAATATGTCGGAAAAATGCTCATCAATCAGTTCGGAGCGACCTTTTTCGGCATCATGCTCGTGATGGCGGCATCCGCGGCGCAGAGTCAGCGGATCTGGCTGAGGCTGTTCGCCAGCTGCTTCGCGACGCTGTTCTATCTCTACCTGATCTACAACGTCCTCTGGGAACACGGCGGACAGGACCGTATCCGCGCAGATGCCGGACGCGCGTCACGCAAGCCGCTCACGGGCCTGTGGATCGCTGCTCTCGCGAACATCCCGAACTTCATCATCGCGGCGCTCATCATCGTCAGTCAGCCTTTCAAGGACACCGAGGCATGGGCGGTGAGCGTCAACGTCGTCGGCCGCGCGCTCGCGCTTCTCTGGGAGGGGATGTACGCCGGGATCGTCGCGACCTATTCGCCGATCAACCCGATCATCCACCTGCTCGACATTTTCCCGGCCCTGTTCGTGGCCTGGGCGGCCTATCTCCTCGGCCTCAACAACAAGCGCCTCCTCCAGCCCTTCGAGCTCAAGCAGCCGGCGGGAAAGGAAAACGCCAAGAGCAGCAAGTAAACCGCATACAAGATTTTGAAAATCCGTCTTTCCGGGCGGATTTTTCTGTTTTTCACATAAACCTCTTGACAGCCGCGCGGAAGTCGAGTATAATTAAACCGTGGTGGTTTAAGAAACGAAAACCGGTAAATCAAAAAGGAGAACCTTCCATGCAGAAGAGATGGGCGGCGGCGCTACTTGCCACGGTGGTCCTGTTCGGCACGGCGGGGTGCCGCGGGAAGAAGCAGGACAGCGGCGCGAGACCCCAGACCGGCGCGGCCGCGGGAAACAGTACGGCAGAGGGCGTTCTGGAACACGTCTGGACCGGGACGGAATACGGATTGCCGGAGGGCTGGGCGGTGAGCGAGCCTCTTGCCTACGATCCGGAGACCGCGACGATCTTTGCGGAGGCATATGGCAGCGCGGAGAACGGCGACAGGGAATATGCGCTCTGCACCCTCACGGAGAAGGCATATCAGCTCGAACCGTTTATCAGCGCCGAAGATGCGGACACCCGCGTGACCCTGACGAACGTGATCCGCGCCGGGGACTCGCTGTGGTACGTGAAAAACCTCAATCCCGGGACGGCGGAGAGCAGACAATATCTTGTCCGGCGCGATACGGAGACCGGCGCGGAAGAAGAAGCGGCGCTCTCTTCGCTCTTTGATGCCGGGGACTCGTTCTTCCTCGGTTTTCTCGTGGATCCGGACGGCGATGTCTGGCTCAGCACCTATATGCACGAGATCGTCGCCATCCGTCCGGACTTCTCCCGCATCTTCTCCATGCGCATCGATCACGGAGGGGAGCTGCTCATGCGTGCGGACGGCGCGGTCTTCTTCCTCACTGAGAATCCTTCCGGTTCCATCCTCGCCGAGATCGACAAGGCGACCGGTCAGCGCACGGAGGAGATCCCCCTGCCTCCGCAGCGTCACGCGGTCTGTTTCCCGGCATCCGCCGATTCTCCTTACGTCTATCTCTACGCGGCATCGGGCGGCGTGTACGGGGTCACGCTCGATGAAAAAGGCGAGATCGTCTCCGACTGCCTGCTCGATTATGTCAACTCCTCCCTGAACGCGGACAAGGTGTCCCTCGTCGGTCCCGCGGGCGAGGACGGGCTTCTCTTTATCGAAGACGGGCATCCGTTCGTCTACCGCCCGGCGGGGAGCGTGAATCTCGCGGACGTCACCGTGCTGACCGTCGCGCTCTCCCGGCCGCTCTGGGACGAGGTGGTACAGAACGCCATCGCGTCCTTCAACAAAACCCACACGGACGCGCGCATCCTCTTGCTCGATTACAGCGTCTATGCCACCTCCGAAAACAGTACGGCGGGTTCGGAGCGGCTGGCCCTCGACATGGCGGCGGGGATCTCTTTCCCGGACATCGTCGTCGGCCGTCCCGGCGAGGATGCGTCGATCGACATGATCCTCGACAGGCAGCGCTATACCGACCTCTACCCCTTCCTCGACGCGGATCCGGATTTGAACCGCGGGGACATCCTCGACTGCGTTCTCACCGCGTTTGAGGACCGCGGCGCACTCTGGTGCCTCTCGAATTACTTCCTGTTCGATACGCTCCTCGTCCATCCCGACGTGCTCGAAGCGTGCAGCCTCGGCGGAAAGACAAGCTGGACGCTCGCGGAATTCCTCGACTTCGCGGAAAACCTCCCGGAGGGGGTGGAGCTGACGGACGGACTCATTCAGGACGGCGCGATCCGCGTGCTGCTCGGGAACTACGGCCTCGGCGCGTTCTTCGACAGAGAGGAGGGGATCTGTTCCTTCGACAGCCCGGAATTCATCCGCTGGCTCAGATTCACCGCGTCGCTGCCAAAGGACGAGGTGGAACTGAGGAAGCGTTCGCCCGTTTACGCGGCTTCCGGACCGGAGAGATACGATTACATGATGAACGGAAAGGTCGCGCTGGCATCATCCGGGGCGGCGTTCTATATGGCGCTTCCGTATCTCGAAACGGCGTTCGGCAGGAAGGACTGGGTCATGATCGGGTATCCCGGCGCCGGGACGGAGGTGAGCGCGCAGACGGTCTATGCGATCACATCAACCTGTACGGCGCCGGCACTCGCGTGGGAATTCGTCCGCACGGCGGTCCTCGAGGAGCGGGAGTCCTATTACGGAAGGGACGTTTTTCCCATCCTGAAAGACCGGTTCCGGGACGGCCTTGCGCAGCTGTACGATCAGGAGATCATCCAGTATTTCAGCGGCAATATGCATATCACAACGCCGAAGCCCGATCCACCGACGACCTACGCCGATCTCCGGGAGCCCGGTTATATCGTCGATTTCACCGAAGCGGACGCGGAGCATATCCTCGATTCCCTCGCGTCGGCGGGCGTTCCGCTTTCAAAACGCATTCCCGCCGAAGTCACGGCCATCGTGGAGGAAGAGATCTCCGCCTTCCTCGCCGGCCACGGGAGCGCGGAGGACTGTGCCCGGAAGATCCAGTCCCGCGTCTCGATCTGGCTCGCGGAGAGACGATAACCGACAAAAAAGGGACTTTCGCAGTCCCTTTTGCGTTATATTTCCGTGATCCAATTGTCGTACGCCGTCTCGATCCCGTGCGCGGCGAGGACCTTTGCGGCCTCCTCATGCGGCGGGTGGAGCGTCCGGGCGAGATGGCTGACGACGAAGCGGGGGCAGAGCTTCTGGAACGTGTC
>JAEEGL011758601.1_pt1 | contig 13711 bp, 11 predicted proteins | sample 9134231 | NCBI WGS metagenome assembly JAEEGL01 (sample SAMN16246548, study PRJNA631951) | gut metagenome | biome: gut microbiome; feature: rumen; material: fiber-attached | host: Bos | place: Iran: Karaj | collected 2018-10 | reverse complement strand
CGATGAGACTCCGTATCTCGTAATGATAACAGGCGGTACTCAGGACGATGTAGTAGGACTTAACACTCCCGAGGGCTACCATAATAACTTCAACAAGAACAACGTACCTCACGTATGGCACGTTGTAAACAACGGTCACCACGGTGACGATTCCATTCATTCACACCTTTACTGCTTCGTAAGAGGCATATTCCAGGCAACTGAATGATATGAAAAAACAGCCGACGTTCCTGCTGAACGTCGGCTGTTTGTATTTTTTTAATCAAGATTAAGGAGTCTTGTCTGTATTTCCTGTGCGTCGCCAACTGTTATACCGTCGCCTGTATTGCTGACATCACCGTTGAATCTGCCAACATATGAAAGCTGATATTTATCGGGATTTGCAAGTGCCTGCATGATCCTTACGGCGTCTGAAAGATCAGTGTTTCCGTCGCCGTTAGCGTCGCCTGAACGCTCGATATCTGCATCTGCAGCATAAGGCTCGGTAAAGCTTACAGGGCTGTAATTGATTAACGGTTCGCCATTTGCCTCCGAGAGCGAAGCAACGTAATCGTTGCATTTGCTGTTGAAATCGTCATAAACGTCCTGTAGCTGGTTATCGCTTGCATAGCACAGATATACGATACCGAGGATACGAAGATCGCGTATATCTCCGCTGAGACCGTTTCCGTTGATATCGCAGTCTTCTGTAAAGAACTTCACTACGTCTCCGGAAAGTACGGAATTCTCTGCGGGTGAAAGAGCCTGAAGGTCTTTTTCATATATCATGGCATTGAACACGTCTGAGCTTGTAATGATGCCGTCGCCGTTTGTATCGGGGAGCTGAGCTTCTCCTGCTTTCAGTTTATTAATGAACAGATTGCATTCTCTGTTGAAAAGCGCTCCGTTGGAATCAAGATACTCGTTCTGTGGCATCCATTCCTCATAATTATACTTCAGGGAATCACCGAGTCTGAGTTTTCCCGAACCCTCAATAAGTCCGTCGTAGAAGTCGTTATCGAAATGTTCGTCCGAAAGACCGTTCATTTCCATACAGTACATCTGCGCATAGTTATAGAACCAGCAGATCTGCATATCGTCCTCTACAGTATCGTATGCCTTCTGACAGCGTGCTGTTATATCCTCGGGGATAGCGGGCTTTTCGCTGTCGGGCAGGCTGTTTGCATAGAAAAAGTAATGATTATAACCGAATACCCAGAAATAGTCAAGGTCAAGGTAGTCATAGACACCGTCGCAGTTCACGTCCAGTTCCAGGCTGCCGTTATCTATAGCCTCCTTGAACATTGTATACGAAGCCATAAGGTATGAGGCCTGTATTTGCAGTTCACGGGTAAAATCATTGGCCAGATCGCAGGCTATGGAAATACTGTCCGTCTTGAACTCAAATGTCTTATTGATATCGCTGTAGGTATTCTGATCGATATCCCTTGCATAGATTCCGTTCTTTATGAGATAGAATCTCATAAGGTGCTGTGCGTCGAGGATGTCCGGTTCACCGTTTCTGTCATAATCGCCGCTGCTCTCAATGAGCTCGGCAACAGCGGGCTCCGTCTCGAACAGATTGGCATATCCGTAGAACAGAGCGCAGTCCTTGAGGTCAAAAGTTCTGTTTCCGTCGATGTCGGTGACAAATTCACCGCTTTCCATCATCGGGAAAATTTCGATCTCTTCGTCCCAAATCCTGCTTTCAGGGACATTTTCAAACATTGCATTTGCTGATAAAGCTGCGGCATTTACGGCAGTTGCCAGTGCAGCTGCTGCCGCGATTAACTTCTTCATGGCGGTTGCTCCTTTCATACTTTCATAATAATATCAAAGTGGAATGTGGACGTACAATCTTACAATTATATAATACAACATTTTTGAAGAAAAATCAAGTGTTTTCGGCTAAAATCTACAAATTATATTAATTTAACCAACAAATTTTTTGAACAAAATATATATTGCATAAATTTTTATCCATCTGCTGATTTGACAATTTCCGTCAGGTATATTATAATGTAAAATATGATTTACAAGTTGAAAGGAGCATTGAGGTGGGCGACATAAAACGCAGAAAAGGCAAGAGCAGGATAGCCTTTCCCGGCGACTACTGTGTAGTGGATATCGAGACCACGGGGCTCGACCCTGCCGATAGCGAGATAATCGAAATAGCAGCTGTCCGTTACAGGGACGGCGTAAAGGAAGCGGTCTTTTCCACCCTCATAAAGCCAGAGCACCACATAAGCTCGTTCATCACATCCCTGACGGGCATTGACGACAGCATGGTATGTGACGCCCCGTGTATTTCCGATGCGATAATGGATTTTTACCGCTTTGCGGGAAATGATATGTTAATGGGGTACAATGTGAATTTCGACATAAACTTTTTGTACGACAATCTGCTGCGGTGTCACGGTATAATACTTGACAACGACTTCATCGACGTGCTGCGGTTTGCCCGTAAGGCTCTGCCGCTGCTGCCCGACCGTAAGCAGACGACGGTAGCTGCTCATTACGGCATCTCTGTAACGGGAGCACACCGTGCCGCAAAGGACTGCGAGATATGCAACGCCTGCTATCTGTGTCTGAGGGATGAGATACGCAGACAGAACGGAGAATAACATATGTCCCGTGAAAAAATGAGAGACAGGATATTCGCTTTTGCAGCCGGGCGCTTCGGCACCAGACCCGAGTATCTGTGGAGCAGGCTCCCTGACTGTGCTGTTCTCAGGTGCAGCAATAACGGCAGGTGGTACGCCGTGGTAATGGACGTGGAGGGCTCAAGGCTCGGACTCCCCGACAGGGGAAAAGTGGATATCATCGATGTAAAGTGCAGCCCGATGATGACAGGCTCACTGCTTGCCATGAAGGGCATACTGCCAGCCTACCATATGAACAAGGAGAACTGGATAACCGTACTCCTTGACGGTACAGTGGAAGAGGAGCAGATAACAGCTCTCCTGGAAATGAGCCACGAGATATCATCTCATTCGGGCAGCGGAAGGAAACTCCGCACAGAGCCCAGGGAGTGGCTCATACCCGCTTCTCCCGCAATGTACGACGTGGAGCAGGACTTCAGGCGGGACGGTACCATAATATGGAAACAGACCGCAAACTACATTGCCGGGGACACGGTATTCATTTATATGGCAGCGCCGGTATCGGCAATACTATACAAATGTACCGCCATAGAGGCGGATATACCTTATAAATACGACAACGGCAGTTATCACATCAGAAAAGCGGTTAAGCTGAAACTGCTCCACCGCTTCACCAAAGACGATATGCCCCTATCTGCAATGAAAGAACTGGGAGTATCGGCGGTACGCGGTCCCCGCGGAGTGCCGGATACCCTGAGCTCAGCACTGAAAAAGCTCTGCAGGGAATGAGGCGGCAGCTCTCGGTTGCAATTTCGGACGTTCTGTGTTATAATATGCTTTGTAACATTATTTCCGCTTTTTGACAGGAGGAACCATATGCTAAATGCTGATCTGAAGGAATTTGAGTTCATCTCTGATTTCGACGAGCTTGTTATATCGGCAGTCCTTGCAGTGCCGTCGGGAGAGGTGCACGGAATCGTGCAGCTCATTCACGGCTTGAATGAGCACAAGGAGCGCTATTATCCGTTCATGGACTATCTTGCCGAGCAGGGCTTCATCACAGTGATACATGATAACCGCGGTCACGGAAAGAGTATAGTTGAAGCCGACGATCTCGGATTTATGTTCAGGAACGGCGGCGAGGGCTTTGTTAGCGATATCGCCCAGATCAATAAGAGAATAAGAGAGGCTTATCCCAATGTCCCCGTATTTATGATAGCGAACGGCATGGGGGCGGCGGGAGCAAGGTGCTTCCTTAAGGAGCATGACAGCGTTATCGACGGTGTCGTTCTTCTCGGAACGGTCTGCTACAGCGCCTTTTCTCCTGTGGCAAGAGTTATCAGGTCCGTTTCCTCAAAGCGGCCGGGCAGCCGTTTCAGGAGCGAGAAAATATTCAACGCCGTTGATGACGGATTCGGTCAGTTCTTCGAGGATCCCATAAATTCGTGGAGGAGCAGCGACGCTGACGCGGTGCTGTCATTCAATGAAGACCCCCTCTGCAACTTCAGGCCCACTCTCAATTGCTACGAAGAGCTCATATGGCTGGTCAGACAGTCGGATTCTGCAAGAGGCTGGAACGTGACCAATCCCACACTCCCCGTGCGGTTCATATCGGGCAGGGAGGATCCCGCAATGATCTCCGAAAAGAAGTTCATGGCTTCATTGAAAAAAATGGAAAAGCTGGGCTATGAGAGCATATCCCACAGGCTTTTCGACGGCATGAGACATGATGTGCTCATGGAAAAGAACAATATTAACGTTTACAAGGATATTGCCAAGACGCTGTTTTCGTGGCTCGACCGCTGGAACGACAAGCACCTGGAGAGCGCTGCCGCAGAAAATAACGCAGATGCTCAGTCCGCGGAAGCGGTCACGGAACAATAACGGACGGTAAATACAGACAATAATACAGTGCGCAGCCTGCGCGCAGCGAAAGGAATAATTATGGATATCAATAAGACACTTGCCAAGGAATTCGGGTTAAGACAGGAACAGGTAGACAATACCGTTGCTCTTATCGACTACGATAAGACTATCCCATTCATCGCACGTTACCGTAAGGAGCTGACAGGCTCCCTCGATGACCAGATACTCCGTGAGCTCTACGACAGGCTCATGTATCTCCGCAACCTCGAAAAGCGCAAGGAGGAGGTAACGGCAGCAATCACGGAGCAGGAGAAGATGACTCCCGAGATAGAAGCCGCTATCAGCGCAGCTGTTACTCTCGTTGAGGTTGAGGATATCTACCGTCCCTTCAAGCCAAAGCGCCGCACACGTGCAAGTATTGCCCGCGAGAACGGTCTCGAGCCCCTTGCTGTACTGCTCATGGCTCAGGAGAACTCCACAGAGCCTGAAAAGGAAGCGGAGGCATACATCGACGAGGAAAAGAAGATCCCGGACGCTCAGACTGCATTGCAGGGTGCAATGGATATCATCGCCGAGGATATCTCCGACGACGCCGATATAAGAAAGAAGCTCCGTGCGCTTGCAGGCGAAAAGGGCGAGCTGGTATCCAGGGCTGCGGATCCCGAGGCTGAGAGCGTATATATGAACTACTACGAATACTCCGAGGCTATCCCAAAGGTGGCAAATCACCGCGTACTCGCTCTTGACAGAGGTGAAAAGGAGAACTTCCTCAAGGTATCCGTTACTCTTGACGAAACTCTTGCTACAGATGTTATCTTCGGCAAGTACATCAAGGCAAACAACGCCTGCGGAGAGCTTGTCAGAGCCGCTGCCGCAGACAGCTACAAAAGACTTATATTCCCGTCCATTGAGCGTGAGATACGCTCGGAGATGAGCGCAAAGGCAGCGGAGGAGTCCATCAAGGTATTCGCTGCAAACCTGAGACAGATGCTTCTTCAGCCGCCGCTCAAGAGCAGCGTTATCCTCGGACTTGATCCGGGATACGCTCACGGCTGCAAGACTGCGGTCATCGACGGGACCGGCAAAGTCCTCGATACAGCCATAATCTACCCCGTAGGCTCTGCGGGTGCTGTAGAGGCAGCAAAGAAAAAAGTAAAGGAATTCATACAGAAGTACAACGTCAACGTGATCTCTATCGGAAACGGCACCGCTTCACGCGAAACGGAGAGCTTTGCTGCTGAAATAGCAAAGGAGGTGCCTCAGGACGTAAGCTACATGGTGGTAAGCGAGGCGGGAGCTTCGGTATACTCGGCTTCAAAGGTAGCTGCCGAGGAATTTCCCGAGTATGACGTTTCCATCAGAGGAGCTATTTCAATAGCCCGCCGTCTGCAGGACCCCCTTGCGGAGCTTGTAAAGATAGACCCCAAAGCTATAGGCGTGGGACAGTATCAGCATGATATGCCGCAGGCAAGAATGAGCGAGGCTCTCGGCGGCGTAGTCGAGGACTGCGTTAACTCCGTCGGAGTTGACCTCAATACGGCTTCACATTCGCTCCTTTCATACATTTCGGGCATAAATGCCTCGGTCGCAAAGAATATCGTAGCCTACCGTGAGGAAAACGGCAGGTTCACAGACCGTAAGGAGCTCCTCAAGGTGCCGAAGCTGGGTAAAAAGGCTTTCGAGCAGTGCGCAGGCTTCCTGAGAGTGCGCGACGGAAAGAACCCTCTTGACAATACAGCCGTTCATCCCGAGAGCTACGAGGCAGCTTCATCGCTCCTCAGCGAGTGCGGCTTCACACTTGCGGATATCGCAGGCGGCGGGGCTTCCGGCATAAATGAAAAAGCAGAGAGCATAGGCATTGATAATATAAGCAAGTCGCTTGGAATAGGCGTTCCTACTCTCACTGACATCATCGGCGAGCTCAAAAAGCCGGGACGTGACCTTCGTGACGAGCTTCCCGCACCTCTTCTCAGAAGCGGCGACGTCATGGAGATAAAAGACCTCAAGCCAGGTATGGAGCTTGTGGGAACAGTCCGCAATATCATCGATTTCGGCTGCTTTGTGGATATCGGCGTACACGAGGACGGACTTGTCCATATCTCGCAGATATGCAGCAAATACATCAAGCACCCCCTCGAAGCTGTAAAGGTGGGCGAGGTCGTAAAGGTGAGAGTGCTTGACGTTGATCTCAAGAGAAACCGTATCTCACTAACCATGCGCCTCAATGACGAGGAGGAGAAGAAGCAGCAGAAGTCCGAGCGCAGACCAAACGGCAGTAAAAAGCGCGAGGACCGCAAGCCCAAAGGCTTTGATGCTTCACAGCTCCGTAACAGCAGTTTCCGTATAAAGCAGAAATAAGGAGAAGTCCATGGGAATAGTAACAGAGGAACAGGAGCTCAGGTGTGCAGCCTGCGGAGAGACTTCGGCTCAGACGGTGGTTACCGAATTTGACGCCGATACAAGCGTTCCCGACCTTGATATGCGACCCGACGGGGAACATCGTTCATATATAAAGTACTGGGTCAGCAAGTGCCCTCACTGCGGCTACTGCAACGCGGCTATAGATATACCCGTATCATTCACAAAGGAATATCTTGCCAGCGACAGGTACAACTGCTTTGACGACGGCCTTGCGGGAAGATTCAGAAAAATGGCTCTTGTATGCGAAAAAAACAAGGTCTACGCAGAAGCTGTCAAGGCGTGTCTCTACGCTGCATGGGTCAATGATGACCTGGGCGACGCAGAGCAGGCGTGCGAGTGCAGAAAGGCAGCGGTAAAGGTCTATGACAGCCACAGGGCAGAGTTTGCAAACGATCCAGACATGACGCTGCTTTTAGCCGATATCATGCGCAGGAGCGGCAGCTTTGACCGCGTTGTCCGCGAATACAAGGGCAGGCAGCTTGGCTCCGAGCTCATAACCGTGATAGCCGCCTTTGAAGCGGAGCTTGCCGAAAAGGGCGACGATAAGTGCCATAAGGCTGACGAAGTTCCGGGAGTAACGGTAATATAACATTCAAGCCGCACAAGTGTGCGGCTTTTGTTTCTTTCGCCATTGACAACAGGTATAAATCGTGGTATAATCGGTATTAAAATGAAAAGAATTTATATGGAGGAATAAAAATGAAAAGAACTGCGGCAGTTATACTTGCATGTGCAGCTCTCCTTTGTCCGGCATCGGGCTGCGGCAGCAAGGAGCAGGATACAGGAAAGAATTACGAAAAAGCAGCGGTAACGCAGCAGATGAGCGATTCCTACGAGGACGCCCTTAAGGAATGCTTCGATGCAATATATTCAGGCGGCAGCGGAACGATCTTTTACGCTTATATGTACCCGGACGCCGTTATCGAGCAGATGAAGACAGATAATATATATAATGAGCTTGTCTCGACCTTTGAGGAGGGACAGCACAGCAGCCTTGAACTGAGCGGCAGGAAGCTCTCGTATGAAAAGATAGTGGAGTCACATGAGATAAACGACAATCAGAGAGCAGCCGCAAAGAAGTACCTCAAGCAGCTCAGTGAAAAGATAAAACCTGACCTCAGCGAGGACGATCTTGATATAAAAGAGGGCTATGAGGTGACGTATTCATATCTCAGTGACGGCGAGTCAAAGGGACAGGACACTGTTCTTGTCGTAAAGCTCAACGATGAGGGCTGGAAGGTACTGACAGGCTGACGGAGGATAAAATGAAAAAGGATACAGGATATAATACCAGGCAGAAGGAGAATCTGCTTGAATATCTTATGAAAAATAAGGAAAAGCATACAAATGTTCAGGAGATAAGTGCCTTTCTTTCAGCGGAGGGAACTCCCGTGGGAGTTGCCACTATTTACAGGCAGCTTGACAGGCTTGTAGAGCAGGGGCTCGTGCGCAAGTATGCTTTTGACGGAAAGACCTGTGCCTGTTATCAGTACATAGAAAATGAAGAGCAGTGCCGCAGTCATTTTCACCTGAAATGTCTCGGCTGCGGCAGACTTATACATCTCGACTGCGAACATCTTGCCGATCTTACCCGGCATATCGAGGAAGAACACGATTTTGAGATAGACTATTCGCAGACAGTCTTTTATGGCCGCTGCTCCGACTGCAAGGGCAGGGGCTGATCCTGAGGAGCTTTTTCCGATGTATCTCTCGGAACGTAGATCTTCACATCATCATCGGTATTGTCGGGCATGATATCACCTCCGTGAGTATTATGCCCGTTATATTTTTGACTATTCACCGCGGCACTGTGAGAGCAGATGCATGCAGAGGGAGAAAAATGAGTATAATAAGATCGCTTTTAAGGCTTGCGGCCGCGGAAATACTGTGTATATTCATAAATATGACATTTGCGGTCAGTACGGATAAGTTCATACGGATGGTTTGTCTTGTATGTACGGTGCTGATACTGTGTGCGGTAATGGCTGATCATGGTTTGAGATCTGCAAAATCCGACGTAAAGGCACAAAAGGGGGGGATTTCGTATAAGTCCCTTGCAGCCTCGGCAGCGGCAGTGACCGCTTTACCGCTTGTGAGCTGGATACTGCTGTTCATATCGGCAAAAAGCGGAGCTTTTGAGTTCTACGGGCTGCACAAGCTGCTGAACGCTCCGTTTTTACAGTATTACAACCTTATAGACGTGGGAACGTCATCGGCTCGTCTCACGTCAGGAAAACTGCTTCTCATGCTGGCGCCTGTTTTTGTGCCTGCTGCCGTGCTTTCGGCAGTCTACATCCCGGCAGTCAGGGCGGAGCTGAGTGACGGGAATGTAAAGTGAGCGTAAAGAGAGCATGCGATTTGTTTAAATTGCTGAAAAAATGAGGGTAAGCAATTGTAAATTGATAATTTTGCTTGACATAAAAAGCGCAGATATGTTACAATAATTATTGAAATATTTTGTTTGCGGAGGTATAGATTATGGCATACTGTAAATATTGCGGAAAGTATATAGGAGACAGCGATTCCTGTGACTGTGAGGCTTCAAAGCTTGCTTCTGAAGCAAAGAACACAGCCGAGGAGATAAAGGAGACTGCCGAAAAAGCAGCTGAGACAGCAAAAAGCGAGGCGGAATCTGCCGCACAGAACGCTGCCGACACAGCCGGCGGAGTTGTTAATGAAGCAAGAAGCGACGCAGCTGAGGTTTTCCAGAGCGTAAAGGAAAAGGTAGAGGATGCAGCAGGCGACATCGCAAAGAAAGCAGACGACATGGCTGGCGGCGTAGCGGAGAGTCTTCCCGGAAAGATGAAGAACAGCAAGAGTGCTGTATATATCGCAGCAGGCATCATAGCCGCACTTTTCCTGTTCCTGATCGTTGCATTATGTTCAGGCGGCGGCCCTACAGGCGCTGTAAAGAATTATATAAAGGCTTCCTCCGACAAGCGCGGTGCAAAGACCATGTATTCACTTACTCTGCCAAAGCACGTTATCAAGGAGCTCAAGTCTGACGGTGATTACAAGGACATGGTGGACAACTACAATGACATGGTGGAGGATATGATAGACGACCTTGACGGCAAGGAGACTATGCCAAAGTTCTACAAGATCACCCGCAAGGAGCCGCTTGAGAAGTCAGAGCTGAAAATGGCTGAGAAGTACTTCGAGCATATCTGCGACAAGTACGACGCCGATGAGGACGGTATCCGCGTAACAAAGGGCTACGAAATGAAGGTAAAGACCAGATACAAGGACGAGGACGGCAATAACGAGCATAATAAGACCGTACTCTGCGTCGTTAAGCTCAGGGGCGACGGCTGGAAGATAATTCCCACATCAGTGGCAGGTCTTTCATATTACGAATAATAACGGGCAGGCGTAAAGAGGCATCAGCTTCTTTACGCCCCTTTTTTGCCTGCGGAGCGGACAATTTTTTTATTGACTAATCCTGTTAAATGTGGTAAAATAATAAGGTTATTGTTGAGCCAATTCTTTTGAGACGGGAGGATATTAAAATGAAAAAAGCAGCGGGAGCCTTGATGCCGTTACTTGCAGGTATTTCGGCAGCGTTCATATTCCTTGCTTTTTACGCCATACATGGCTTTTACCCTTTCGGTGAGCGTTCTGTGGTCTGGTGCGATATGGATCAGCAGTACGTACCGCTTCTCATGGAACTGAAGACTGCCTGGGGAGAGGGCTCTCTGTTCCTCGGGCGGGGCGGCGGACTGATGAACTTCTACGGCGTGTTTCTTTTTTTCGTATCCTCGCCTCTGTCGCTTATAACTCTTGCTGTTGACAACAGCGGGATGTTCTGGTTCGTGAACATTCTCCTCGTAATAAAGATATTCCTCTGCTCGGTATCGGCGGGAGTATACTTCCGAAGGGTGATACCACGGCTTTCATCGGTCTTCAGCCTGATTATGTCAGTGATGTACGGTCTCAGCGGATACGTTATGATGTACTATCAGAATGACATGTGGCTGGACATGATGATAGTATTCCCGCTGCTCCTCGTTTCTCTGTTCAGACTCATTGACAGCGGGAAATGGGCGCTATACATAATATGCACCGTCATGTGCATGCTTCTCAGCTTCTATATCAGCTTCATGGTCGTGGCATTCCTTGTCATGGCAGGCGGAGCCGCTCTGTACCTTTGCTGCGAGCCTTCAAAAAGAGCGGACAGAGCCGTAAGGCTCATTATATGCGACATATGCGCCGCTCTTCTCAGCGGAGCGGTATGGCTTCCCGCATTTATGCAGTATACCTCCTCCGGGCGCGGCAATTCCCTCCTCAGCATATATTTCGGCGGCAGCTTCGTTGACGGCTTTTTCGACAAGGCGGCTCTGCTGTCGGGCAGCTGCCTCGCAGTGGGCGGAGCTTTACTTGCTGTATTATTGCGAAAGCGGCTGTGTTCGGGAAAGGCTGTTCTGTTTTCGGCAGGGAGCGTCATATCTCTTGTGGGAGCCTTTATTGAGCCCACGAACAAGCTTCTCCATATCGGCAGCTATCAGGCGTACCCTTTCAGATACGGTTTTATAGTCATTCTTCTTGGGTTTTCGACCTGTGGAGAGCTCCTTGCGGCTCCCGGCAAGGCAGCTCCGCGGAAGTCATCATATATCACAGCCGGCATTGCTGCGGCAGTATTTGCTGCTGTATCTGCCGCAGCTTATGTTGAACGCAGCAGTCTCAGCTCCTATGTTCAGTCCCTCAGCGTGGACGCAGGTTCGGGATTGCCGCTTGCAGGATTCTGCCTTCTCGGCGCCGCAGTTCATATTCTCTGTGTGAGGAGCTTCACCCTCGGACATACGGGCCATACTTTTACGGCGTGTATCATGGGAGCAGCAATGCTTTGTGAAGTGCTTGTGAGCTTCGGCGTCAATGTTGCGGAAGTCTGCGACAGCACGGCTTTGTTCAAAAGGACGTGCGAAGCCTTTGAACAGATACCCGACGATGGTTTTGTCCGTGTAAAGGCGGGCAGGAACTATTATTACCCCAACTATGCGGAAGGATTCGGGAAGTATTCTCTCGGTCACTACACCTCCCTTACAGACTGCGACTTTCTCTATGCAATGAAGCGGCTTGGCTACTCCTCCTACTGGCTGGACACCTCATCAGTCGGAGGTACTCTCCTCACAGACGAGTTCCTGCTCAATAAATATATGATAGGACGTTCCTGCGGGAACTGCAAGGCATATGAGGTCTGCAGCAGAAAAGGCGAACTTACGGTATATAGCGACCCCCATGTCCTCGGCGGCGGACTTGTTTCTGACGTATCTCCGCAGGAGCTTGAGGATTTCGTCGGATATGAGCGCGTGGAATCTGCAAACTTCATTGCAGAGCGCCTTTTCGGAAGCAGCCCGCCTGCCGTGAAGCTTTCCCCCGATACCTTAACAGGGGCGGAGATCACGGAAAATGACGGCATGACATACGTAAAGCGGCTTGACAAGGCTGACACGAGCATAGGCTACAGCATTTACGCGGAGGGCAGAAAGGAACTGTACTTCGACCTTTTCGGCAGATACTCCACAGATCTGTACGAGGAGTATTACGGAGCAGTTGAGGTATATGTCAACGGCGTCCTTGTGCAGAGCAACTATCCATCGTCGGCTTGCAGCGGTATACTCGATCTCGGCACATATGCCGACGAAAAGGTAAATGTGACCGTAAAGGTGATAAAGGACTTTGAAGCCTCATCTTTCGGCTTATGGCTCTACGATCTCGGTATATCGGAGACTGCCGCAGATTCGGCGCATACAGCTCCCGTTGAAGTGAGGGGCAGGACTCTCACCGCCAAAGCCGGCAGGGGAGGGTATCTGTATCTTCCTGTTGCATGGTCCGGGGGCTGGAGCTGTACAGTAAACGGCGAACCGTCTCGCGTTATCAGGACTCTCGGCGCTCTTGCGGCAGTAGAGCTGCCCGAGGGCGGAGCCTGTGTGAAGCTCAGTTTCCTGCCGAAGGGCATGAAAGCTGGAGCGGGGCTTACCGCCGCGGGAGCAGTCATGTTCCTGCTGCTGTTCATTTTTCTGAAAGGGGAGAAGAATACGGGAGTTATCGGCAGGGCAGCCGAAAAAGCCCTTTACATCATCGGCAGTGTTACAGTTCTTTTATGCTTCATAGCAGCGCCTGTCATATGGGCGGCTGTAAATTTGATCAGTCAGGTGGTCGGAGGTTAAAATGGCGTCAACCATATTATATAAGACCGCAATAATGCTTATCCTGATATCGGTAGGCATTTTGTGCGCAAAAACAAAGCTTATAAGCGAAACTTCAAACAAGGACCTTTCAAAATTTGTGCTTCAGGTAGTAAATCCGGTGGTGATATTCATGTCCTATCAGACTGACTACCGTCCCGAGCTTGTAAGGAACCTGCTGCTTACCTTTGTCATAGCTCTCGGATCCATGACGGCGGCGATACTTCTTTCCTATGTGTTCGTGCGCAGAAAGGAGGGGCGTGAGTCGGAGATAGAGCGGTTCTCGTCGGTATACTCCAACTGCGGCTTCATGGGTATCCCTCTTGTGAACGCAGTATACGGCGACGAGGGAGTATTCTACCTTACTGCGTTCATAACGGTATTCAATCTTATTGTATGGACTCACGGAGTAATACTCATTTCGGGCGAAAAGGACTTCAGACAGGTGGTAAAGGTCTTCTATTCCCCTACGATAATAGCGATAGTGCTGGGTATCATCACCTTTTTCCTGCGTATACGCCTGCCGTCGGCAGCTTCGGAGGCTCTCGGGCTCATAAAGGAGGTCAACACTCCCATGGCAATGATAGTTTCGGGAGTAACGATAGCAGGAACGAACTTGAAGAGACTGGTGAAAAACTACAGGGTGTACTATGTCTG
>JAEEGL011479862.1_pt1 | contig 13711 bp, 8 predicted proteins | sample 9134231 | NCBI WGS metagenome assembly JAEEGL01 (sample SAMN16246548, study PRJNA631951) | gut metagenome | biome: gut microbiome; feature: rumen; material: fiber-attached | host: Bos | place: Iran: Karaj | collected 2018-10 | reverse complement strand
CAGTGGCGGAGAGCTGAATGAGCTTCTCACCGCTGGCATAATCTTCTGTGGAGTGTTTGCGTGCGAGAGTGTGGATGATGATCTGCTCATCGACCTGGGTGCGGAAAACACCCTTGATATAAGTGTCGAGAGGAACGCCGAGTTCGTCAGCCTTGCCCTTGAGCCAGTTGATGTAAGCATTTGCGCGGTCGTAGTGAGCTTTCTCGATTACATATCCCTGTGAGGTTGCATCGTCATATAAGATCTCCATCTTCTGAAGGTCCTGAGCCGTTACATATCTGAAGTAATCCCTGTAAGTGGGGAAATTGTCATCATCAACATAAGGTGATGAGAGCATCTTCTCCGTATCTGCAGCGAAGAGGTCAACGCCTTCACTCAAAAGTTCATAGTGATACATAAAGCTGAATTCGCCGCTGGAGATGTCTCTGCCGTGAATGTTAAGAGGACTTCTGAAAGACTCGTCCATGCCTGTATCGAGGACTATCGTAACCACAGTGATGCAAAGCACAAGGAAGATTCCCAGTAATACGAACACGAGTCCCGCATTGCGCTTACGCTTGCCGGATTCGATGGCATCCTCGTTCTTGTCGAGATTGATCTCGGTAGGGATCTCCGGTGTCTTTTCTTCCGGCTCTTCAGCTTTTGCATTCTTGCTCGAGGGAAGCGAGGGGAGATCCGGTGTGGGAACGCTCTCACTGGGCTTACCGGTGAGCAGTTCCGGATCGATCTCTGCCAGTTCACTTAATGTGACACCCTTCTGAGGTGCGGAAACAGGTGTTTCAAGGAAATTATTATCAGGCGCAGTCTCGGAAGCTTCGAGGACCTCGCTGTTTAAGGTTTCTTCGCTTATCTCCGGCTTGCGTGCCTTGTTATTGTCGTTGTTCTTATTGTTTTTACCCTTCATCTATAAACTCCGATTAAACTCCATATTATATATATAGTAATAGCTTAACGACACTTTACCATAAAAGGAGAACTAACTTGGGCAAAGTATGCTATTATTAACACGTTTGTAATGTAATAAAAATATTAGAGGTTATATGTGGGTGAAAGGAAGTCCGATATTGAGAGAAAAAAGTGGCACTTTGTCTGAATACTGGCCGCAATATCTTCTCGCTTTTTTGTTCCCGACACTTACGGTTTTGGCCGCTTTTGCCGTTACAGGATGCTATCCGTTCGGCGAGAGGACCATACTTACCGTAGACCTCTATCACCAGTATTGTCCTTTCCTGGTAGCATTCAGAGACAAGGTATTATCAGGCGAATCATTGTTCTACAGCTGGAACGATGGTCTTGGCCAGGAATACTATGCGGCATATGCTAACTATGCCTCGAGCCCGCTGAATATTTTCGCGCTGTTCTTCAATGCGAAAACAATGCCCGTATTCATAGGCCTCATAACCTGTATCCGCGCAGGTCTCTCATCAATTTTCATGCTCCGTTTCCTTGCGGCAAATGACAACAGAAGAATAGACAACATTACTGTAATATTCAGTTCTTCATATGCTTTGTGCGGATGGTTCATATCTTTTTTCTGGAACATCATGTGGTGCGATGCAGTCGTTCTGCTGCCGCTCATCATGCTGGGACTCCGCAAGCTCCTTTTGGACAGGAAATGCGGCCTTTATATGTTCAGCCTTGCGGTTGCTATCGTAAGCAATTACTATGCCGGTTACTTTATCTGTCTGTTCCTGGTTCTTTTCGGACCTTTGTATTACATCTGCCTCTTCTCGCGTGAGAAGCCCAAGGGAGATCCGGGAAGACTCTGCCTTAAGACATTTTTCGGTGCTGCAGGACGTTTTGCGGGATGCAGCCTTCTCGCAGCAGGCGCTTCAGCCGCTGTTACCATTCCGACTTATCTCGTTCTCCAGAACTGCTCTGCCACGGGCTCTGAATTAAAGCCGGATTATGCTCTCCAGACCAGTCTGTTCGATTTCTTCGGAAGGTTCATGGTTGCGGCAAATCCCAATATCAGAGACGGCATGGCAAATGTCTACTGCGGAATTATCGTTGTCCTGCTGCTGCCTTTGTTTTTCCTGCTTCCTTCGAGAACAGGCATCAAACTCAAGCACAAGATCGTTTTCGGTATTCTGCTTGGCGTAATGTATCTGAGTTTTACCAACCGTACTCTCAACTTCATATGGCACGGATTCCATTTTCCTAACCAGATCCCTTACAGAGAATCATTCCTTATGAGCTTCCTGCTCGTATTTATCGCTTTCCTTACAGTAAGGCGCATAAGAAGTCTCGGTCCCAAATATGTAACGGGTGCGATATTGAGTTCGGTAGCTTTCCTGATCCTTTTTGAGAAATTCGGTTCTGGCAATGAGGGTTATATCCAGATCGGAACAACGCTGGTGTTCCTTATTGTCCAGGGCGCAGCTCTTCATACGGTCAGCAACGCAAATAACGGCAAGAGCGAGTTCTTCTGCGAGACGCTTATTACCGTTACGATGATGATCGAGATGTTTACCGCATCTCTTGCCTGTATTGGTATGGTCTGCAACCACGAAGGTTTTACTTCATATGCCCCGTATGGTAAGAACAGAGATGTTATCTGCAAATATGTAAATGAAGTGGAAGGCTCGGAAGGACACATGAATTTCGAGCGTTCGGAACTCTATCCTAACAATATATGCGATATCCAGTCCCTGTACGATGTAAAGGGCATTTCCATTTTCTCATCAACAGCCAGAGAGAATTTCGTCAAATACATGAGAAACTACGGATTCCACAATAATGGAATAAACGGACTCCGTAATGCAGGTCTTACCCGTGTTACGGCAACGGTCCTTAATGTAAGAAATCTCGTAGAGATAGATCAGACACAGGGCGTTCCGCCGTTATTCGATGAAGAATACTCGGATGACATTATAACCTCCTGGGGCAATCCTGATGCTCTGAGTGTAGGGTTCATGACAAAGACTGATGTTATAGATTATGCTCCGGATTACAATGAGCTTGATGTTTTCAAGAAGACAAACGAGTGGCTGGCCAGCATGGGAACTGATCCGGTGTATAAACCCGTTATCCTTGAGGCCAATAATGCCAATGGTCTGTCAACATCTGACAAGAGCGGCAAGGTCCTGGTTTACAGCGCATCCAACAACTCCAAAGAGTACACATTCTCATTTACGGTCAGCGATGCCGATATCGGATCTGATGTGTATATCTACGCTAATTCCAGAAAGGGCGGAAACGTTACCATTACACACGGTAAAGATATCAGGAAATTCGAGATCAGAAGCTATCAGATAATTCCTCTCGGTGTATTTGACGGCACGCCTTTTGAAGTAACAGTTAAGTATTTTGAGTCACCGGGATCCTCCAATTTCGTATACGGATATCAGCTCGACAGGAGCGGATACGATAATATGCTCGCTGTTCTGGGCGATGAGCAGCTCATGGTCGATTCTTACGATTCAACATCTCTTACCGGTCATATCGACGTAAAAGAAGACGGGCTCCTGTTCCTTACCATTCCTTATGCAGAGGGATGGACGGCAGAAGTTGACGGACAGTCAGCCGAGATCGTTCCCATACAGGATGCGCTTATGGGTATCAGGCTTAACGCCGGTCACCATGATGTTTCGATCAGATATGTTCCTGCAGGATTCAAGGCAGGTCTTATGATCTCTGTTGTATCAGTATTCTTCATGGTAATGATCGCTGCAGTACCGGTGATCCTGAAAAAGAGCAGGAAGCATGATGCTAAGGCAGTTCCTGCAGTTGCAGCTACAGCAGCTGCTGCAGGTGATGAGCCTGTGATCGAGGAAGTGCCGGTATCAGAGCTCCTGGCAGAAGAAAACATTAAAGAAGAGGATAATGGAGAGACGGAGGAAAAGAATGATTGATTCAAAGGGGAAACTCCGTAATAACGACGGTGTGTTATTTTGTTTTCTGGCAGCAATGATCATTGCCATAGCTGCGCTTAACATCGGTCTTCTGACTGAACCCGATAAGATCCTTCCCAAGGGATTGTCAATGCGCACAGATGAACTTAACTCCAACCTTCTCCGCGGTATCGATCTCGCTCTCGAAGATATTGCGATAATAAAGTCAGGGGTAGGGAGCAATGAACTGTGGCGCCTTCTGACATTTATCCATTTGGATCTGTTCTTTTATCTTGCCCTGATCCTTCCTGAGGCCGCAGCGAAAACGATCCTTACGCTCGGATTCTATGTAAGATTCGGTCTGTGCTGCTCTGCCATGTATTATTTCCTTTCAGAGCACATTAAACTCAACAGACTGCCGTCGGCACTGTTAGGCGTTATGTATGCTTTTTCGTCACAGCTTATCTTCACGGCCCAGTTCCCGTCGATTATGAATATGGCGATCATGATGCCTGTACTTATGTCTGCCTTTGATTCATATCTGCAGAAGAGAACCTGGAAATCATATTTCCTTGTATGTTTGAGCTCATTCGGTTTATGTGCATCGGGCGGTTTCGGCGTCATCAGCGGCATTCCTGTAATGATCCTTATCAGTCTTTTGATGTGCATCAGCCTCTACCGTTCATTCGGCACGATGTTTGTCTCCTGGCTCAAGCTCCTTGCGGGAATTCTTGTCGGTCTTTTCCTTGATGCGGCATTTGTCATTCCGGGTTTCCTTCCCATGGACATAGACGTGAATATTGCCGAGAGTTTAAAGAATGCCAGAGTAACATATACGGTTTTCGACCTGATCAGGGGAATGTTCCTCCTTCGTTCAGGCAATATCTCCGTTGTCGGCACCCCGATCTTCTACATCGGAACGGTAACTGTTGCGGCAATCGTCCTTTTTGCTCTTAACGAGAGGATCCCTCTGAGACTTAAGGTTGCATCAGGTCTTGTTGTTGCAGTAATCCATATCACATGCTGTTCTTCTTTCGTTAATGAGACGGTAAGCGTTTTCGGTACTGCACCGCTTATTAATTCGTCTAAGCTGATCTGCATGGAGGTTGTCCTGTTCTTCATTGCCGGCATCGGCCTCAAAAATGTTAAGAGCCTTAAGCGCGGCGATTATATCGCCTCTGCTCTTATTCCGCTGTTTTTCCTTGTCGTATCCAACGTTGATGCTGCAGGAACGACTCTGGCGAGCCCGATCATGGTCGTAACTTTTATCGGAATAATAACTGCTGCTTCTGCGGTATATGCCATCTCAACTGACAGGCTCACGAATGTTGCAAAAGGCATCATACTCATTCTCGGATTTGTTTTCGTAGGTGTGAATTCAGCATTTGTTATGTTTAACAATACTATTCCGTCTACAGCCGTTGAGGAATATTTCAAGGGTTACCAGATTCCCGCAGGCAGTTCTGAACTGGCGTTTGATAAGGACTTTGAACTTCCGGCCATCGGTGACAACAATAAGTATCTGGTCGTTCCGGAAAACCTCTCGAAATACGAACCCTCGGAATCTCCCATAGATGACATTAATCTGATTTCCGAGAGAATATCAGGTGAGCGCCTGTTCGAGGAAGTATTCACAAATATTGATGACATAAGCGGCTTTACGCCTTCAGGCATCGACAGATATAAGATCTCAGCAGGACGCAATGTCCTTGTCATAAGTCCTTATGTGGATTCGGCAGGGGACAGGTTATTTGCATACTGTTCCGCCGCTGACGGTGCCCAGCTTAAGGTTAATGCGGACATCGGGGATTCTGAAAGGGTATTCGGAGGTCCTTTTATTTCCGAGATCAATGCGGCATCTTCCGATTTCACCCTCAGATTTACCGTTCACTCTGAAGGTGAAGGCTCATGTTTTGTGGCTGTTTACAAACTCAACGAGAACGCATACAGGGCATTGATGGCTGTGTCCGGCAATTCGAACGCGTCTAGTTTTATGGTAAATAATAAGAATTCAAGCGGTATTAACACTCTCGTTTTACCGTTTTCATATAATGATTCTAAAATAAAGATAAACGGAACCGAATATGACACGTTCTGCTATTGCGGCAAGACAGCTGTTACATTCGATGCGGGGGAGAGTTCAAGTCTGAATGTCTCGTTTAAGGAAGAGACTTCAGGCATCATTCCCGGTGTCCTGATCAGTATCACCGCGGCACTGTGCCTTATCGCCATTCCGGTTATTCAAAGGTATAATGATAAGAAGAAAGCAGTAACTGCCGAAGGGAACAAAACAAATGCTTAGCAGGAAAATAACAGACGGCACGGAATTTGTAGTTTTCGATATGGAATGGAACCAGCCGATGCCGGGCAAGGAATATCCTTTCGATGTCAGCAAGCTTACAGGCGAGATCATAGAGATCGGCGCACTTAAGTATGAATATGACAATGGAGAATTGATCTATAAGGATGCTTTCTCAACGGATATCGTTCCTGTAAAGTACACCAAGCTCCATTACCATGTGAAAAAAGTAACTCATAAGAAGAATGCCGACCTTCTGAACGGTATTCCTTTTGAGAGCGCTTATTCACAATTCAGGACATTTTGCGGAGACGCGATCCTGGTAGGGTGGGGCAGTTCCGATCCGTCGATGCTCAAGATGAATCTTGAATTCTTCGGTCTTGATTCAAAACTCAATATGTTTTTTCTCGACCTGCAGCCGATATTCTCTCTTTTTGCCGGACTTCAGGGCTCGCAAAGGAGCGTTGAGGCTGCCGTTGATTTTTATAATATAGAGAAGAAAGAAATATTCCATAGTGCAACAGCCGATGCTCATTATACGGGCGCGGTATTTGAACAGATATTTAATCATAACAAGCCTTCAGAAGTAATTTCCGCAATATCCAGTTCATCGATCGACCCGGATGTTCCCTCGGATTTCAGTTTTGTCGGACCGGAGTGTCTCGACAGCAATACAGCTTTTGCTTCATCGAAGAACTTTATGACGAATTGTCCTTTATGTAATAAGAGATTATCTGTTAAGATCCCGGTCTTCCGGATCCGCAAATCTCAGTATGCATTGCTGGAGTGCAGGGAGCACGGAGAACTTTTCTCAAGGACAAGAGTTAAGAAAAATAAGGCGGGGAATTACTATTCCGCATCTGTCATGCGTTTTGCCACACAGAATGATTATTGGCTCGTAGCCTCCAAAAAAGAGGAGTTTGATAAGTTCGGAGAGAAGGGCGCACCCGCTCCGAAAACCGAAGATGAAGAAAAAGTGACGTAAATTGTAAACAAAATATTAACAAACTATGTAAATTTAGTTAGCAAAATTCGAATTTTCTGTTGAAATTTGAATTCTGATGTCTTAAAATAGGCATAACTAATAAGGAAAAATGTGCGGGGTATTCCCGCCGGACTTAATTAAATAAGTAATTTGAGACCATAAAGAAGGAAGGTGCTTCTTATGATTAAAAGATTAAGGAAGTTCAAGAAGAGCAAGCAGGGCGCAATTCTAATCCTTGTTGTCCTCATTCTGGCACTCGCGATGATCTTTATCGCTTCTGCTATGATGCTTACTCAGGCAACCAGGACACGTCTGTATGAGAACACGTTAACAACACAGACCCGTCTTACCGTTACTTCTGCTGTCGAAGTTTTCCTCGAGGCTCTTGAGACTCAGGAAATCACAGACAACCAGCTGGACGCTGTAATCAAGTCCGCTCGTGCAGAGAGCAACGCTGATAAGATCAGAATGGTCGTTAATGGTGTTCCGGGTATGTCTGGTGACAATCTCCAGAATGCTACATTCGTGGATATTTATTATCCTGATGATACAAATCCCAAGATCGTAAATTGTGATTTCACAACAACGATCGGTGATGAGGAAGAGAACGTCAGAGTTGTTCTTCATGTTCAGAACAGCAACCCCAGCTACGGCGGACGTTTCAGAAACCAGGTTGAAATTGCAAACGATACATCAGAACGTGGTCTGTTCTTTACACACGGTATCGGAATGGTTAACCCTGATTACCTTACCTATGTATCCGGCACCACAGAATTAGACGGCAGTTCTAAGGAGGCTTCATACCTCCAGGACAATACGATCCTTCTCAGAGGTTCTGCTTATGAGACAGCATCAGGTTCTGTTTTCTATTCTGACTATATCATTTCCGGTGCAACGCCTATATTCAAGACAGGTAACGCATATAACGGAAAGATGGTATTCCTCGATGGCGCTTACATGTCAACTGAAGCTTCCGTTTCAGGCGGCTTTAACGGAGATTTCTATTTCATCGGAAGAGATGATGAACACCCGTACGATGGTCTCTCATTTACGAATGATGGTGGTTGGAGCGATATAAGCAACACAACAAATTTCGTTTTCTCAGGCAGAACTGTTGAGAATAATACAAGTTCCATTAACGGCAAGGTTTCCAGCGCCGTAAGAGGTAACTGGAGTTCAGGTACAACGACCCGTAATGTTTACTTCCTTGACTCCGACGGAAACTGCGTTATGAACGGTGCCACAAGACTCGAGAAGATGGAAGCTAAGAACTCCAGCGGCACATATTATGTAGATAATGCTGCTTATAGCGGAACAGTACCTTCTGAAATTGATTTCTTTACAGATCTCTATAGAAGCGACAGCTATAATTACGGCGCTGCTGCAAACGCATTCCCTTCACGTGCAAGGGACGTTATGAAGTCAATGAATGTTGACGGACTTACAAAAGATCTTCCTGCCGGCTATACATGTACACATGATGAGTATGGTATTGACAAGACTATATATGAGAAGGGTTCTACTATCCCTGAAGGCGGCGCTACAGTAATTATGAATCCTATTACTGAAGAGTTCCCGTTCAAGGATGATGAAGGCAATGTTGATTCTAAGTACGTATTTGCTTTGACAGCTGACAATTTGGCAGCCAAGGCTACAAACAATGTAATCAACCTTCCAGCAAATGGCGCTAACAACGGATATTATTACTTCACATCTGACGGTGGTGCAATCTGCAATGGCGGCGGAGATCCTTACATTATTACAATCGATGGTTCAAAAGCAGCATCTTACAGATTCTATTTTGCCGCTGGTAATAACTTCAACCTCTGTTCAGTCGTATTCGCAATGTACAATGTTGATGCAAATAACACTCCTTGTGTATTTGTTCTTGAAGAAGGTGCTACTGTTCATTTGAGCGATGAGCATGCACGTGACGCTGCTGCTCTTTGTCCTGCAGGATTCATTTCCATCAACAGAGATGATTGTGGTAGTGCTTCTGCTCTTGCTACATACATCAAGGATAGCGCTTTAGCTAAAGACAGTGATGAGGCTAAGGATTGGAGCGGTACATGGACAAACGTAGATGGTGATGAAGTTTCAGCTGTTTATACAAAGTCTGACGGAACAACAAGAATCAAGTATTCTTCTTACTATGACAGCTTTACAAAGCCTGCTTGCTATATCTTTGGTTCAGGCAGCAATCAGTTCCTGGTAAACGGCAGTGCAATCGTTGAGGCCTATGTAGGTTTGTATAACGGATCTCACTTCGGTGCTGATAACAACACTCTTTCCCACAGCTATCCGGCATATATTTACGGAAGAGTCGAGTGTAACTCTCTCTTCATGGGTAGCGCAGGTGCAGGTTCAAACGGTGCGTTCTGTATGCCTTACTGCCCTCAGCCGAGCGATACAAGCTCACAGTTCAACAGCAGACGTGCTGAGTCAAAGTACAAGGTAGCTGACCTCACATACTACACAATATTACCTGAGTAATATGCAATCAGTTGAATAACAACAAATTAATAAAGGCTGTCGGATGACAGCCTTTATTTTTTGTATATAAATTTTATTCAATTATCAGCAGATCGGAAATGAGGATAATATCTTCGGCGATTGAGTCAAATGGCTGCGTGAGGATATTCGGATCAATTCCGGGATCGACATTGTAAAAACATATACTCTCATCTGCTGCGATTATCATCTCTGACTTAGCTATAAGAGGGCGGAAAGAGTCGAATGCCGGATTTTCCTTATCGAGTAGAAGTGTTCCGCTGTCGACAAGGTAGATCACCAGATTACAAATCTCAGGTTTATTAAGTGCGCGTAAGATTGCTTTCAGCAGGTCTCGTCCATGTTCTGAATCAGAAGAGTAGTAATCATGCTTTATAAGAACAGTCTTAGTTGATGCTGTACTATTCTCTTCCTGAGGCAATATCTCAAGAATGGTGTTTGCTGATGTTTCTTTTATCTGTGTATCTGAATAATCGTATTTATTTTTTACTTTGCTGCTCATCAAAATCCCTCCCGTCGGAAGATAAGAATCGCATCGATCTCTGAATGGAGTTTTTACTGGTTCCCCACGGTTTGTCAGTGTTTCTGTAATCAAATTTCAGAGTAAAATACTCAACGTCAGCGATCAGAGAATCAAAGGTCTGACTGTTGTTGGCATACAGAGCCTCAACAAAGTCTGAAGCTTCATTCTGAGACAGTTTGGCTGCCTGTCTTAAGAGCAAAGCAGTATGGGGCAGGCAATGGAATTCCGAATTAACAAACTTTTCCTTGAAATCTTTATCATGTGAGAACATCCAGCAGATGACCTCGATATAATGAACCATTGCTTCGTTGAGATTGTCGCAGATCGGGCATGAGTTAATACGTTTCTCAAGTAGATCAGCAACAGAATTAAGCTTTTGCTTGTAGTCGGAGTTTCTGCCCTTGAGAAGTCCTGCTTTGGCCGGAATGGCTGCCTTAAGTTTAGGATTCAGATCATCGTTGAAATCCTTCAGATGGGTATGCATTACCAGACCCAATCCCAATCTGTTGGTTACGGCCTGATTAAGTTTTCCCATGTGAACAGGACAGAACCCGGTCTTATTTGTAATCTTACGTGTATCCGGTTCCATCAATGACGGTCCGAGATAATACTCGAGGTAATTCGTTTCTGCCTTTTCGTGAAGACGGCAGATAGGACATCCTGAATGCTCGTTATAAGCGTCATTTACAGGAATCATGTATATTTTTTCCATTATGCTTCCTCCGATTCCAAAGGTTTGGACAAATGAATAAGACGGTTGGCCCTTACATTTACGCTGTTCATTGTAATAGAAGTGAATTCCTCTACGGCACTGCCGACGCGCTGCTGTGCAGTCTCAAGAACTTTCTGGGCATCATAGCCGTAGTAAAGGGCAAGATCCAAACTGATCATTACGCCAAAAGTCTGTTTTTCTGTTTTAAATGAAGTTACTTCCGCAAAGCCGGGTACATCCTTCAGAACGATCTTTATCAGATCCAGTATTGCATCATCTGAAATGGAATAAGATCCCAGGGAAGAGAAGGTAGGACGTACAACGGTCCTTTCCGAATCCGGCGCCATTGGAGCAACACCCCGTTCGCGGTCGAATCTCTGTCTCAGTTTACTGAAAGGATCAGAAAAGTAACCTGAGAACTCGTGCTTGATCTCCATGCTAGGAACAGGGATCGTATGCATACCTTCGGTCATTCTGGTAGTGCGGGCAAGTCTTCGTTCCTCTTCCGTGGATACGTCCTCGATCCTAATGAGCATTGAGGGTTGATTGAGCCACAGATTCTCACAGATCTTGCTGAGCATTGAATCAGAAGTACCAAGGATCATAAGTGCTCTTGGCATTGACTCAATAAGAGCTCGGCGCATGACTGATGATCTTGTAGGATCAACGAAGATGGCCTGTCTTACTGACTCCATTTTAGTAGGAGCCTTTTTAGCCGACGTTCCGGCGACAATACGGCTGCCGTTTATCAGAAGACCGTCATCGATGATGTAATAGATGTTGTTGTCGCGTGCAACTCTGATAGCGCGTGTGCTCTTACCGGTGCCTGAAGGACCGACAAAAGCAATAACGGCGATATTGGATAATACCTCACGCGTTAATTGTTCATTAGAAAGGATTATCTCGACATTACGCTCGAAATTCGGTCCGGAATAATCCGAGCCTGAATTATTAGAAGAGGCCCCTGATCTGTCGAATCTTTTAAGAGTTCCACGAAATTCAGACAACAGCGTCTTGCGTGCTACAGGAGCACTTTCCGTTGTTGTCTTTTCGTGTTTTGATTCGTCAGGGTAGTCCAAATTACGATCCTTTAACCGTTCCAGTTATGGAAAACTTCCTGGATGTCTTCGTTCTCGTCCATCATGTCGAGCATCTTCTCGAGCTGTGCTACAGCATCAGGATCTGTTACTTCAGCTGTTGTCATGGCAACAGGACCAAGAGTAGAGTCGGAGATGGTATAGTTCTTTGCTTCGAGAGCATCTCTTACATCGTAATAATCAGTGGTTGATGTTGAGATGATATAGAATTCGTCATCGCTGTCAAAATCCGAAGCACCGCAATCCAGTGCATCGGCCATGACCTGATCTTCGTCTTCGTAATCTTCCTTGGAAATAAGGATAGTGCCTTTCTCATTGAAGAGGAAGGAGACAGAACCGTCTACGCCGAGGTTACCGCCGTTCTTATCAAAGATGTGTCTGAGATCAGCTGCTGTACGGTTACGGTTATTTGTAAGTGTTTTTACCATGATGGCAACACCTGCGGGACCATAACCCTCGTATGTGATCTCCTCGTAATCATCGCCTTCGCCGGCCTCAGCAGCCTTCTTGATGGCACGATTGATATTGTCGTTAGGCATATTGGCTGCCTTAGCTTTTGAAACAACTACTTTTAATCTGGAATTGCTGTTAGGGTCAGGACCTCCGGCCTTAACTGCTACGGCTATTTCTTTTGCAAATTTAGTAAAAACCGCGCCCTTTGCCGCATCAGATGCTTCTTTCTTTCTTCTGATGTTACTCCATTTTGAATGACCTGACATTAGTATTCCTCCAAAGTAATTTTTCGTATATAATAACTGTAATATTATACATATTTTAGTATCAGAGATAAACCGACGATACGCACCTGATTTTGTGTAATGTAACAGAGAGACAATCGGTTGTCACATATTCAGATTTGTGTAATGTTACAGAAATCAGATTGTCAAATATATTTTTTGTGCATATTGTCTTTGAAACTTGTAAATCGCCTCATTCTGTTGTATAGTTCTAACATCTATGCTTGGGCAAATTGCGCCCGTCTGTTGCGTGTGCGTTTCTGAGCATATAATATAGTGCTATTAATCGGGAGGTTTCGATGAAGAGATTAGGTGATATTCTGGTCGAAAGCGGCTTCCTAAATGCTACCGAACTTGCAGAAGTGCTCAGCACTCAGAAGGAGACCGGCAAGCGTCTTGGAGAAGTTATTGTAGAAAGCGGTTTGATGTCGGAGTTCGACATCCTTAGAGCCGTATCAAGCCAGTACAACTACCCGATCATTGATTTGGCAGGTATTGATGTAGATTCAAAGGCCACAGCATTACTTACACAGAAGTTCTGCGAAGATAATATCGTTTTCCCGATTGGTTTTGATAATGACAATCTGGTTGTTGCAATCGATGACCCGATGAACATTACGATTGAGGATGAGCTGCAGTTCCAGACCGGATACCAGATATCCCTGATGCTTGCAACACACTCATCCATTGTTGACGCTATCAAGGTTCACTATGGTAAAGAGAGTGCCAACAAGGCGGCTCAGGAACTTGGTGCAAGTTTTGAAACTGACAGCCTTGACGATAATTCAGAATTATCTGAGGCAGTTAACAGTGCGCCGGTTGTTAAACTCGTTAACTCCATGATCGATTATGCGATCCGTGCAGGTTCATCCGATATTCATATCGAGCCTCTTGAAGACCGAGTAAGAGTCCGTATCAGAATCGACGGTGTCATGCAGGAAGTAATGAGCAACCCGATTTCCGCTAAGGACGCCATTACAACAAGAATTAAGATCCTCGGCGGTATGAACATTG
>JAEEGL011195608.1_pt1 | contig 13711 bp, 9 predicted proteins | sample 9134231 | NCBI WGS metagenome assembly JAEEGL01 (sample SAMN16246548, study PRJNA631951) | gut metagenome | biome: gut microbiome; feature: rumen; material: fiber-attached | host: Bos | place: Iran: Karaj | collected 2018-10 | reverse complement strand
GTTGATGGCGGCGGCGGCGCGGCGGCCTTCGCCCATGGCGAGAATCACCGTGGCGGCCCCGAGGACGATGTCGCCGCCGGCGAACACGCGCGGAAGGCTGGTGCGTCCGTTCTCGTCGGCCACGATATGCCCCTTGGCGTCTGTTTCCAAGCCCGGGGTCGTCGCCTTGATGAGCGGATTCGACTCATTGCCGAGCGCCACGATCACGGCGTCCATCGGCACGACAAACTCGCTGCCCTCGATGACCACCGGGCGCCGGCGTCCCGAGGCGTCGGGCTCGCCCAGCTCGTAGCGCAGGCACTCGATGCCCGTGACCTTGCCACCCTCGCCGAGTATCCGCTTGGCATTCTCCAGAAAATGGAAGACGACGCCTTCTTCCTTGGCGTGGTGGATTTCCTCCGCGCGCGCGGGCATTTCCTTCTCCGTGCGGCGGTAGATGAGGTGGACCTCCTTCGCGCCCAGGCGCAGGGCGGTACGCGCGGCGTCCATCGCCACGTTGCCGCCGCCCAGCACCGCAACGCGGTCCGCGTGGGTGATCGGCGTCGCGGCGTGCTCGCTGTCGTAGGCTTTCATCAGGTTCGAGCGTGTCAGGTATTCGTTGGCGGAATAGACGCCGACGAGGTTTTCGCCTTCGATGTTCATGAACTTCGGAAGGCCGGCGCCCGTGCCGACGAACACGGCGTCGAAGTGGTCCTTCTCCAGCAGGTCGGTCAGCTTGCGCGTGCGGCCGACCACGAAATTAGTGCGAATCTCGACGCCCATCGCCTTCAGCTTCTCCAGCTCGGCCTGGACGATCGACTTGGGCAGGCGGAACTCCGGGATGCCGTACACCAGCACGCCGCCCGCCTTGTGGAACGCCTCGAACAGCACGACGGAATGTCCGGCGCGCCGCACATCCGCCGCCACCGTGATGCCGGCCGGCCCCGAGCCGACAACGGCCACCTTCTTGCCCGTCTCCGGCGCAATTTCCGGGAGCGCCGCCCCGCCGCTTTCACGGGCCAGGTCCGCGCAGTAGCGCTCCACGCGGCCGATGGCGACTGCCTTGGAGACGTCCTTCAGCGCCTTGCCCATCGTGCAATCCTTCTGACACTGCTTTTCCTGGGGGCAGACCCGGCCGCAGACCGCCGGGAGCAGGCTGGAGGCCGAAATGGTGGCGTAGGCCCCCGCAAAATCACCATCGGCCGCCTGGCGCAGAAAGCCCGGGATGTCAATTCCCACCGGGCACCCCTTCACGCACGGCGCATTCTTGCATTGCAGACAGCGCGACGCCTCCGTCTGCGCCTGTTCCGCGGTGTAGCCCAGCGCCACTTCGCGCATGTTCGTCGCACGTTCCTTCGCATCCTGCTCCGGCATGGCCTGCGGGGCGATGCCCATCTTTTCCTTCGGCGTCAACATCTTTCGTCTCCTGCTCTATGAAACTGCGTTTCCGACTGTCTTGGGGAGGCCAGCGCGTCAGCCTTGCTGCTGCTTCTCCTCAAGCGCCTTCGCGGCCGCTTGCATCCGACACTGGTGATAGTTCTCCATCGCCGCGCGTTCCTGTGGCTTGAAAGCCCCCAGACGCTGCATCATCTGGTCGAAATCGACTTGATGGCCGTCAAACTCAGGCCCGTCGACGCACACAAACTTCGTCTGGCCGCCCACCGACACACGACAGCCGCCGCACATCCCCGTGCCGTCGATCATGATCGTGTTGAGGCTCACGATGGTCTTCACGCCGTAGGGCTCCGTCGTCTTGGCGCAGAACTTCATCATGATGGGAGGGCCGATTGCCACAACCAGGTCCGGGGGAGGTGTCTGCTCGCAGAACTCCTTCAGCGGAGCGGTCACCAGGCCCTGGCGGCCATAGCTTCCGTCGTCCGTCACCACCACGACTTCGTCGGCGATCGCCCGCATTTCGTCCTCGAGGATCACCAGCTCCTTCGAGCGGGCTCCGATCACCACGATCAGCCGGTTGCCCGCCGCCTTCATCGCCTGAGCGATCGGATACAGCGGCGCCACGCCAATGCCGCCGCCCACGCACACGACCGTGCCGAACTTGTCGATATGCGTCGGACGGCCCAGCGGCCCAACCAGATTCTCCACCGAATCCCCGACCTCCTTCTCCGCCAGCAGGCTCGTCGTCCGCCCCACCGTCTGGAAGATGATGGTGACCGTGCCTTTTTCCGCATCCGCATCCGCGATCGTCAACGGAATCCGTTCCCCGTACTCCGTGTCCAGCTGCAAGATCACGAACTGCCCCGCCTTCCGCTCCTGGGCGATCAGCGGCGCTTCCAGCACCATCTGCCACACCTGCTCCGACAACTGTTTTTTCGCAACGATCCGATTCATTTCCAGCTCCAATCTGACGCATCCGCCCCATGCCGGGCGCGTCCAACCCTTTCACTATACCCTTCTCCACCCCTCTCCATCAAGGTCCAAAACGCCTTTCCAGCCGATTCATCTATCCTGTCAACACCTAAGTGCCTGTCACTTTGCTTTATTTCTTTTATTTCAGCGGCGGTTGCGGAGGTCAGGCGGGGGAGGTGATGGCGTCCTTGCGCAGCTTTCGGACACTGCAAAGCTGGATGCCATCCCATTCGGGGCAGAGTGGCGCACCGAGGGGGGGATGGCGGCGGTTTTCGCTGAAGGCATATCGGTGGGTGGCAAAAATGCCGCCTGCAAATGCCTTGCTGCCGATGGCCAGACCGTTCGACATTGCGCGAATCTTGCAGCGAAGCAGCTGGGGCAGGGAAGGTTTTTCGTGATTGGCAAGGACCTTGCGAACGGTATCGGGGTCGAGGTCGGCGGCACCTTTCGCATAGAGCAGGCCGCGATAGGCCCGAATGACCTTTTCGTAGTTGTCGGTCAAGTTGCCGTAAACGCCGGACAGCCCCTTGCGGGCGTCGCTGTCGCCGGCGGAGGCTGCACCATAACCGCTGAAAGCGTAATCCTTGGGATTGGAGACAATTCCTGCACGGATTGGATTGAGGTCGATGTAGGCTGCCACAGCTGCCAGAGAGCCGCTCCCTTCCACCAACGTGCTGCTGAATCGGCTTTGCCAGAGCGTTCCTTCGTGATCCTTATGGTTGGCGCGATACCAGACCGTGAACCGTTGCTTGAGCGACTGCATGAAGGGGGAAATGTCATACATCCGCCGGCTGAGCTGGGCTTTTTCGGCCTCAAGGAGCTCGATCCGTTTGGACTTCTGATAGGAGTCCCAGCGTGCGCGCATGTCCTTGGCGCGTTCATTACCATAGAGGATGGCGACGCGAGAAAGCAGCTCACCTTCTGTGAGTTGGCGAGGGGAGGGGACTCGCACGAGGAGATGAAAATGATTCGACATCACGCAATAAGTCAGCACTTCGATGCCTGAAAACTCAGCTGTGCGCCGCAGCATCCCGACAAAGACCTGCTTTTCTGTGTCATCCAGCAGATACTGTTTCAAGGCGCAGCGGCTGACCAGATGGTAGTAGGCTCCATTTCCCGGCTTGATTCTTTTCCGTCTCATGATACTTCCTTTCGTGTCCGCCGCCAACTCTCCCCCTTTTCCTCCCCCATGTCAAGACCTAAGTGACTGGCACTTTGGAGGTTTTGTTTTGGCTTTTCGGGGAGGAAGGGGAGGGGTATGCTGGGGGAGCAATGAATCCGTTAGAGAATATCCGCATCGTGCTGGTCCGCCCGATTTACGGGGGGAATGTGGGGTCGGTGTGCCGCGCGATGATGAACATGGGGCTGAGCCAGCTGGTGTTGGTGGATCCGTCGTCGACCATGGACATGGAGGAAGCGGCGACGATGGCGTGCCACGCGGGGAGCATTCTGGCGCGGCGTCAGGTCTTCGATACGACCGCGGAGGCGGTGGCGGACTGTGCGCTGGTGGCGGGGACGTCGAATCGCGGCGGTCTCTACCGTGAGCATTCGAAGCCGCCGCGCGAATGGGCCCCGCATCTGCTGGAGGCGGCGGCCTCGGCCCCGGTGGCGATCATGTTTGGGCCGGAGGACAACGGCTTGTCGCTGGATGACATTGCGCTGTGCACCCAGATCATCAAGATTCCGTCCTCGCCGGCGTACACGTCGCTGAATCTGGCGATGTCGGTGATGGTCTGCGCGTACGAGCTTTTTGTCGCCTCGGGGCAATACGAGCCGCCGGTCGAGCTTTCGCCGGAGGCGCCCTCGGCCATGCGCGAGGCGATGTTCGCGAAGTGGCGACGCGCGTTGCTGACCATCGGCTTCATGACCCCGGAGACGGCCGACCACATGATGCTGGGCATCCGGCGCATCTTCTCCCGCGGGCCGCTGACAGAGAAGGATGTGCAAATCCTTCTAGGCGTCGCCTCTCAGACGCTCTGGGCGGCCAACCATCCCCGGCCCGAGGCATGAGCGCGGCCCGTCAGAATATCCTTTCGGTGATGATTGTCGCCCTGAACGAGGCGAAGAATCTTCCGCGTCTGCTTGGCGCGCTGGCCGACCTCGAGCTGCCCCCCACCTGGTCATACGAGACCATCCTGGTCGACGGCGGTTCCACGGATGGCACGCTCGACATCGCCCGCGAACTTGGGGTGAGCACCATCCTTTCGCTTCCGGGCGCATCCATCCCGGTGTGCCGGAATGCGGCCCTGGACGCCGCCCGGGGCAATGCCCTGGCCTTTCTTGATGGCGACTGCCTGCCTGCCCCCGACTGGCTGACCGTGGCCGTTCCGCATCTGCTTTCGCCCGTGCCCACGATGCTCGGCTTCCCGGTGCGTCCGCCGGCCTCCGGCAACTGGATCCAGCGGGCCTGGCATGCCCATTGGCAGCACAAGAACAACGCCGCGCAGAACAATGCCCTGGCCCCGTTCGACCGCGACGCCTTCCGCCTGATCACCACCCGCAACATGCTCTTCAACCGCGCGCTGCTGCAGGTGGTCCCGCGCTTCGACGAGCAGCTGGTCACTGGCGAGGACACCGATTTCGCCTTTCGTGCCACCGAGGCGGGGGCGCATGTGCTGGCTCTGCCGACGCTGGTCGTGATCCACCTCGGCGAGCCCGCCACCTTGCAGGACTACTATCGCCAGCAGCTCTGGCATGCCAACCGCCGCGCCTACGCGACGATTCTCCGCTCATCGGGTGGCAAGCGTGGGGCCAATGCCATCTATTTCACTCTGGCCTTTCTGGCATCCCTATTCCTTGCGGTCGCCGGCATCCTCGCCGCCGCAATCTTCTTCAGCTGGTGGCCGTTGCTCCTGCTCTGCCCGCTCCTGCTGGTCACGGCCTGCCCGGCGTTGCTGATTTCCTTGCGGGCCCGCTCGACGATGCTGCTGGCCCGGCTGTCGGTCCTTTATTTCCTATATGGCCTCGCCCGCTCGATTGACTTCCTGGGCCTTGCGCCTGAAAAGCCATCCTGGAAATCCAAATCGTGACGCATCTTTGGGGGGCAGGGCAGGGGACGCGCCGAAAAGCCTGCGACGTTTTTGTCGGCCTTTCTTTTCACTTGATTCCAAGAAAAGAACCACCATACTTAGGGGCACCAACAACCTTAACCAAGGATTCCCATGAAAAAGACCCTGAAATTCATGCTTGGCGCAGTTCTTGCGCTGTCTGTTCTGGCCACGGCCGCCTCCGCGGCGGGCCTTCGTATCGGTGCCGCCTACTGGGATGCCGGCGAGGTCTCCGATGCCATCGACGATCCGCTGCTGGGCGGCGAGCTCGTCTTGTCCGTGCCGATGAGCCATCCCGTGAACCTGGAACTCCGCGCGGCGGTGCTGGGCTTCTCGGACGACGCCCGCGGCCGTCTCGGCAATCTGGACTATGATTATGACTTCACGGCTGGCGTGCTGCCGCTGGAAGCAGGCCTCGGGCTGGAGTTTCCCGCGGGCAACCTGACCCTCTACGGCAGCGTCGGCCTGGGCTGGTACTTCTTCTATGAGAGTGCCGATGTCGAGACCCATCCTTTCAACCCCCGCGAGGATGACGACTTCGACGAGGATGACAACACCTTCGGCGCGTATGGCACGCTGGGACTGCGAATCTCCCTCCTGCCCGCGGTCTCCATCTATGGGCAGGCCCAGTACCGCTACATGTTCGACGAAGTCGACCTGGGCTTCCGCGACAGCTCGATCGCGAACGAAGTCTTCCACGACAAGTTCAACGACATCGATGCCTCCGGCCTGGCCTTCTCCGCTGGCATTTCCATCGACCTGTAATCGAAACGAATGACATCGACGGCGGCGGACGGGCTCTGGCCTGTCTGCCGTCGTTTTTTGTGGAAAGGGAGGTTTTCCTAGATTTTCTAGCTGATCTAGATGCTCTAGTTGATCTAGGAGGAGCTTTGGGGCCGAGATAGGGCGATGCGAATAAAAGTCGAGAGCAGTCCGATCTGGAACCCGTGGCATGGCTGTCGCCGCTACAGCGAAGGGTGCGAGCATTGCTACATGTTCCATCTCGACAGCCAGCATGGCCGCGATGGCGGGGAGATTCGGCGGGTTACGACGAATTTCGATCTACCGCTGAAAAAGGACCGCCACGGCGAGTTCAAGGTGCCGGGCGGCACCTGTCTGCGGGTCTGCATGACGAGCGACTTCTTCCTTGAGGAGGCCGACCCCTGGCGGGAGGAGGCCTGGGCCATGATGCGGGCCCGGCCGGATGTGACGTTCTGGCTGCTGACCAAGCGGGCGGAGCGAATCGAACACTGCCTGCCGAAGGACTGGGGCGAGGGCTATGAGAACGTCAGCCTGAACATCACGGTCGAAAACCAACGCCGGGCGGATGAGCGGTTCCCGATTCTCTTGTCGTTGCCGGCCTGCCACAAGGGGGCCATGGCGGCCCCGCTGATTGGCCCGATGGACGTGGAAGCCTATCTGGCAACCGGGCAGATCGAGAGCCTTTTCGCCGATGGTGAGAACTACGAAGGGGCCCGTCCTTTGCACTACGAGTGGGTGGCCGCTTTGTATGAGCAGTGCGTCCGGCAGCAGGTGCCGTTTTCATTCTTTGGCATTGGGAATACATTTCTGATGGAGGGCCGGACCTACCACGTCTGCAAGGCCTACCAGCACGTCCAGGCTTTGCGTTCCGGCCTGCAGTATCCTCCCACCACGGAGAATCTGAACATGCAGCCCCGCTGCCGCCGCTGCCCCCGGCGCGACACCTGCAACGGCTGCAACTGGTGCGGCCAGTGCCTCGGCTGCTGATTTTCTCACCCTCCAAACATGTTTCCATACAATGGAACCCTGTTTTGCGATGGCCTACCAATCCCCTGTCAAGAACTAAGTGCCTGTCCCTCTAGTGTGTATCCATTCCGTGTCAGCAACAAAGTGTCTGTCCCTCTGGTGAAAACATGTTTCCATACAATGGAAGCGTGTTTGCGGGGGGCTATCGGTTGAATGTCAAGAACTAAGTGCCTGTCCCCTAGATGTGGAATGTGGGGAAGGGGGCGGAATGTGGTTGGCGGGGAGGGGGGGAGAGGGGTATGGTTGGGGGATATGAGCGATGATGTGTTGATGGATGATGGCAAGTCGGCGGCCGCGGAGAGGGCGGAGCTGCCGGGGACGGTGACGAGGTTCGACTTCGGCAAGGGGCGGACATTGTGGCTGCTGGGCACGGCGCATGTGTCCAAGGAGTCGGTCGCGGATGTGCGGCGATGCGTGGAGGCGGTTCGGCCGGACGTGATCGGCATCGAGCTATGTCAGCCGCGCTACGAAGGGATTCGGAATCCGGAGGCGTGGAAGAAGACGAATCTGTTCCAGGTGGTGAGGCAGGGGCGGTCGCTGTTTCTGCTGGCGCAGCTGCTGCTGCAGTCGTTCTACCGTCGGCTGGGCAGCCAGCTGGAGACGGAGCCGGGCGCGGAGATGATGGAGGGGGCGCGGGAGGCGGAGCGTACGGGGGCGCGTCTGGAGCTGATCGACCGGCGGATCGACCTGACGCTGCGGCGGACGTGGCGGCATCTGGGCTGGTGGCAGAAGTGCCGGATGGCGTGGATGCTGATCACGTCGGTGTTCGGCGGGGACGAGGAGATCACGGCGGAGGATGTGGAGGAGCTGAAGTCGCGGGACCAGATGGAGTCGATGATGGGGGCGATGGGCGAGGAGTTTCCGGCGGTGAAGCGGGTGCTGATCGACGAGCGGGACCAGTATCTGGCGGAGCGTCTGCGGCAGGTCGCGGAGGGCGGCGCGGAACGGATTCTGGCGGTGGTGGGAGCGGGGCACGTGCCGGGGATCGTACGGCATCTGGAAGGGGAAGCGCATGACCTGGCGGCGCTGGAGGAGGTGCCGCCGAAGGGGGTGTGGGCGAAGGTGTGGCCGTGGCTGATTCCGGCCGGGGTGCTGGCGCTGATCGCGTGGGGATTCTGGCATGGCGGGGTGGAGCGCGGCGTGGATTCCGTGACGCTGTGGTGCGTGGTGAATGCGGTCTGCGCGGGCGTGGGGAGTCTGCTGGCGCTGCCGCATCCGCTAACGGTGGTGGCGGCGGCGGTGGCGGCGCCGATCACGTCGCTGAATCCAACCATTGCGGCGGGGTGGGTGGCGGGGCTGGTGGAGTGCTGGCTGCGTCCGCCGGCGGTGAAGGATTTCGAGTCGTTGCCGACCGACATGTTGAAATTCGGCACGTTTGTGCGGAATCCGGTGATGCGGGTGCTGCTGGTGGTGGTGCTGGCGAACCTCGGTTCGACGCTGGGGACGGTGGTGGCGATTCCGTGGATTGCGTCGCTCGGGCATTGAACCGGGAAAGTGGGTGGGGCGATTTTATTGTGTGATGATGAGTTGGACAGGATATACAGGATGGACAGGATTGAGGGACGGCACGGCGGCCGCCTGGCCAGACTGCGACGGGGAGGAAAAGGCACGTTGTGGGAGGACGTGTACTCCCCCTTGTCGCCTGCGGCGACATCCCCCCTCGCGGAGGGGGGCAAGAATTCTTGCGGGGCGAAACTGAAAGCGAATTTGGACTATAAACTATAGTGAGGTTGAAGATGAAGAGAAGCGTGTGGATGTTGGTTTTGGCGGGGGTGATGGCGGCGGTGGTCGCGGAAGCGGAGGTGTCGCCGACGGTCTTGGAAAGCGCGCATGAGGCGGCGGCGAAGGGGGCGGCGTGGCTGGCGGGGAATCAGCAGGAGGACGGTCATTGGGGGATGGCGGAGACGCCGGCGCTGACGGCGCTGGCCATCTGGGCGTTGCAGCGGACGGATGCGGCGGCCTACGCGGAGCAGATTCAGGCGGGCACCCGGTTCGTCCTGGGGTTTGCGCAGCCGGACGGCTCGATTTTCTGTCCGCCGCGCCCGGGGCAGCGCGGGGGCGGCCTGGCGAACTACAACACGGCCATCTGCCTGTCGGCGCTCCACGCGCTGGAGGGGGCGAAGGAGGACTCGGCCGTCCTCCGGGCGATGCAGAATGCGCGGACCTATCTGGCGGGGACGCAGTATCTGGACGAGGGCCTCTATCGCGGGGGCATCGGCTATGAGCCGAACCAGCCCGTCGCCCATGCGGACCTTTCCAATTCGCATCTGGTGTACGAGGCGATGCGGCTGTCGGAGGACCTCGAAGACTTGCGGGGGGCCGGCGAAAAGCGCGCCGATCTCGACTGGGACGCGGCGCTGGACTTCCTGGCCCAGGTGCAGAATCTCGAAGGTGTGAACACGAATGCCTGGATTTCGACGGCGGCGGATGACCAGGGGGGGTTCATCTACCGTCCGATGGCCGTCGGCGGGCGTCAGGGCCCGCCGCCGTCCGCGGCGCGTCCGGCCGCGTCGGCCGGAGAGGGGGGCGAGGGGGAGGCGGCTCCGGCTTCGCCGCGGTTTCCGCGTCTGCCGGAAGGCGCCTCCGGGGTGGGCGGCATGATGCGCGGCGAGAATGGCGCGGCGGCGGCGCTCCCCGACGGGGCGGTCGCCACGGCCGGCGCCGCGGGAGGACACCCGGCGACGGTTCACCCGTACGGCTCGATGACCTACGCGGGGCTGCTGTCGCTGATCTACGCCCGCCTCGACGCCGACGATGTCCGGGTCCAGGCCGCCAAGGATTGGACACAGCGGCATTGGACGCTGGAGGAGAACCCTGGCATGGGGCCGGAAGGGCTCTACTATTTCTTTGTGACGCTGTCGAAGTGCATGGCCGCCATGGGGGAGGAGCAGGTGGTGCAGCCGGACGGGACGTCGATCTCCTGGCGCGAGGACCTTCTGAAGCGGCTGGTCGCGTTGCAGCAGGCAGACGGCTCGTGGGTGAACGACAACAACCGCTGGTGGGAGGCCGATCCGGGGCTGGTGACGTCCTACACGCTGCTGGCGATTGCCTCGGCGCTGGAGTAAGCGGGGCCGCGAGGGGGCGATTGGAGGATAAAAATGGGCGCGGGTGAAATATGGGATTGCAATGAGGCCGGGGTGCGGGTATGAAGAAAGGACGATGGCGGTAGAACAGAAGCAGAATGGCGGCTTAGAAGCCGTCGATGGGCAGGAAAGGGCGGCATCCCCGCACGAGGGGCTGGTGCTCTTGCGGCGGTATCGGCTGGATGCGGTGCTGTATTCGTCGGGCTGGGGGGACTTTTGGCTGGCGGAGGATCTGGGGGAGCCGGGGGAGGAGTCGGAGGAGAAGGCGGCGGGCGCGGAGAGCGAGGCGGCGGAGCTGCCGCCGGTGCGGATTCTGGCGCTGCGTTCGGATGTCCATCGGTCGAAGCGCACCCTCTGGGCGCTACGGTCGAGCGTCGAGGAGGCGAGCCGGCTGTATCTGGACGGGCTGTCGGCGGCGCGCCAGCTGTTCACGGTGGGGGACCAGTATTACGTGCTGTGCGACCCGATCGTGGGGTATCCGTTTTCGGTGGTGCTGGCGAATTCGGAGGGGCATCGCCGCCCGTACGAGGAGCTGAAGGGGCTGGCCTCGTCGCTGGCCGAAGTATTGGATTACGCGCACGCGCGAGGCGTGATGAACACGAACATCCGGCCCGGCGCGGTGACGGTGTGGGAGGATCGGACCCTGGCGGATTTGTCGGGGTTCGGCATCCGCTCGGACCTGGGCGGCGGCCGTCGCACGGTGCTGAGCGAAGGGAACGGGGCGGGTCGCTGGCTGGGCTATGTCGCGCCGGAGGTGCTGTCGCGGAAATGGGGGGCGGATGATGCGTCGGACCAGTACGCGCTGGGGGCCCTGATGTGGCATGCGCTGTTCGGGACGGCTCCGATGCCGGGCGGCAACCCGCAGCTGCCGCCGGGGGCGACCTCGCTGGCGCCGAAGCGGGCGCTGGATGCGCTGTGCCGGGCGTTGTCGAAGGCCCCGCGGGCGCGGTTTGCGTCGTGCGGTGACTTCGCGCGGGCGTTCGGCGGGGAACGGGTGATCCGGCGGCGCGGCATCAGCGCGATGGAGAAGCGGACGATCCTGCGCCGGCTACGGAACACGGTGCTGGCGTTGCTGGGGGTTGCGGCGGTGGCGGGGATCGTGCTGGGCATCGTCATGGGGGTCCGCTACATCCATGACCGGCGCGGCGGCCGGCGCGTGGTCCACGACATCGCCCCGGCGGCGGTCGGCGGGCCGCTGGCGGAGGTGGCGGCAGAGGCGGTCGGGGCGCAGCCGTTGCAGGATTGCACGGAGACGCTGGAGGTGGGGCGCAACTACCGGGCGGCGGACGGCATGGAGTTCGTCTGGGTGCCCACGATGCGCTGCTGGGTGGGGCGGTTCGAGGTCACGAACGGCGAATTCCGGGAGTTTGACGCGGATCATTATTCCGGCGATTTCCAGGGCGTTTCGCTCGATGACGACCGCCAGCCGGCGGTGAAGATCCGCTTCAGCGACGCGACGGACTTCGCCAACTGGATGGACCGCCGCGAACACATGGGCGGGCGGATCCCGGATGGCTACGAGGTGCGTCTGCCGGACCGCAACGAGGCCATGCGCTACGCCCAGGCGGGCAGCGATCGGACCTATCCGTGGGGCGACCGCCTGCCGCCGCGCTTCGGAAACTACGCGGATGCGGCCCTCAAGGAGCAGGGCGGCGAGGCCGTCCACGTGCTGGACAACTACCGCGATTCGTTCGTGGCCTCGTGTCCGGTGGAGTTTTCGGGCGAGAACGACTGGGGGCTTTTCGGAACGGGCGGCAACGTCTGGGAGACGACCATCAAGCCGGGCGACAAGTCCTCGTTCGGCGGCTGGCATGGCGGCGCCTACGACACGTCGGACCCGCAGCGCATCACCACGCGGTCGTTCTACGGCTATCTGGGCAACGCGCGCGGCGCGGTGAACGGCGTGCGCCTGATCATCGCGGAAAAGCCGGCCCCGGCGGAGCCTTAGGGGAATGACGGCGGTGCCATGAATGCGTTTCTTTCGCTGGCTCTGACCGTGGCAATCTTCGCGAGCGTCATCTTCCTGACGCGCGGGATGAAGTAGGGCGCCGAGGCGGGGACGGGAGGCGATTCGCCATGAACGACGCACCATGCGGAACGGAGGGCGCGGCCATGTCCGTGGCCCGGGTGCTGACGGAAATCGCGCTGAACCGGGAGTTCGACTACGCCATCCCGGAGGACCTGCGCGGCCGGGTGCGCATCGGCTCGGTGGTGCGGATTCCGTTCGGACGGCGGATGGCGCGCGGATTCGTGACGGGGCTGGAGTCGAGCTCGGCCTATGCGGAGGAGCACGGGACTCCGCTCCGGCCGCTGTCGGGGCTGGAGTCGGACGCCCCGCTCTTCGACGAGCGGATGGTCCGCCTGACGCGCTGGATCGCCTCCTACTATGCCGCGCCTTTCGAGCGGGCGTTGGCGGCGGCCATTCCCGCCCCGGTCCGCCGCGAGGGCGCGGGTTTCAAGAAGCAGGTCACCGTACGCCTGGACCCGGACATTCCGACCGAAAACGTCCTGACGGCGGCGGAGAAGCTCGCCAAGCGCGCCCCAAAGCAGGCCGCCGTCCTTCGCTATCTGGCGGCAGCGGATCAGAAGGGGGAGGGGACTCTCCTGGCGACCGACCTCCTGCGGGAGACCGGCGCGACGATGGAGGCGCTCCGCTCGCTGGCGGGGCGGGGATTGCTGGTGCTGGAGGAAGGCATCCGCTGGCGCGGCATCGACGCCTCGAAGATCGTTCGGACGGACCCGATTGCCCTGAACGACGAGCAGCAGACGGCTTTTCGGGCGATCTGCGAGGAAATGGAGGCGGAAAAGCCGGGCGTCGTCCTGCTGCACGGCGTGACGGGCTCGGGGAAGACCGAGGTCTATCTGCAGGCCATCGCCCGGGCGCTGGAGCGCGGACGGGGGGCCATCGCGCTGGTGCCGGAGATTTCGCTGACGCCGCAGACGATGGAGCGGTTCATCGGCCGCTTCGGCGACACGGTGGCGGTGCTGCACTCGCATCTGTCGGACGGCGAACGCTATGACGAATGGCAGCGGATCGCGACCGGCCGCGCCCGCGTCGTCATCGGGGCCCGCAGCGCGCTGTTCGCGCCGGTCCGGGACCTCGGACTGCTGGTCGTCGACGAAGAGCACGAGCCCGCCTACAAGCAGGACGAGGCCCCCCGCTACAACGCGCGGGATGTCGCCGTCATGCGCGGCCGGATGGAAGGCTGCGCCGTGGTGCTGGGGTCGGCCACGCCCTCGCTGGAGTCGTTCCAGAACGCCACCACGGGCCGCTACCGCCTCGTGCGCATGCCCCACCGGGTCGACGGCTGCCTCATGCCCCGCGTCCACGTCATCGACATGCGCGCCGAGCAGGAGAAGAACCAGGCCGCCCGCGTCTTCTCCGCCGAGCTCGAGGAGGCCATCCGCGGACGCCTCGACCGCGGCGAGCAGACCATCCTCTTCCTG
>JAEEGL010640987.1_pt1 | contig 13711 bp, 7 predicted proteins | sample 9134231 | NCBI WGS metagenome assembly JAEEGL01 (sample SAMN16246548, study PRJNA631951) | gut metagenome | biome: gut microbiome; feature: rumen; material: fiber-attached | host: Bos | place: Iran: Karaj | collected 2018-10 | reverse complement strand
GACGAGATTGACGCCATCGGCAGAAGCCGTGACAGCAAGTACGGCGGAGGCAACGAGGAGCGTGAGCAGACCCTGAACCAGCTGCTTTCAGAGATGGACGGCTTTGATTCCTCCAAGGGTGTACTGATCCTGGGAGCCACCAACAGACCTGAGATACTGGACAAGGCTCTTCTTCGTCCCGGACGTTTCGACAGGCGTATCATAGTTGATAAGCCGGATCTCAAGGGAAGAGAGGAGATCCTCAAGGTTCACTCCAAGGACGTCAAAATGGATGAGACCGTTGATCTTAAGGGAATCGCCCTGGCTACCAGCGGAGCCGTAGGTTCTGACCTTGCCAACATGATCAACGAGGCTGCCATCAATGCAGTCAAGGCTCACAGGGAATATGTCTGCCAGCAGGATCTTATGGAAGCTGTTGAGCAGGTACTTGTAGGAAAAGAGAAAAAGGACAGGATCCTCAGCAAGGAGGAGCGCAAAATCGTCTCCTACCACGAGGTTGGACATGCTCTTATCAGTGCTGTTCAGAAGAACACAGAGCCTGTTCAGAAGATCACCATTGTTCCGAGGACCATGGGTGCTCTGGGCTATGTTATGCAGGTTCCTGAGGATGAGAAATATCTTCAGACCAAGGACGAGCTCATTGATGACATCATCGTATCCCTTGGCGGACGGGCTGCTGAGGAGGTTATCTTCAACACAGTCACCACCGGTGCTGAGAATGATATAGAGAAGGCCACCAATATGGCCCGCAGCATGATCACCATGTTTGGCATGAGCGACAAGTTCGGACTTATGCAGCTGGAGTCCATCCAGAACAGATATCTGGACGGCAACAGGATCCTCAACTGCAGTGACCAGACAGCAGCAGAGGTTGACGCCGAGGTACAGAAGCTCCTTGCAGAGTGCTACGAAAAGGCCAAGTCCATTATCCGCGACCATCTAGATGCCATGGACAAGATCGCCCAGTTCCTTATTGAGAAGGAGACCATCACAGGTAAGGAATTCATGAAGATCTACAGGGAGGTATGCAACATCCCTGAGCCCACAGAGGAGGAGGCAGAGGCGCTCAAGCACGGAAGGATCTATGCCACAAGAGCCGAGTCAGCCCTGGTAGGTGAGAATGTTCCCATTAAGTCTGCCAAGAAGGACGAAGGAACCACCTCTTCGGAAGAGGAAAAAAAGCCCAGCTTTGAGGCTGTGGTGGGCGAGGTTCATGAAACCCTGACAAGCCCGGAGCCTTTATCTGAGACGGCAGGATCCGAAGCACAGACTCCAAAAGCGCAGGCAGGAGAGAGCGGTGATAATAGTAGCAGCGATGAAGCTAAAGCTCCCGGTACACCGGAAGGCGTGACAGGAAGGCAGGGAGTTTTTTCCCATGTTTCCGACGATTTTGACAAGAACTGATATACATATATTTTTAGTCTGACAGTTTAGAAGTGTCGCTCCCAAAAGGGACGGCACTTCTATTTGTTTAAGTTAATAAAAACGCAAAAGCGTTTATAAAATTATTATAAACCACGCTAAAATACTGGAGTTTGCGGTATAATTACATCACGGAAAATTCCATTTACGAAAGGGGACAAACCATGAGTGACGGTAGAGGAGCAGCCCAAAGGACTGAAAAAGTGAAGTTTTACAAATCAATTCCCGTACAGATCCTGTTTTTTAACATTCTGATGTTTCTGGTGTTTAATGTAGTGAGCTTTGTTGTCAACAATGGTATAGCCCAGATGACAGACAGTGTTCAGAACATTATGTCCGGAGTGACAAATCTTTTAAGGACTGAGGGACAGGTCAGAGAGGACATAGCAGTTTTGGACGGAACTGTCCAGAGTATGCTGGGACTTTGGGAGTACTACGGCGATGCAGATAAGCAGGCTGTGGCCAGCAGGATCGCCAGCTGCGAGAGCGATATCAGAAAGAACATAAAGAGCATAGGCGATGAGTTTGCCACATATGGAGATCCCACAGCCACTGCCACGCTGTCTACTTATGCAGAGGGCGTTATGTCAAATGCAGATCAGGCCCTTAACATAATGATGACAACAGGAAACGGCCAGGAGGCCGCTGGAATAATCACAGGAGAGTATCAGACCAATTATGCCCAGGTCCAGAAAGGGTTTGACGAACTTGACAGTCATGTGGAAGCCCTTCAGGGTAATATCTCAACATTTATAAGCCAGCAGAGAAACAAGATCACCACAATGAATATCACAGGAATGGTCATCTTCGTCATTTGTCTTTTACTCAATCTTTATGTATCCTTCTTCCTTATAACAAAAGTGATAACAGCAATATCCAATGATGTTCAGGGTATTATCAGAAGCATCAATGCAGGAAAAGGCGACCTTACCACCAGGATCAGGGTTAAGACCGGTAATGAGCTGGTATTTATCAGGGACGGTATAAATGAATTTATTGAGACCCTTCAGAATGTCATGAAGGAAGTCAAGGACGGAACCCTTATCCTCACAGACTCCTCAGACAGAATGACATCCCAGATCGCGGCAGCCAACGACAATATCACCAATACCTCTGCAGCTCTTCAGGAGCTGGCAGCCAGCATGGACAATGTATCAACTACAGCAGAGCACATCAAGGGTCAGCTGGATGACGTAAGAGGTGCTGTTGAGAGCATCAACAGCGAGGTTTCCTTTGGAAAAGAAAAGGCAGGAGCCATTCGTAAGGAAGCAGATGCCATCAAAAATGAGGCGATGCAGAAAAAGCAGAACACAGGAGCCAGGGTTGAGACCCTCAGCAGAACTCTTGATGAGTCTGTAAAGGATAGTGAGCAGGTCAACCAGATTGCAGAGCTTACAAAGGTCATCCTGGATATCGCATCCCAGACCAACCTTCTGGCGTTAAATGCCAGCATAGAGGCGGCAAGAGCAGGAGAAGCAGGCAAGGGCTTTGCGGTTGTGGCCCAGGAGATCAGTGCCCTTGCTGAAAACAGCAGACAGACAGCAGGCAATATCCAGACCATCAGCGGCAATGTGACACAGGCGGTGCGCAGCCTTTCCGAAAATGCAATGGAGGTTGTTGACTTCATCAATACCACGGTTATCGGAGACTATGAGGCCTTCGTGGAGACAGGTGAGAAGTACGAGAACACTGCAGGTATCATGACGGAGATCCTTGAGAATTTCTCAGATAAGGCAGATTCCCTTGATGAGACCATGCATGCCATGGCAGATTCCATCATAACCATCACTGATTCTGTTGAGGAGAGCACACAGGCCATCAACCTTTCCGCCAACAACTCCACGGAGATTGTGGGAGAGATCCAGGGAATCGGAGATGCCATGGACAACAACAACAGGGTTACAAGCCAGCTTTCCGACTCCACCAGGAAGTTTGTCAACCTCTAAAAGTTTATAGAATTTTTATAAAGGCGCGGGCTTCAAACCCGCGCCTTTTTTGACTCTTAAGCACTTGTCACTTTATGGGGGTGACAAACTTAAATATGTATGAATTGCAATTTGAATTGCGTACAAATAGAATAAGATTAAATCAATCGAATGCATTCGTAAGTTTTCAGACAGGGCACAGAGCAGACGTGCAAAAGGCCCGAAATGGTTACATTTGTAATCGGGGTATAGTTTGGTATTTTAATTATTTATATTTACTGTCCCGAGTAAACCGCTGCAGGCGCAGCCACTTGGGATCAGTATGGAAGGGGAAACTTATGAAAGATAAGATACAAAGTTTTGGACGATTCCTCAGTGGAATGGTTATGCCGAATATCGGTGCTTTTATCGCATGGGGTCTTCTGACAGCTCTTTTCATTGATTCAGGCTGGCTGCCCAATGCACAGTTAAGTTCAATCGTAGGCCCTATGCTTACATACGTTCTTCCTATCCTCATCGCTTATCAGGGCGGTAAGATGGTAGGCGGAGCAAGAGGAGCAGTTATGGGTGCCATCATGACAATAGGTGTTATCTGCGGAACAGAGTACACAATGTTCATGGGCGCCATGATCGCAGGACCTCTTGCAGGATGGGTTATCAAGAAATTTGACAAGGCCGTTGAGGGCAAGATCCCTGCAGGCTTTGAGATGCTTGTTAACAACTTCTCAGTTGGTATCCTTGGACTTCTTCTTGGAATCCTTGGCTACTATGTGATCGGACCCTTCATGGGCGGCGTACTTGCACTTCTCAACGGTGGTGTTGCAGTTCTTGTTGACAACAACATTCTTCCTCTTGTTTCAATCTTCGTTGAGCCTGCAAAAGTTCTTTTCCTTAACAACGCTATCAACCACGGTATCTTCACTCCTCTTGGAGCAGAGCAGGTTGCTTCAGCCGGCAAGTCTATCTTCTACATGATCGAGACCAACCCCGGCGCAGGTACAGGCGTTCTTGTTGCTTACTGGCTCTTTGCAAAGGATAAGGTTACAAAGGATTCCGCTCCCGGAGCACTTATCGTGCACCTGCTTGGTGGTATCCACGAGATCTACTTCCCTTATGTACTGATGAATCCACTTCTTCTTGCAACAATCGGTGGATCAGTAGCAGCTATGATCTTCAACACAGCATTTAAGCTTGGTCTTGCAGGACCTCCTGCACCCGGATCAATCATTGCTTACCTTGGAATGGCTCCTAAGGGATCAACCTTCATGGTACTTCTCTCAGTAGTTATTGCAGCAGCAGTTTCCTTCGTTATCGCAGCTCCTATCATCCGTCTTTCAAATTCTAAGGCATCCCTTGAGGATTCCACAGCTCAGATGAAAGAGATGAAGGCTCAGTCAAAGGGTGTTGCAGCCAGCGAAGTTAAGACAGTAGCTGAGAACCTTACAAAGGTTGACAGCGCTGACATCAAGCACATCGTATTTGCCTGCGATGCAGGAATGGGCTCATCAGCTATGGGCGCAACAGTTCTCAGAAAGAAGCTTACAGATGTGGGCAGATCTGATATCGAGGTTAAGCACGCATCAGTTTCAGAGATCCCTGCAGAGGCACAGATTGTTGTGACTCACCAGGATCTGGCAGGAAGAGCAAGAAAGAGCGCTCCCAATGCAAGAGTAATAACCATAAGCAACTTCATGTCTGCTCCCGAGTATGACCAGCTTGCACAGGAGCTCAAGTTACAGGCTTAATATGGAGAGATAATGGAACTTACACCTAGAATAAGACAAATAATACTTTATTTGCTAAACGCAGAGCAACCGGCGACAGACAGTGAAGTCGCTGATGCTCTGGGTGTAAGTAAACGCACTATTTTAAGGGAAGCGGATTATATCTCATCGATACTTAAGGGATATGATCTGACCCTTGTAAGGAAGAAGGGTGAGGGCAGCCAGATAGAAGGTCCTTCAGAGAAAAAGGAAGAGCTTCTTGCGGCTGTGAGATCCCATTCCGATCAGATAATATCTGACAAGGAAAAGAGAAGAGAGCTCCTGAAGTTAGAGCTTCTAAGAAACAGGGAGCCTCAAAAGCTCTTTTACTACAGTGATATGTTCGGTGTCAGCGAGGCAACCATCAGCAATGACCTGGAAGCCATAAGCAGCTGGGTAGAGGAGTGTCACCTCTCTATTATAAGAAAGCCCGGCTACGGCATCGCACTCTCAGGCAGTGAAAAGAACTACAGAACTGCCATGCAGAGATTTGTCACCGAGAACATGAAGAACCAGAAGCTCAAAAACGCGGACGAGAACATCTATCTTCTTATGAATGAGGGGATTCTCTCCGAGGTGGAGACGGTTCTTGATGAAATAAACAACCCTTACCTGCACCTTCTGACCAACGACGCCTACGTGGGACTTTTAGTCCACCTGGCTGTTGCCGTGGAGAGGATAGGTCAGGGAGAGATAGTTACAGCTGCGGAGTATGACGCAAGCCTTGACAACGGATACGATATTGCCAAGACCATAGCCACCGCGCTGGAGGAGAGGTTCTCCATTGAGATACCGGAGGCAGAGGTCAACAACATCCTGCTCCATATCAAGGGGGCCAAGCTCAATTACACAAGTGATGCCATCGGTGAGAGCGGCATGGAGACCGAAGAGCTTATGAGCATCATAAACGGGATGATAGATGTCATGGATCCTGATTTTGCCAGGGAGCTTCGATATGAGGACGACTTCATAAGAGGGCTTATGGTACATCTTGAACCCGCGCTGTATCGAATGAAAAATGATATGGCGATTTCCAATCCGCTGCTGACGGAGATAAAGAGTGAATATCCGGACATATATGCGGATTGCAAGAGAGCAGCACAGGTAATAACAGACAGGACGGGACTTGTTCCCGGAGATGCCGAGATCGGGTATCTTGCGATGCACTTTGGTGCAGCCAGAGAAAAGATCGACTCCAGAAGGCGCAGAAAGCGCACGGTTACGATTGGGGTTATATGTGCCAGCGGCTTTGGTGTGGCCCAGCTTATGATGGCCAAGCTAAAGAGTCATTTTGCCGACTGGGACATTACGCTAAAGGCCTACGGAGTTGATGAGATCACAGGCCACGTGGTAGCCAGGACAGATTTCTTTATTTCAAGTATCGGAGTCGACAACCTGGGAGTAGATTACTGCCTGGTCAATCCCCTGATCACTCAGAGGGACATTTTACAGATAAGCGTCAAGATAGATGAGTACGCTTCAATGCCTGCAAGGCAGGAAAACAATGATTTCACAAGACAGCTCGATGAGATCAACAGCATTATCACCAGAATTAAGGGTGTGATTCGAAGATATCACCACATGATAGTTTCAGAGGATACGTCCCTTGAATCGCTGATCAGGCTTCTTGCAACAGACAGCACGGACTCTGCCAAGGCAGCAGCGGTGCTGGCAGCAGACATAACTGCAAGGGAGCAGGTTATGACCCAGATCTTTCCGGAGATAGGGATAGCTCTTTTTCACTGCAGAAGTAAGGCGGTAAAAGAATGCCAGATAATAACGGCGGGAATTGAGAAGGATCGTGAGTTTACAGATCCCAAGCTGTCAGGTATAAGAGCGGCGCTCTGCATGACGATGCCGGTGGATGAAAACAGGCAGCAGAATGCTGAGATGCTGGGGAGAGTTTCGGGGGCCATAATAGAGGACGACAAGTTCCTCTCCGCCATTAAGGAAGGCGACGGAGAAGTCATCCAGGAGATGCTTCAGAAAATATTAAAGAGTTATTTCAGCGAACAGCTTAACGGTCTATAAATACGGAGGGAAATATGATACTGGAGACTAAGAATATTTTTATCAATCAGAAGCCCGGCAATAAGGAAGATATGATCAAAAGGATCGGAGATATCTTTGCTGCACAGGGTTATACCAACGAGTACTACACCCAGGCAATGCTGGACAAGGAGAAGGTATTTAACACTTACATTGGGAATCAGGTAGCAATACCTCATGGAATTGAGGAAGCTAAGAAACATATAAATAAGACAGGACTTGTGCTGATGACTGTTCCGGAGGGACAGGACTGGGGCGCAGCCGAAAAGGTAAAGGTAATAATCGGGATAGCGGCAGTGGGCGACGAGCATCTGGAGGTTCTTCAGAAGATCGCCATGGAATTCTGCACCCCCGAGGGAGTTGACAGACTTCTGACACTTAATGAACAGCAGATCAGTGAATTGTTTGAAGGAGATAACTAAGATGAAGACAAGAGCAGTAAGAATGTATGGAGAAATGGATTTAAGACTTGAGGAGTTTGAGCTCCCCGAGATCAAGGACGATGAGATCCTTGTTAAGGTAATAAGCGACAGCATCTGCATGTCAACCTATAAACTGGCAAAGCAGGGCAAGAAGCACAAGAGAGCACCTCAGGATATCGATGTTAATCCCATCATCACAGGACATGAGTGCTCAGGTGTCATCGTACAGGTGGGTGACAAGTGGAAGGACAAGTACAAGGTGGGCGACAAGTGGGCACTTCAGCCGGCTCTCAACTATCAGGGCAAGCTTGATTCTCCCGGATATTCCTACAGATTCTGTGGCGGAGATGCTACCTACTGCATCATGCCTCACGAGGTAATGGAGCTGGATGCACTTCTTCCTTATGACGGAGAGAGCTTCTACCAGGCATCCCTTGGCGAGCCCATGAGCTGCATCATCGGCGGATATCATGCCAACTACCACACCAACAAGCAGAACTACAACCACGCCATGGGAACCAAGGAGGGTGGCAACATCCTTATCATGGGCGGCTGCGGACCTATGGGTCTTGGCGCAGTAAGCTATGGCCTGAGGTTTGAGAATAAGCCAAAGAGAATTGTTGTAACAGATCTTGATGACAAGAAGCTTGAGAGAGCAGCTTCTGTTATCAGCCCTGAGTTTGCAAAAGAAAAGGGCGTTGAGCTCATATACTTTAACTCCTCAGCTGCAGATGCAGAGGAAAAGCTCATGGAGATCACAGAGGGCCACGGCTATGATGACGTATTCGTATATGTTCCCGTAAGGAGCGTGGCTGAGATGGGAGACAGACTCCTTGCCTTTGACGGCTGCATGAATTTCTTTGCCGGCCCTACAGACAATCAGTTCAAATCTGAGATCAATCTCTACAATGCACATTACACCAGCACACATATACTGGGAACCACAGGCGGCAACAACGACGACCTGCTTGAGGCCCTTCAGCTGGCAGCAAAGGGAGAGATCAACCCCTCAGTTATGGTCACACACATTGGAGGACTTGATGCAGCAGCTGAAACAACCTGCAATCTTCCTTCAATTCCCGGTGGAAAGAAGTTGATCTACACACAGATCGACATGCCTCTTACCGCTATAGATGATTTTGCAAAGCTCGGCGAGAGCGATCCTCTGTTCAAAAAGCTGGATGAGTGCTGCAAGGAACACGCAGGACTCTGGAATCCCGAAGCAGAGAAGATCCTCTTTGAGCACTTTAATGTAGAGGTCTGATCATAGACCCAAGGTTACGTATCCACAGACTCCTGAGCCCCGGAAACCATGAAAGTGGAGGCTTACATAGATGAAGGTATTTGAATATACAATTACAGACCCTGAGGGAGTTCATGCTCTTCCGGCAGGAGGCTTGGTGAAGCTTGCACAGAGTTTTAACTCTTCCATAACAGCACAGGGGAACGGCAATACTACAGACGTCAAGCATGTTTTTGGCCTGGTGGGCCTTGGCGTTAAGTGTGGCCAGACTCTTACGGTATGCTGCGAGGGAGACGATGAAGACAAGGCAGCTGATGCACTTATGAGATATCTTAAGGATAATCTCTGATGTGCTTAATATAAGCTCTCCAACCCTAGTATCCTTTTTTCCTCTTTTTTAACCACCAATGTTTAAGGCTATCCTCTTTATAAGCCTTTAGCATTGGTGGTTTGTATTTGTTATAATATCAGTATGTTTAATATTCAGGAAGAACTCAAAAAACTCCCGGGTAAGCCCGGGGTATATATAATGCACGACGAAAATGACACCATCATGTATGTGGGGAAGGCCATTAACCTCCACAACAGGGTAAGGAGCTATTTCCGCACCAACATAGGCCGCGGCCCCCAGATAGACATGATGGTCAAGCAGATCGCCAGGTTTGAGTATATCGTCACGGATTCGGAGCTGGAGGCACTGGTCCTTGAGAACAACCTCATCAAGGAGCACTGCCCCAGGTACAACACTCTTTTAAAGGATGACAAGACCTACCCCTACATCAAGGTGACGGTGTCTGAGGAGTATCCAAGGATCCTTTTCTCCCGCCTCATGAAAAAGGACAAGTCCAGGTATTTTGGCCCTTTCACCAGTGCGGCAGCTGTCAAGGACACCATAGAGCTCATCAACAAGTTATATGGCCTCAGGACCTGCAACCGCGTTCTGCCAAGGGACATAGGACTTGAGAGGCCCTGCCTTAACTACCACATGAAGCAGTGCTGCGGGCCCTGTACAGGTGCTGTCAGCAAGGAGGAGTACAGAGAGAGGATAGACAAGGCGCTGGACTTTCTTGGCGGCAACTACTCGGTGATCCTGGGAGACCTTAGGCAAAAGATGGAGAAGGCTTCGGAGGAGCTGGACTTTGAGAGTGCTGCCAGGTACAGGGACCTTATTTCCTCTGTGCAGGTGGTTGCCCAGAAACAGAAGATGACTGACTCAGACCTGGAGGACAAGGACATCGTGGCCATAGCCTCCGACGACAAGGATGCGGTGGTACAGGTTTTCTTTGTCAGGGATGGAAGGCTCATAGGCAGGGAGCACTTCTATATGACCCACGTCTCGGAGAATCCCCAGAGCGAGATCCTGATGAATTTTGTGAAGCAGTTTTACGCAGGCACGCCCTTTATCCCCAGGGAGCTTCTTTTGCCTGAGCCCATTGAGGACATGGAGATAATTGAGAAGTGGCTTACCCAGAGAAAGGGCAGCAGGGTCTATATCCGGGTGCCTGAGAGGGGACAGAAGGAAAAGCTCATGGATCTGGCTGCTAGGAACGCGGAGCTGGTTCTTTCCAAGGACAAGGAGAGGATAAAGAGAGAGGAAGGCAGGACCATAGGCGCCGTCAAGGAGATCGAGCAGCTCCTTGGCATAAAGGGTCTCAACAGAATGGAGGCCTACGACATCTCCAACATCAGCGGCTTTGCCAACGTGGGATCAATGGTGGTCTACGAGAAGGGCAAGCCCAAGAGGAGCGACTACAGGAAGTTCAGGATAAAGACCGTCTCAGGCCCCGACGACTACGCCTGCATGCACGAGGTTCTCACCAGAAGGCTTCTCCATGGCATAGAGGAGAGGCAGGAGCTGGAAGTAAGGGATATAGATGCCAGGTACGGAAGCTTTACCAAGTTCCCGGATCTGATACTGATGGACGGCGGAAGAGGTCAGGTCAACATCTGCCTGAGGGTCCTTGATGAGCTGGGTATCCACATTCCGGTCTGCGGAATGGTCAAGGATGACAACCACAGGACCAGAGGGCTTTACTTTAACAATGTGGAGCTTCCAATAGACACCAGGTCCGAGGGCTTTAAGCTAATAACAAGGATACAGGATGAGGCCCACAGGTTTGCCATAGAGTACCACAGGTCCCTGCGCAGCAAGTCCCAGATAAAGAGCTCTTTAGACGACATACCGGGCATAGGACCTGCAAGGCGCAAGGCCCTTATGAGGAATTTTGCTTCCATTGAGGATATAAGAAATGCCTCTGTTGAGGAACTGGCAAAGGTTCCGGAGATTCCGGAGAACACAGCGCAGCAGATATACGACTTTTTTCATAAGGAAAAATAATGTTACCCTCGCGCAGGAACAGATGGTTCTGCGCGGGGGATTTTTATGCTTGAAAGAGGCGCCGGTTTCGGGGGTGATTATTGTAAGTAATTCACAAAGATTTGGTTAAATAAGGTGAATATATTGACATGATGCCCTCTGTGTTAATACTATATTCCCAACAAAGTAAAACGTTTAACCTATCTGCAGGAAAACCGCTTTGCAAAATCAATCATTATGCACAATGCAGACAGGTAAAACGAATAGCCAAAATTCATAAAAGGAGGAGCGAAGATGAACAATTGGGGTATGAAAAGGCTCTTTGCCATGGTGCTTGCGTTTATTCTTTTCTTTAACCTGGGGTCGCTATCAGGTTTTGACGCAGCCACGGTATTTGCAGCCGAAGAAGCAACAGATGTGGAATCGGTTTTGGAGGAGGATGAGGGGTATCCCATCTACTTTTTGAACAGCAACCACTGGAACAGGGTAGGAAGTTATATTTACGGAGACAAGGGGGAGCTCCTTGGGGGATGGGGCAGCACCTTTGCTACTGAAGCTGACGAACTGGGAGGCGACTGGGTAAAGGTTGCACCTGCAGAAAAGCCCCCCTACAGCATTATCTTTTACAACGCAGAGAACGACTCTGAGAGAGCAGAGCTCTATGTTGCGGATGAAAAGAACATATACATAACCGTGACGGGAGCTGCCTGCACAAGTGTCGAAGAAGCTGAAAACGTTTTAGATGACACAACTACCACCGTTTACTTTTTTAACAGAAATAATGAAGGCTCTTTATACGAAGAGGTTTACGGCTATGCTTATGCCAATGGGGCTACAGTTGGAGAGAACTGGCCCGGACAGAAGGCCAGCAAAGAGCCGGCACTTGGCGATGACTGGTACTCTGTAGAGATAGCCAGAAATGCCTCAGTAGCGCCTTTCACCATCATATTCAATAACGGAAACGGAAGCCAGCTGGCTGATGTCAATATCGGGAATTACAAGGACAATTATGTCACAGGAAACGCTAAGCTTTTTGAGAACCAGACAGCTGCCGAGGCGTCACTTGGCATAGTTACCGAGTCTGTCATCTATTTCCTTAACAGCAAGGACTGGCCGCAGGTTAACAGCTATGTCTACGGCAATCCCGGAGAAGCCCTGGGAAGCTGGCCCGGCAAGGAGACGGAGGCTGCAGATGAGCTTGGCGGTAAGTGGCTGAAGGTCACAGTTCCCGCAAAACCTGCGTTTAACATCATTTTCTTTAACACTGAAAAAGATTCTGAGAGGGCAGAGCTTCAGATTCCCAGCGAAAGACAGATCTATGTCACAGGTTCTAATGCTGTTTACGGATCCGCTGAGGAGGCTGAGCTGGCAGAGGGCCTTGGGGATCCGTCAAACATGACAACCCTGTATTTCTATGACTTTAACGACTGGGGCGACATGGGCGGCTATTTTTATGGCAAGGATGACGGGGATGCTTCTTCCTACGTGATCGGAAAGGGCTGGCCCGGCACTGCTGCAGAGGTTTATGAGACCTCAGAAAAAGGTCATATCTGGTGGACGGTGAGTGTCCCCAAAAACGCTGACGAAGCTCCGTTCTTTGGCGTATTTAACAACGGCGTTGACCAGACCGGGGATGTTTACTTTGCTGACAGGATAAACGTCTATGTGACTCCCGGGGGACAGAAGTTTGCCACCAAAGAGGAGGCAGAACTGGCTGCAGAGAAGGAAACAGCTACAGGACCTGAGTATGAGGACGGACCCAACACAGACCTTGAGAACTACGATGTAAGCTATAGCGGATACGGAGCAGCGCTGCCTTATGTTACTTACGAGGCAGAGAGCGCATCAACTAATGCAACAGTTCTTGAAAAAGATACAGTATACCGCCAGAGCATCCAGACAGAGGCCAGCGGAAGACAGGCTGTAGAGCTTGCAGATGCAGGAGATTACGTTGAGTTTTCTTTAGATGAGGCTGCAAACAGTCTGGTACTGAGGTACTCTGTTCCTGACAGCGAGGACGGAACAGGCATCGATACCTCTCTTCACCTTTATGTAAATGGGGAGGAAAAAGAGGTTCTTGACCTTACCTCCAGACATTCCTGGGTTTACGGAAGCTATCCCTTCACCAACAATGTTTCCCAGGGTAAGGCACACCGCTTCTTTGATGAGACAAGGGTAAGATTCGACGAGACTATTCCTGCAGGAGCCAGCCTAAGACTTGAGAAGACAGGCAGCGACGACGCAGAGTACTATGTGATCGACTTTATCGAGACAGAGCTTGTGGGAGATAAAAAGGATCAGCCAAAGGATTCACTTTCCGTAGAGGACTTTGGCGCTATTGCAGATGACGGCAAGGACGACTATGAGGCCTTTGTAAAGACTATAGAAGAAGCTGGAAAGCAGAAAAAGTCAGTCTGGATTCCTGAGGGCGAATTTACTCTGGAAGAGAAAAGAGCCATCGAGGCCGAGAACGTCAGGATCTACGGCGCAGGAATGTGGTACACAAACCTTAAGGGTGCAGGTGCTGCATTTAAGTACGGCGGAACAAGTAAGTTTTATGATTTTGCAAT
>JAEEGL017415692.1_pt1 | contig 13712 bp, 11 predicted proteins | sample 9134231 | NCBI WGS metagenome assembly JAEEGL01 (sample SAMN16246548, study PRJNA631951) | gut metagenome | biome: gut microbiome; feature: rumen; material: fiber-attached | host: Bos | place: Iran: Karaj | collected 2018-10 | reverse complement strand
TTGCTAGTATCACTAATTTTTTATAATTAACTTTGTACTTCAACTAAAATCACACTCCTAGAAAATAATATAACATATATTTCTTCTTTTTGAAACACCTTTATTGCTTATTTCGTGCCTTTTTGGTATTATGTAACAAGTGTACATTTACTTTAGCTATAGAAATGAGGTGAGTTTATGGCTTTTGATGGCATTATAACAAATGCGATGGTAAATGAACTTAAAAAGAATATACTTAACTGCAGAGTTGAAAAGCTTCATATGCCTACAAAAAACGACTTAATCATTACGTTTCATGCAGGTAAAGACAAGTTAAAACTATTAATTTCTGTTGATCCTTCTAATGCTAGATTTCACTTTACAAAGCTGCAAAGAGAAAATCCAGACAAGGCGCCTCAGTTTTGCATGGTGCTTAGAAAGTATCTTCAAGGAGCTAAGCTTACTGACATTACTCAATTAGGGCTTGATAGAGTCGTTACTCTTTCCTTTGAAAATATAAATGAACTTGGTGATGTTGCAAACTACAATTTAAACGTTGAACTTATGGGCAAATATAGCAATATCATTTTAGTCAATTCTAATAATAGAATCATCGATAGTATTAGGCACGTTGATAGGTCGATGTCTTCTGTTAGAGAAGTTTTACCAGCTTGCGAATACATTCAACCTACTTCACTAAACAAGCAAGAATTTATTGGTATGGATTATCAACAATTTATTGCAAATCTTCAGCTTGCTTCGATGGATCCATACTTTGAAGAAACAAATATGACAAAGATTTTTTCAAATCAATTTGTTGGTTTTTCAAAACTTTTTATGGATAACTTGTTAGTTGCTTCAAATTTTGACAGGGTTATTAACACTCAAGTTACACAAACGATGTTTAATATTATAAATCTAATTTTATATAATAGCCCAAACCATATGCTTCATTTAATGAAGTATGATAATGATTATCACCTAGATTTGCTTAATTATTCAACGACTATAAACTCAACGGAGCTTTCAGACTTTTTAGATGATTATTACAATAAAAAAGAATCCCTTGCATTACTTAAGAATGCAAAATTAAACTTGATTAAAGATGTAACAAACTTTAAAAATAAATACATGAAAAATCTAGAGAGAGTCTCTGACATTTTGAATGAATCAGATAACATGGATAAATACAAGCTCTATGGCGAGCTTATATCTTCTAATATGTACAAATTAAAAGGCGGAGAAAAAGAATTAGAGTGTGAAAACTATTATGATAATAATGCTTTAATTACTATTCCTCTTAACGAAAGCTATTCTCCATCAAAGAATAGCCAAACATATTTCAAGAAATATACAAAACTTAAAAATGCTATTGCCCATGCTACCGAACAAAAGAAAGACTACGAAGACAACATAGAGTATTTAAATAGTGTCTTATATATGATTGATGAAGCAAGCTCATTAGATGAACTTCAAAATATTAAGCAAGAGCTTGCAGATACAGGTTTTATTAACTACGCATCTGGCAAGAAAAAATATCAAGATGAAAAGACTCTTCCACCATATAGTTACGATTTTGAAGGTGTTACAATTCTAGCAGGAAGAAATAATGTTCAAAACGACAAGCTTACTTTAAAGGATTCTAAAAAGACTTATACTTGGCTTCATACAAAAGATTATCCAGGAAGTCATGTTATTATTAATTCAGATAATCCTTCTGAGAAGCTTTTAGAATATGCTGCAAACATTGCAGTTAAACATAGTAGTGCCAAGAATCCTGGTAAGGTTTGCGTAGATTATACATTAGTCAAAAATGTTCATAAACCTTCTGGAGCAAAGCCTGGCAAAGTCACATATACTGATTACAAAACGATTATTATCTAATTTTTTACAAAATAAAAAGGATGTATTTTTTATACATCCTTTTTTAGTTTATCAGTTTAAAAATTGTTTTTCGTTTCTGAGTCGTGCAGTTCCTATTGAAATGTTTGCAAGTAAGACTCTGTTAATCTTGTCATTTGTATTCTTAACCTTTTCTTCATTTGTATCTAATAATTCTTCTAATGAATCAAGCACTTTCTTGCCAAGCTTTACGCCATGTCTTGTAATGCTTTCTTTATTTGAAGAATCATTAACCTTGTCATCTTTCACAAATTCCTTTGTGAATTCATTTACTCTATCTCTTGAATCAGCAAGCACTAATGCAACTTCTTTAAGTTCTTCAACTCTCGCTTCTTCAGCTAATCTTCTTTGTTCTGCTAAGTCTATCTTCTCTTCTACAGGTGTTACTTGTCTTGGTGTTTTGTTTAGTTCATCTTTGTAGTATTTCCATACTTCTACTTTTTCTTGTCCAAGTGCCCATACACCACTTCCAAGTAAATCATATTTATTAATAAGTTGTAATTTAATCTTAATGTCTTCATTTGAATGATACCAAACTATATATTCTCCTGCTTCCCATTCATCACCATTAATAGATATTGGCTTATGCATATTCTCAGGAACTGTTATAGTTACTTTTGATTCACCAATTTCTGCTTGGTCTTCAATATTAATAGTTATATCTTTTCTCTTTAAAAGATTTTCAACAGTTCCACCAACTATTGCAGCACCACCAGATTCTTCATCTGTTTTCCAATATCTTCCAAAGAATGGAATTCCCATTACAATCTTATCTTTTGAAACATAGTTTAATGCATAGATAATTGAGTTCTCAACAAATGCATTACTTGCAACTGGTCCTTCAGGACTTCCTATTGAGTGTTCATCATATGTCATAACAAATAGATAATCTGCATATTTACCAAGTTTTTCATAATCATATGAACCTTGCCAACCATTTTCTTTTTCAAATGGATTTGCTGCAACTGAAACGGTTAATAGTTTTCCTTCTGGAAGTTTTTCTCTAAGCATTCTAACAAACTCAGATAAATCTTCCCTATCATCTTCGTTTAAGTTCTCTATATCTACATTTACTCCATCTAAGTCAAAATCTTTAATAGCACATACAATGCTATCACTTAAGGCATTTGCATTTTTAAGTGCTTTTCTGCCTTTTGATCTTACCCAATGGTTACTTAAGAATGGAGTAACTATTATTCCTCTTTCATGCATTTGCTCAACAAATGCATGTGTTAGGTTACCAGTAACAACCAAATTGCCTTTATTATCTAAGTCAAAGCAAGTTGGAGAAACTTGGTTGATGCTACCGTTTGTTCTATCAATTAAGCTCAAATCACTAGTTGATCCATATAAAAAGCCCAAAGAAACTCTATCTTCTGCATAAACTACAGCACAAGACGCAATCAAAAGTATGATTGATATTAATAAAATCTTAGCTTTCATAAGGATCACCTCGATTCTCTTCTAGCTTACTTACAAAACAAACTATCTGTACACCATATTTCTTTACTGTATACATAATTATACCATCATTATGTCAAATTTTCAACACAAATTCGCCAATATCAAGCCTTTCACGCATTTCCGTAGGAAAGAAAATGATTTTACGTAAATTAGCAAAAAGGCATCAAAAAAAGCCCCAAATGGGGCTTTCCGTAAGGCTTTAGTACGCTGATTTGGTTATTTGTGCGTATTCTTTATTTAATACATCTCTACGTTTCTTGTAATCTGGCATGAACTCCTTCATGATAGCATAGAAATGCTCATTGTGATAGAACTCAAGAAAGTGTGTAAGCTCATGTAGCGCAACGTATTCAACGCATTCTCTTGGTGCAAAAACTAGGTTTAGGTTAAGTGTAATCTTCTTCTTTGAAGGAGTACATGTGCCCCATCTAGTCTTCATACTTCTAATCTGCAAGGTATACTCAGGAACATTGTATAACCTAGACATCTTTGCATAATACTTATCTAGTGCATTTGTAAAATCTTCTATGGCAATGCTCTTAAACCAGTTTGTAAGAATCTTTTGAGTATATTCTAAGTCATCTGATTTCTTTGAAAATACAATGATTTGGTCATCTGTCAAAAGAACAAGGTTCTTAGTAGAAGACCTAAAGAACAATCTAAACTTTTCGCCTCTAAACCAGATTGTATGGCCATTTTCAAAGATATTTGACTTGTTAGCTCTTTGAATGGTCTTTTGGTTTTCTAAGGCGTTTATAATCCAACTTGACTTATCTGTAAGGATACGATTTAATTCGCTCTTTAATATCCACCTAGGTGCTGAAACCTTAAGTGTTAAGTCGTCTGCAACTCTGATATTGACGTTCTTCTTAGATTTGTAATTAAGCTCATATTCAATTATTTTGTTGTTTAAAACTATACTTCTCAAAAATAGCCCTCCTTAAACTGCTTGTCTTCGATATAGCTTAATCGTGTATAGGCATATATTAAAAAGGAATCTCCAAAAATTCAAGTCTTTTGAAGAAAAATGGTACTAAAAAACCAAAAATAGTAAAGTTATGTAAACCAAAAGAGAACAAATCCTCTCATTTTGGGCACCACTATAGCGGTTTAATTAGTCCTTCTGCCCCCGCTTTGGTCGCAACGTCACTTATCCCGGTTATCTCAAATTTAATGGTTTTTTCGCCAAATTTGATTTCTACAACGTCTCCTATCTTAACCTCACTACTTGCTTTTGCAACTTTTCCATTTATCATTACTCTTCCACTATCGCAAGCTTCATTAGCAACAGGGCGTCTTTTGATAACTCTACTAACTTTTAAAAATTTATCTAATCTCATTTCGCACCTCTTTATTAATTATAAGATAATGTTTTAATAGTTTCAATATTTATGCTTTTTGAAACTTTCATTATTAATGAAATATATCTAAAATAACGAATTATGTGTTTGTCATTTTAATGGCCCATTGGTATATTACTACGAAAACGGCTTGTGCTCAGCTTCTTGTACTATTTGCTCCTCGTATTTCATAAGTCTTGAATACTTTGGAGCAAATTTTACAAGAAGCAATCGTGCAGATTGTTTTCTTTAGTAATATACCAATGGGCCTTTTTTAAAATAATCATATATTAAAAAAGCAAATCTATGTATATAAATTCTGAAGCGAGCGCGGGAATGAGCTAGAATGCCTTATAACGTTCACAAGCTACAAGCACTTAGAATATTTTTTAGGTGCGCTTGGCGCCGGTTCATGAAAAATTTTCTTAGTGCTTGTGCGACTACGTTGTTAGGCATTCTGCGAATGGGAGAAATCGAGCGGAAGAATTTATATACTAGATTTGCGTATATATATGTTTCAAAAAGGCATAAAAAAAAGTGACACTTGAAAGTGTCACTTAAAAAAGTTTATCTTATTTTTTATTAACAAGATCTTTTAAAGCTTTACCAGCTCTGAATACTGGAGCTTTTGAAGCAGGTATTTTGATCTCTTCTTTAGTTTGTGGGTTTCTGCCTTTTCTAGCAGCTCTCTTTCTAACTTCGAAAGAACCAAATCCAACTAATTGAACTTTGTCTCCTTTTTTAAGAGCACTTTCAACAGCGCCTACGAATGCGTTAAGAGCGCACTCTGCAGATTTTTTTGATAGTTCAGCTTCTTCAGCTATTTTAGCGATTAAATCAGCTTTATTCATAATAAATATACCTCCTTAAAATTTTAGGTCGAGCAATGCTTTGCTCCGCACCTTTTTACAATTGTTATTGTACCAAATATCGTTATAAAAAATCTACACTTTTTTGAAAAAAATTTAAAAATTTCCTTATTTTTCAAGGGTTTTCATTGTTATGTATACTATGATTAGCTATTTTGTAACATTTACGAAACAAATATTTCACAAAGCCTTATTTTACTAGTTTTACATGGTTTAGTATGCTGTAAATCTTATCTCCTGCAGGCAATAGAAGATAGTCATCTTTTGATAAAATGTTTAACTTAACAACTGATAAACCATATGTTGCTATTGCAATTATAAGTGATATAAGTGTTGCTATTCTTGATGTTCCTAAGAAGTGAGTTAGTAATGCATAAACACCTAATGATATAACACCCATTATAACCGTTGCTACAACTGGCTTTACAACTACATCTCTAAAACGAATTTTTAATTCAATGTTTTTAAATAAAACTTTTGTAACGATGATAGTTGCAATCAAGTGACATACAACACTACCAATTGCTGCACCATAAACATTGATTGAAGGAATTCTAATTAATACTAAGTTAAGAATTAATTTAATAATAACACCAATCAATAATGCAAGTGCAGGAATAAATAGTTTTCCTATTCCTTGAAGTGATGCATTGATTGTTTGATTCATAACTGTAAATAAAATTGTGAAGCTACTAATTTGTAAAAGCAAAATTGATTCAGGTGATGTTGCAACTTGTCCATGGAATAATAACTCTAATATAGGTTCTGCAAATAAGCAAAGTCCAATAGAACAAGGTAATGCAATAAGCATTGATAATCTAATTGAGTATGCAATTCTCTTTGATGCAAGTTCTTTATTTCCTTTTGTAATTGCTTCTGTAACTGCCGGAACAATCGCCGTAGCAAATGCAATGTTGATTGAAAGCGGAAGTCCAATTAGCATATCTACTTTACCAGCAAGTATTCCATATAGTCTTGTAGCCTCGGCAACAATTAATTCTGAATTGCCAGCTATTTCTGGTTTAATAAATGGAAGTACTTGTTGAAGTATATTATTAACTGTGAATGAGTCTATATTTCTATTAACTGCTGATACAATTGATGCAAGTGACATTGGAATTGATAATGATAAAATCATTTTTATTGTGTGTTTAATAGTTGGAAGAACGTCATCTTCTTTAGTATCGTTGTTTTCTGTTTTAACAATGTCATTTATATCTTTCTTGTGGAACTTATAATAAATAACTAAATATAAAAGTCCAATTGCAGTTGAAATTGTTGATGCTATGTTTGCCCAAACAGCCATAACTGCTGTAACATTTTCTTTTGAAATGCCAAATCTTAATGCAACATCTGCTTGATTATTAAATAAATAATGAATCGCACAAACAAATGCAATTGAAAGTAGTGCCTTAAAGAATTGTTCTAACGTTTGATTAAACGAAGATGGTTTCATGTTGTATAGACCATTGAAGTATCCTCTAATTACTGAAGCAATTGCTACAAATACAACTGATGGTGCAAGTGCCATTAATACTCCACTTGCTGCTTCGTTTCCTGCAAGTGTTGCAACTGATTTAGCAGACACAAGCATAACAGCAGTTCCTGCTATTCCAACACATGTGAAAAGAATCATTGCAATTTTAAAGATGTGCTTTGCTTTTTTTACTTCTCCTTTTGCAACATATTTAGAAACCAGTTTTGAAATTGCTCCTGGTACTCCGACTGTAGCAACAGTAAGAAGTAACATGTATATGTTAAAACCAATTCCATATAGTCCGTTTCCTTCGTCGCCAAATTCAGGAATTAGTGTAAGTACATGTCTATATACAAAGCCAAGTAGCTTTATTGTTATTTGTGCAAACATTATTGTAAATACTCCAGCCATAAATGACTGCTTTTTGCTCTTTGCTTTTTCCATATATAAATATCTCAGCTCATTTCTCGTTTTAAATTTAAAGGCGGGCTTATTGCCCGCCCCTTTTATTCTTCTTCAACTTTCTTTTTTCTGCCTCTTCTTTTAGCAGGTTGTTTTTCAAGCATTAATTTATCTAAAGCTTTGATGAAGTCTTCTAGCAAAACAATCTTGATAGTAGGAACTTTGCCACGAATGTACTCTTCCATTGTTTGTTTTAGAAGTCTTAAGTTTCTCTCTTCATTTTCAACATCATATACTTTAGTGTATCTAGCAATGAACAAATCTTTAAGAAGAACTATATCTTCATTGTTAAGAAGAATGATTCTCTCAAATAATGTGTTCATGTTGTAGTACTTTAGTACAGGAACATCAAGATTCTTTTCTGCAAATACTTCTGAAAGTCTTTCGATTTTATCTGGGATCATCTCGAAGTACTCTTTAGAAATATTGATATATTCTTTCTCTTTGGTTTGAAGATTTAAGTTGTTGAAGTGTTCATAAATATATGCAATGTTATCGTCGTCTTTTTCTATTTCTACGCCACCTAAATAACTTTCAACATTGTCGCAATACTTTGAATTAGCAGCAGCCATATTCATACCATTTACGAATGTAAGCTTTAAGAATTCCATGTCTATGTCAAGTAATCCTTTTTGTACAAAGAAATTTAAAATAACATATAGCTTCAAGTACTCAATAAGTTGAAGCTTACCAGCTTTAACATCTTCTAATGTTTCGGTAATTACTTGGCTAAACTCGTCATCTTCAATCTTCCAGTAGTCTTCAAGTAATAATCTCTTGTAGCTAGGCATGTGTCCTCTAGACTCTTCTTGAGCTATAGCTTCCATATCTTGTCTAAAGATACGCATGTCGAAGATTCTTGTTCTAACGTAATGCTCAACAAACTTAAAGAATCTATAATCAGTTTTAAATGTGAAATAATAGTTGTTGTCGAATTCTTTGATGTAGAATTGTTTGTTGTCTTTCATAAGCTTTGAAGCAACTAATATCATCTTGTATTCTTCAAGAGAATTGATGTCTTTAAGCTTATCTTTAGTAACTTTACCAGCTTTAATTTCAAATGAAACAGCAATTGTAAAAATAAGAAGTGATTTTAAAACAACATCTTGAACATCAGGATATTCTTGTCTTGTAATTTCGAATATCTTTTGGAAGTCATTTAATGCGTGCTTCAAAATACGAAGGTTACGTGTACCGCTTCTATTAAATGTTTGAACTATTAATGATGAATTCTTTCTTAAAAATAAGATTAAATCCGGATTAGATTCATATCTCATTAATACGCCATTGATGATGTAATTAAACTCTGGAATATATTCGAAAGTCTCACCAATTAACTTTTCTTTGATTCTTTCGTAATCGTTAGCTTTATCGAAGATGTGTGCGATCTTGTCTTCGATAAGCTCAACCATTGGCTTGTTTTCTTCGGTCTCTTCTCCATCTTCATCTTCTTCAGATATAGGAATCATATCTGTATCTGGTGTCTCTGGTTTAATCTTTCCTTCATGACTTAAGATATATGTTGCAATGAATGTTTTCATTTCAACATTTGTACTCTTAAGCTTTTTAGAAAGCTCTTTTTCATTACAAATAATAATTGTTTTGATGTGGTCATGTTCAACGAAGTTATTGATGTAACCTAGTACGTCAATAACATCAACATTTGCTCTTTCTAGGTCATCGAAACATAAAACTTTATCATCCATCTCGAAGAACTTTGAAAAGTCAACTTTTTCATTTGCTTGCATAATACCAAAACTGTTGGCCATATCAAGACCTGTTTTAACGTATTCAGGGATTGAAGACATATTACGACTATCCAAAATCTTTTTAATAGATTTGTTGATATTTGGATTCATTTCCATGAAAATCTTTTTACTGATGTCGTCAAGGTTTGAAATACCATATAGAGACATATAAATTGTCCTATAACGCTTTCCATTGATTTCAGAAGACTCTATCTTACTTCTAACCTTGTTATTCCAAAAGTAAGTTTTACCACTTCCCCACTCACCATTAATCATAACGGCGTGATCAGTATAAGGTTTTCTAATGTAGTCTAAAATGCTTTCAACTAATTCATCCACTTTTTAAACTTCCCCCTCATCTAACGTACGTGTCAAAACCATACCTAGCTTTAGCGCTTGTAACTGCAATGATAGTTTTAACACCTGCTTCTTTTAAAACTTTACTACACTCATTTAAAGTGCTACCAGTAGTATAAATGTCATCAACAAGTAACACTATTTTATCTTTAAGGACGCTTTTTAATAAAACTTTATAAGCTCCTTTAGGATTTGTAAGTCTTTGTGCAACGTTTAGGTTGCTTTGCGTTTTGTTGTTTTTTATCTTGATTAATCCATATTTAGCAATTGGAATATCTAATCTTTGAGAAATACGTTTTGCTAAAAGGTAGGATTGATTATAGCCTCGTTCAAAACATCTTTTAAGAGATATTGGAACATATATAACGTAATCAATTTTATAAGGCTTAAACTTTGATAAAATATTTATTAATTCTAGTGACAAAAAATCGCACAAATATTTTTTGTTTGAAAACTTAAAACCAAGAATTAAATTTCGGATTTCTTTTTCGTAAAAATACGGTGAGCAAATATAATCAAAATATTTGCCATATGCCTTTTTTACTACATAATCGTCCCTAATATATTCTAATTTTAATTTACAATTATTGCAAGTGAATTCTTGCATTTGAGTAGCTTTTATTTCAATATTTACACCACAAATTGCACACTTGGTTGGGTATATTAGTTTAAATAATCTATCCATAAACAAAATGGGAGCTCCTTTCAATTAATTAAAAGTGCCCCCATCTTTTAAAACTCTATATTATTAATAATATCTCCGTAGATTTCTTCGCCTGCTGACTTCATTTTATCTTCTTCAGAAGTAAAGATAAAGTGATATAGCTTTGTAGAAATCATTACGTAAAGTGATTTGGTAATCTTGCCATCGTTTCTTAAAGTATATTCTATAGCATCATAAGTGTAAACCTTAGTAACCTTAGAATTTAAAACTTCACTTCCAGTATCTTCTAGAGAAAGTAAAATGTCTTTAAGCTCTTCTGTTGTATAGTCTGACATATCTAGTATGTTGGTAACTTGAATGAATAACTTGTATAACCCCTCTTCATCATTAACCAAGCCTGTGTTATATGAATCATCAACCGCTACATAATCTACATAGTTAAACTTTAGGAATAACTCTGGATTTCTGTATGTTTTGATACGGTGATTTTCTATTTCACTGCCTTCAAATAGCTTAATACTATTAACTACGTTATCTACAATATTGGCTGATACAACGTTGTAGAACGAAATAATGTATTCGACATTGTCTCTCTTAATGTATATAAAGTATGAGCTTTGATCTTCTGTGCCATACAAAGCATATTTGTAGTAATCAAACATACCGATATGTAGTTCCTTATATGGTAAAGAATATCTATAACGCTCTCTATGACGACCTTCTTCAAAAGAAACGCTGTATAAATCATCGTCATGATTAAACCTAATGGTAATTAAGTTTTTGGCTTTGTAGTCAATTTTCGCTTTGCTATTTTCTTCAAAAACTTTTGCTCCTTCAGGAATTGAAAAGCTAATTCCATACTTGCTATTTGAGTACTTAGACTTGTCAACAATAGGCTCCGGCTTAATGTTTGAAACTTTGCCGTTAACTACAAAGTTTGTTTCTGGTATTTCTAAATCTATTCTATAAATAAAATTCTTTTCAATAATGATATTACTTAATGAAAGATTAGCTCCTCCTTCAGTAACAAATAGGTTTCCATGAATTGTAGCATTGTTAATAGCAACTCCGTTGCCATTTACTAAAACATCACCATAAATGTCTCCTGTAAGCTCGCCATAAGAAACAAACGTATCAATAATGTTAGTAATAATCTTTGAAACTTCTGCTCTAGTGATATTGTTTTGTGGCTTAAATGTACCATCTTTATAACCGCTAATGTAGTTATTAGCGATAAAGGTATTAAGCGACTCTCTAGCCCAACTAGAAACGTCTTCATCATCTGCAAAATTAGAAACAAATCTTTCTTCAATAGTTGGAACCAAAGCTCTTTGAATCATACAAATAGCTTCTTCTCTAGTGATTAAATCATTTGGTCTAACACTACCATCGCTGTCTCCTGCTACAAATCCAGACTCAATACCCTTACGAATTTCAACATAGTACCAATTTGTCTCACTAATATCTGGAACATATCTTGTATTTTGAACATTATTTGCCAAAATTCTATTGATAACTGTAATTAGCTCTGCCCTAGTCATATTGTTGTTTGGCTTAAAAGTGTTGTCATGATATCCACTAACTATTCCATTCATAGAAAGCTTGTTAATATCTTTTTCAGCCCAATGACCTTGGGTGTCTGTGTATGCAAAAACGTTATTAACATTTATAAAAAGTAGCATAATAAATGCTAACGTAATAAACTTTTTTGGCATCAAATTCCCTCCCAAGAAAGCGGAAATATTAAATTTCCTATACACGAATTATATCACATATGTAGTGCCTTTTGGCAATAGAAAAAACATTTTTTTATTGTTTAAAAGAGCTACTATTTGTCATTAGTTTTAAAAAGCTCATAGTACTTGTTAAGCTTGTATTTAAGCCCTGTATTACGCTTTTTTATGTCGTTATTATTTATCATATGTCTTATGGTATTACCATCTCCAATAAGTACTAATAATTCTTTAGCCCTAGTAACACCAGTATATAGAAGATTTCTAGTATATAACATTGGTGGTCCACTAATGATAGGCATTAGTACTACTGGAAACTCACTTCCTTGACTTTTATGAACGGTTATAGCATATGCATGCTCTAATTCATCTAGGTTATCATTTGCGTAATCAACTATCTTTTCATTGTCAAAACAAACTTTTACGAAGTCATCAGAAATCATATCAATAACGCCAATATCACCATTATAAATTCCACTTCCATAGCTTTTACCATCAACACTTTCCCAGCATAAATCGTAATCGTTCTTGATTTGCATAACCTTATCGCCTTCTCGAAAGGTTATGCCTCCAATCATTCTTTCTTTTTTGATTTTGCTTTCTGGATTTAAAATATTTTGTAATTCTTTATTTAAAAATCTAGTTCCAGACTCACCTTTTTTAGTAGGCGTTAGCACCTGAATATCTCTAAAAGCATCATAATCACCATATTTTTGAAGTCTTCCATTTACCAAACTTGCAATTTCTGCTGAAACATTTTGGTCACTTATAAAGAAAAAGTCATTATCTCTTTGCGCTAAATCAATACTTTCACCTTGATTGATTTTGTGAGCATTTACTATGATAGCGCTTTCTTGAGCTTGTCTATAAATCTGTGTAAGTTTTGCAACAGGCACTAAATCACTATCTATTAAGTCTTTAAGCACGTTTCCAGCTCCTACTGAAGGAAGCTGGTCACTGTCGCCTATTAAGATAAGCCTTGTTTTATCTTTTAAAGCCTTTAACAAAAAGTGCATTAATAGTGTATCTACCATTGACATCTCGTCAACGATAATAAAATCTTGATCTAATTTTGGAACTTCAAAGTTAATTGATATGCCGTCTTCTTCAGTTTTACCGAGGGTTAGAAGTCTATGTAGTGTTTTTGCTTCATGACCTGAGGTTTCAGTAATTCTTTTTGCAGCTCTACCAGTAGGTGCACAAAGTTGAACATCCAGTCTTTCTAATTCTAACAAATTTAAAATTGTCTTGATAATAGTTGTTTTTCCGAGTTCCTGGTCCACCAGTAATAATACAAATTTTATTATCAAATGCCATCTTTACGGCATTTTTTTGCTCTTTAGAAAGCGTGATTCCAATCTTTTTTTCTATATCCACAATCTTAGCATCAATATTAATGCATTTTTTTACTCGGTCATTACAAAGCTCCATGACTTTTCTAGCTATTGAATCTTCTGCTTCAAAGTAATTATTTATGAATACATAGCCGTCTTCAATATAAAGCTCTTTTGAATAAGTCATCTTAGTTAATTCATTTTCAACTAAATCTTGAGGAACTTTTAAAATAGTTGAAACGTAAGAAATTAAGTCATCTTTTGATGAACAAGTATTACCATTTTTAGCAGAAATTCCTAAAGCATATTTTAGTCCGCTAGTTACTCTAAATGATGAGTTATAATCTATACCAAGCGAAATCGCCATTCTATCAATGGTTTCA
>JAEEGL016296313.1_pt1 | contig 13712 bp, 18 predicted proteins | sample 9134231 | NCBI WGS metagenome assembly JAEEGL01 (sample SAMN16246548, study PRJNA631951) | gut metagenome | biome: gut microbiome; feature: rumen; material: fiber-attached | host: Bos | place: Iran: Karaj | collected 2018-10 | reverse complement strand
TGCCGTTCCCGGCGCCTGGCCAGTATGCGTTCTTCTTCTTCGCGCAGTTGTATTTCTTCCAGTTCGTAGCAGCGCCGGTACTCTTTGTCTATCAGTTGTTTAATAACGTCGGACTGGTTCGCGTACCCGCCTATACGTACAATGTAGTTTAATTTCTGGTCCGCGCTGGGCGTCAGTGAAAAACTTTTGCGTAAAAATTGTTCCTTCGTCATGGCCGGTTCTTCCTTTCCAAAATGATTATTGACAATTACCCGCAGTTATTATATCATAGTCTGTAATAAAAGTGGATAATTTAATAAAAATATCTTTGGTAATAATTACGCTGATTTTACATAACGTGTATTATCGGACGTAAATTTTTATTATTTATTCACGAAAAACGTCGCAAACCCAGTAACCATGCGGGTTTCCGCAGTTTCGCCATAATTATTTTGCGTTATTTTCATGCGTGATTTTATACCCATACGGTTTAGTCGGTTATTTTTCCGCCGTGTCCTGCTGGTGTACACATAGAAAAAACACTGTTTTCTAAAATATGTCCTTCCTGCGTGTACATTTCTTTTAAAAAATTTCGTGATGTGTTATAATGTTTTTGTAGCATATTTGGTCCCTGTTCTGGCCCGTTACCGTTTTCGCCTTCGGTAGCGGGCCTTCGTCTTTTTATTTGTACTTCTGCATGGCCAGGAACGCGCCGTACACTATGCCGTCAATGAATAACGCGTCGGCATGGTCGCGCAAAATGTTCATACGTGCGTCCGGGTTCACGTTCCGCGGGTCCGCCCGGTAGTAGTCGTCCCGTAAGCAATAAAGCATTTCCGCGACTTCTTCGTACCCGTCGTCTGGTTCTTCTTCCGGCAGTCCGGGCGCCAGCAGTTCCGTAAGTTCGGTTTGCTGGTGGACGTCGGCCGTCCGCAGCTTCGTAAAGTTCCGTATCATGTTCTGCGTAAGTCTGCGCGGTCTTTTGGCGTGGTTCTTTTGAAGGAACGCGCCGTGCGCCATGCCTTTTTCGTACAGTTTTTCCAGCGCGTCCGCCAGCAGTTTTACTTCGCGTTCACTTAAATTAAGACGGTCAAGTGCGGCGGATATTTTCGCCAGTTCTTCTTCCACGGTAAAACGTCTTCTGTTTTCGGTCGTCGCTTCCAGCAGCGCGGCCATAATTTTTTCCTGTTCCACCTTGTCACGTGATACCAGTTCAATAATGCCGGCCACGTCTTTTTTGTTAAATTTCATTATTTCGCCTTCCTTTTCTGTCGTTTCAATGCAGTGTTTATGCGGGTTCCGGGCGCTTTTGTCCGTGAACGTGCCGTAAATCGTTTTTGGCGCGTTTTGGTCGTCCGCCCATATAATTTATCACGTTGTGCGTTTTGGACGCGTCTATGGGCATTTTGTGCGGTCGTTTTACGGTCCTGTCGCGTTTTTCTCTTTGTACCGTCTGGCAAAGAGTGTTTCCCAGTCTTCGCCGGCGGCCGTTCCTTTTATCAGTTCTTCCCGTAGCATTTCCGTTTTGCGTGTCGCTTCGGCGTACATAAAACAAATTTCCCGCGCCCGTTCCGCGTCGGCCTTCAGTTTGTTTATTTCGTATTCCGTCCGGCCGTCGATTTTTTCCCGCGCCGGTTTTGGTGCGCCGGGTCCGTTGGCCTGTATGTCGTTTATTTTTTTCGTAAATTCTTCCAGCTTCATATTGTACCTTTCACGGCGTCCGCGGCGGCCTGCTGGCCCCGCGTCTGCCGGTTACGTTGTTAAAGTCCGTACGCTTGCCAGTCTTCGTCCGTCTGGTACTTCGTAACGTCGTCCTGTTCGTGTATATAGTTAAACTTCGGGAAGTACAAGTACGGTATTTTTACATTAGCAATGCCGTTACGGTTTTTAATTATCTTCAGTTCGATTTCCCGCGGGTCTTTGGCCTTTGCGCTTTCCACGTCGAAGTCCCCAGCGCCGGCGCCTTTTAACTGAAGGCCCAGCAGAATGTCTGCGCCATATTCAATTCCGCCGGACTCTTTAAACGACGCCATGTTCATTTCGTTTTTGTAGTTGTCGCGGTTTATTGATGATATAGCAATAATCGGTATGTTATAGTCACGGGACGCGCGTTTAAGTCCTTTTACGTTCGTGTCCGTGTTTATCCGTACGTCTGCCCGTATTTCCGCCGGCTGCATAATTTGCAAGTAGTCCAGGACGACGACGGGACGGCGCCGGGTCTTCTGCATGATAGTGTCTATCCATTCCCGGACGGTCTGTACGCTTACGTCGCCCACGTCTTTGCTTTGCGCTTCGACGATAAATACGTGGCGTGCGATTTTTTTATAATTATCGACGCTGCGTTCTATCAGTTTTTGTTCGTCCGGGTTGTAATGTTCGTACCGTGCGAAGTCCGTAATACCGCGTACCGTCTTTGCGTAGTGCGGGTCCAGTCCTTCTTCGATAACTTCCTTATACGTAAGTCTGCTTATGCTTTTGGCCATGAGTTCGTACCGTGACATTTCCAGACTGAATACCAGAACGTCGTGGCCGCTTTCGGCTATCTGGTCTGCCAGTTGCAGCGCGTACGAAGTTTTTCCTAAACTACTTAACGCGCCCAATATATACAATCCGGGATAAAGCCCGCCGTCCATAGCTTCGTCGAATTTTCTGTACCCGGTCTTTATGGCCGGCGTGTTTACACTGTCCACGACGCGGTCCAGGAAGTCGTCCACGTGCGCCGCCGTGCTGAATTTGTCCCGGAACGCTTCGGCCGCTGCTTCCGCTTCCCGTTCTTCGACTTCCGTTACTTCCTTTATTGCTGCCTTTAAAAGAGGACGGGCCGCCATTAAAACTTCGTTGGCGTCCTTGTACTTTCCGTACATACCGTTCGTGAAGTGGTCGCGGTTATATATTTTCACGGGTTCGTCTTTTAACGCGTCCATTATCTTCATGGCCGCATTGTTCCCGGCGTCGTCGTTGTCCAGTGCCAGGACGATTAACTGCCGCGGTTTTTCTTTTTTAATCAGTTCCACGAACAGGTCCGCGTTACCAGTTCCGCCCAGCGCAAGCGCATTTCCGCCAGCTTCAATAATAGAAAGTGCGTCTATTTCCGCTTCAGTGATAATAACGGGCATGGTCGTGTCGTTCAGTGCCTTTGTATTGAAAAGGACCGGTTCCACGCCAGGCGCTTTAAAGAAACGGTATTCCGTCCCCGGTTTCGTGTTCCTGCATACGTAGGTCGTACGTGACGTCGGTATTACTACGACGTCGTTATTATATTTACTGCCTTCGCTGGCCTTGTACGCCGGGTCGTACCCCAGCCAGAATTTATTTATAATTTCCGGCCGGTCAATACCTATACCGCGGCGCTGCCAGTAGTCCGTCTGGCCCACGCGCGCCAGGCATTCTTTGTACCAGTCCATATAATCTTTTACCACGGGCGCCGGTGCCTTCCCCATTTCCGCGTTTACTTCGGTAATGTCTATGGGTTCGCCCGTATTAAATACTTTCTTTTCTTCTTCCACTTTGTCTTCGCCTTTCTGGTCGTCCCGTAATTCCGTCTTTATATACTTCTTTTGTTCGGTTTTGGTATAGTTTCCGCCTTTGGGCAGTTCATATCCGTAAATGTCGGCGGCCTTTTGTACCTGTCCCGCGAAGTCCCTTATACCATACGCCAGTCCCACAAGTTCGAAAATGTCGCCCCATTCAATACACTTGTTAGCGTGGCACTTATACCGTGGGACGCCGTTCTTTATCTTCCGTTGTATGCCGGTGTTGTGGTTCCCGTTCCCGCCGCTTCCGCACGCCGGGCATTTATAACCTTTTCCTTTGCCGTCCGCTTCCAGAAAACGCAGCGGGTCTTCCTGCCGCAGTTGGTCTTCTATGCGTTTCCGTTCGGCCTTCACTTCTTCCAGTATTTCGTCCGGGTCCCGCAGTTCTATTGGTTCGTCGAAGTTATAAACTTCCAGCGCCGCTTTGGCCTTCGCCTTTGTGTTTTCGTCCATTTCCTGTACCTGTCCTTTATGATATTACGCGCAGCACGTGTGCGTCGTCGTCGGTGGTCTGTCGTGCCGGCGTGGTCTTTCCTTCCGGCGCAGCAGTTCCAGTATCATACCTGCCGTTAAAAGTAAATGTTCCCACGTCCGCCGGTCTTTCCTGTCGATATTTTCCCAGGCGTCCGCCTTTATGTCCGTGCGTTCCAGCAGTCGTACTGCGTCCGGGCCGACGCGTTCCGCCAGTTCCACGACGGCGCGCTGCAAAATTTCGTTGTCGTGTTCCCGTGCTGCTATCATAATAACTTGTACGTAGCAGTCCGCCTTTGTCAGTCGTTGCATATTTGGTTCCGCCTTTCCATTTTTTACTTTGGTCAATTTTCCACGGTCACTTTGTGCCGTAAAAAGGAAAACGCTTTCGCCAAAATTTTTATTCGTTTTCCTACTGCAACATTACCAAAAAATAACTGGTTACGTAAAGTCACGAATACAGGGAAAAGGGAAAAACGCGGGAAGCGGTTTTTCCCGCATTCCCACTTTCTCTATATATATCCTATATAAGTACTATACGGAAACGCAAAGTGCCACGAATGCGTCAACCATGCGGGTTTTGGCGTTTGGGTTCCGTCCTAAAATGTTCCATTTCCGTCCTAAAATGTTCCATTTCCGTCCTAAAATGTTCCGATTTCACAATTTGGACACAAAAATTTCCGTCCTAAAATGTTCAAAATTGGCCTTATTTTTCCGTCCTAAAATGTCCCTTTTTCTGCAAAAATAATTACAAAACGATTTTTAAAACGACAAAAAAATACGTCCTGTACGTACAAAAATTCTGCAAAATTTCGTCACGTTTTGTAACATTTTGGGACGGACTTCTGGATATAAAAACGCCGCCGGCCATTTTCCATGCCAGCGGCTTTTCGTTTTATTCGGTTTCGTCCTGGGTCGCTTTGGTGTGTAGCAGCATTCCGCTTCCGTTCCTGCGAATTTTAAGCAGTTTCGTTGTGTATGGTTCGTTGATATTGGCAATTACTTTGCCTTTGTCCAGAACGTCTTTTGTCTTTACGTCTGCTGGTTCGTCCGTTGTCAGTTCGAAGTCCGGGCGCGCGAACATGGCCGCATAATATGCTTCTTTTTCTTCCGCCGCCTTCCGTTCCGCGTCCGTGGTCGCCTGGGCCTTTTCCCGTGCTATGTCTTCCATAACTTGACGCTGGAAGTTATCGTGCGCGGTCTTTATTTCTTCGACGGCAGCGTGTATAGGCGTAATTATTTCCTTCTTCGGCGTGTCCGTTTCTTCGTAGCGTGGCAGGTTTAACCAGGACTGGACCGACTTATAACTTGATTTTATATAGTTCGGTCCGTTCGGTTTTAACTTTCCCACGTTTTTACGCGCCGTTATGAATATCCAGAACATTAAATTCATTGCGCGCTTTGGCAGTGAGAAGGTCCAGACTGGGACCGTTGTATAAAAGTACAAAAGAAAGTCCCAGTTCATAAGTGGGTTTAAATATACGCGGCATGGCGACTTCCCGGCCTTTTCAATGTCCCGGCCCACGAACATAGAACGCGCCCGGTCTGCGTCCGGCGTAACGTCCCGGCGGCCTTCCACGGTCCCGCTTTTAAGTCGTATTTCGCCGGTAACTTCGAATTGTTTTAGTATGTCGTATCCTTCTTTAAAGGCACGTCGTGCGCTTCGTGTGTCCGTGTACAGGCCGTCTTCTACCATATCCGCCAGCGTAAACGTTACGCTTATGTCCTTCCCGGTACGCGCTGCGACGTTCTGTTCTATGCCTTTGTGCATGATATACAAAAATAATTTCGTTGCAGCGAAGCTATGCTTCGAAAGTTCCAAAAGGGACGGTATTTCTATTACACTTCTTGACATTTCGTTTATAACTTCAATGCGTAACGTTTTATTGTCTTTGCTCATGTACGCGTTTATTTTGGTTTTTCCGTGGCTTACGTCGTTGGTATTTTCTTTATACCGTCGCACGGCGTCTTCGTCGTTTACGGCGCCGGATATAACGGAAAAAAGTTCTTTAACTATTGGCGTCGTAGGAACGTCCTTTGTCATTTCGTACCCGTCGTATTTTTCGACTTGTCCGCCTTGTGCCTTTTTTGCCATTACTGTTTACACCTTCTTTCTACGCTGGTGCGTAATTTCATTGCCATATGGAACAGTCCGTACGTTACGTGCTTCGCCGTTGCGATTGGCAGTACGCGTTCGCCTTTGTATATGTGTGGCGGCGTAATAAACGCCTTTACTTCGTGCCGTATTGGTTCCAGTTCTGCCGGCGTCGCGTAATACAGGTTTAAGTTTATCGGTTTAAATATCTGTCGAACGTGGGCGCGGAAGTCTTCCCGCCTGGCAGCGTCACGTCGTGTTCCGGCGTACGTCTTATGGATAAGACTAAATACTTTTTTATTTACTTCCTTCGCTGCTTCTTCCAGTTCGTCCGTGTTTGATTTGAATACGGTAAGCAGTGGAACGTCCGCCACTTCTGCAAAAATCTCTATCATTTGATTATAAGTAATATATCCCACGGCGTCCGGCATTATGTTCTGTTTGATAATATCGCGCGGCCGGTCGTCTTCTTTGTGTTCCAGATTTCGCAGAAGGTCCCGCCATTCTTTATTTATTGTTACGCGTGATTTGTAGTTCCCGCGCTTGTCTATGGTTTCCGGGTCCAGCAGTTTTTCTTCCATTACTGCCACGCCGCGCCGTTCCATTTCCCGCAGCAGTTCTGGTTTACGTTCTTCGAATATGGCCGCCAGACTGTCTTGGTCAATGTCTTTGTTACGTTGTAATGTACCCAGGCGTAAAACCGGTTCCGTGACGTCCGTACCGTCTGCCAGCTTTCCCACTTTCCGTTCCACTTCCCGCAGTGCCGCTTCGTACAGTTTGGGAAATTCCTTTTTAAAGGCAGTTACTTTGGCCTGTTCGCTTCCGTAACATCTGTTACCGTCGGCGGACCCGTACAGACTGACGCATTTATATAACAGGTCGTATTTGTTAAGGTCTGCCGGCGGGTCGTCGTAGTAGTGCCATACCGGGGCAGCGCCGCCATATATAAACAGGTTCGCCAGGTCTTCCGCCGTATGCCAGTCTTTTATCGTGCGTTCGTAATTAGGTGTGGCAACATATATGGCCTGTACCGGCAGCGTGTCAATAACTTTGGCGGCAGTATATTCGATTTCGTCCGGCGTCAATGTTAGGCCGTCTGGACCCGTATATGCTTCACCCAGTCCGTTTTCCCGCAGTGCCGTTAAAATAGAGTTTCCGCCGTTGTACAAGTATTCCATTGCACGGTAACGTCTATAACGTCCTATTGCTGCAAGCGCGCTTGCTTTGGGTTCCGGCATAGAACGCAGTCCCATTTCCAGCTTGATAATGCGCGCCGCCAGTCTGCCCATAAGTTCTTCCACGGCGTCGTCCCATGTCTTCGCGTCCGTCTGGTCGCTTCGCATTCCTGTTTTACGTATTTCATAGTACCCGCGGTCTGCCTGCCGGTTGTAGTATTGCAGCATTACCGGGTCCGTTGCTTTTTCGTTCCGTAGCGGTTCCACTTCGTCCAGCACGTCGTCGAATAGCGCGCCTTCCTTCCGCTTCAGTGCGTTTATAATTTCCAGTATCAAAAGGTCGTAATAACTTACCGTTATGGCCTTATTTTCCCGTACTGCCAGTGCGTATTCCCGGTCGAATTGTTTTTGCGTCATTATAATTGGTTCGTCGTTTGCGTCGCGCTTCGCTTCGTCCTTCGCCTGTAACATTTCAATTTTTGACTGATACAGTAGGAAGTCGTAAAAAAGGCCCATACGGTACAGTCCGTACGACGCGGTAAAACGTGTTATAGCTTCGCTCATGCCTTCGTACATTCTGTATTGTAGTTGTTCGTATATAGGCAGTGCGCTTACTCTGGCGTTAAATTCGTCCGGCGGATATACCGGCGTCGGTTCCTTCTGTTTCTTCTGCTGGTCGCGTGCGCGCGCCATGTTATATAACAACATTCGCCCGGCGTCGCGTCCGTCCCAGTATTTCTTCTGCATTATTGCCTTTAGGGTTCTATTGATATTCGCCTTTACCATTTCCCTGTCCGTCCTTTGTTTATGTGAAGTCGTCTTCCGCAAAAACAGTGCCGCCGAATTTATTATATACTTTTTCGTCTGTCACTAATTCGTCCGCCGCTGCAAGTTCGCCATACGACGTTCCCGCGTCACGGTCACATAATATTGACTGTTTTAACTGTATCAGTTGGTCCCGGTTCAGTTCGCGTACTTCCATACTGCCGTCCCCTTTCGTTTTATTCCTGTTGTTGTATTAGTATTGTTTCCAGTTCTTCAATGCGTTTCTGGGTTTCGCCGGCGTCTATGGCCTTTAGGCAGCCGGCCAGCATGGTTATTTCCTGCCGGGCCTGTGCTTCGGTCAGTTCGCCGGAACGCGTACGGTTATAAATTAAAATAAAACTTTGTAAAATCTGGGCCGGTGTCGCGTCGGCAGGAAGTGCGCCGCCAGTGTCGCCGGTGTGTTCTTCTTTTAAGGCAGCGCCATACTTTAGGCGCATATCCAGTAACTTTTCCAGCGGCAGTTCTGAAAAATCACGTTTACTTATTTCCGCGTCCAGCTTGTTACATATTCCGCCCAGGCGTTTTATGCGTGCCTTGTGGCCCATGAAGTATTCGTCGTATAGCGCGTTCAGTTCGTCCGCCTTCCTGTCTGCAATTTCGCGCGTGTATTTACTGTCCCAGTTCGCGCACGTTGCACGGCCGATTTTTAACTGCTTCGCAATTTTATCATAACTTAAACCTTGCGCCCGCAGCATGATAAATTTGTTTACTGTATCCTGTCTTGCTGCCATTGTCCCGCCTTTCCATACGTCCTATACGTACAGTACGTACAGTGCGTACAATACGTATTAAAAGTTAAAGTGAATTATATATACGTCCTTCTGCCCGTGTCGTTCTGCCAGCGCGCCGACGTAGTCCGCTGCTTCGTTCCGCGTGTTAAATGTCATTACGTCCGGGTCCTTCCCGTCCGCGTTGTTGTCTTCATAGTACATTATACGCGCTTCGTAGTTGTCGTTACGTGGGCATACGGTCGCCCATGCTATGTACTTTGCGTCCTGGCGTCGTGTCTTCTGGGCCTTTAATATCATGCGTTGTACTTTGTCCATGTGGTCTTCCTCTTTTACCGGCAGTGTTTCTTCCGCGGACCCAGCATACGTTCTGCCCGTCGCAGCATGGCGTCCGGGAACGTTATCTGGTCGTCGGTCTTTCCCGCTTCCATTTCTGCCTTTAAATACAATACCATTTCGTCGGTTATGTTCATAACGTGGTAATTCGGTCCTTTTGGCAGTTCGCGTTCCAGTCGTTCCAGTTCCAGGCGTGCGTCTTCCTTACTGGTCCGCATAATGCCTTCCGTAGTGATTTTACCGTGGTCGTTGTAGTATGGTTGTATCATGTACCCGCCCGGTTCTTCGTATATACATATATGTCGAAGTGTGCGGCCTTTGCTTCGTTTGTTTTGTGCCTTTAAAAGAAGGCGTGTTACTGATTTCATGCGTTCACCTGTTCCCGGTCGTACAGTATCAGCAGTACGGGTTCGTACTTTGGGTTCGTTCCATACTGCCGCTTTACTTCTTCCCACTTCGCTATTGCGTCGTCGTGCGTCGTGAAGTAATATTCCTGCCGCCAGTCTTCCCGGTCGCGTGCGCTGCCTTCCTTCCCGTCCCATAACGTGACGGTCATGTGTACCGTGTCGTCCGTGCGTTCCAGTATTGCAAGGTGTGCAAAGACGTTGCCGCCGGCCCGCTTCCGCGCTTTCAATAAAAGTCTGTTAATACGCTGCATAACTTATTCCTTTAACCAGTTCCGCGCCTGTTCGCGTCCCTGTTCCAGTCCTTGTGCGTCGGCGTAGTAAATCGTTATAACGCCGTCCTGCAAGTTCAACCGGGTTTCGTTCTTGTCTGCCTGTACTTCCCGTATTTCCCGTATTGTCGTCCCTTCGGTCGGTACGTCGTCCAAAAAGTCTTTTAAACTTTCGCCGGTTATCTTCCACGCGCGGCCGACTTTGCGCGCTTTCAGTTTCCCGTCTTTTATGTATGTCCAGATAGTCCGCGGCATTACGCCAAGCATTTTGGCCGCTTCCGTCGCGGTAAATACTTTCAGTTCTTCCATACCTTCTTCCCCCTTTGGTTATTTAAAAATTTCGTCGTACTTCTTTACCTTGTCTGCGTTCCGTTCTGCGTATTCCCGCAGCAGTTCTTCTATAACTTCCGTTAATGATTTCTGGTTCATGCGTGCGGCCTTTTCTGCCGGTTCGCGTACGCTGGTCAATATGCGTAAATTTAAACGGGTCCGGGCCTTGTCTTCCGCCTTCGGCAGTGTGTCGTCCTGGGCCTTCTTCTTTACAGGCATTGCTGGCGCTTCCTTCTGTGTCGCCTGTACTTTCTGTATCATTGCCAGCGCCGTATTGTTCGACTTCGCCAGCAGCGCGTCTTTGCCGGTTCGTTTTATTCTATCCATTTTGCGCCCCTTTCCATAAGTCCTTCCCGGTGAACGTTTAACAACATTTTTTCTTTTATCGCGGCAGTAAGTAACGGTATTTCGTCACTGTCCAGCGTCACTTCGTCGCCGGTCGCCCGGTTCGGTTTAACTATCAGTATCGGCCCGTACAGAATACCCGCCAGGAAGGGACGGCCTTCTTTGATAAGTTCCGGCTGCATTACCACGTTCTGTTCCATGCCGTCAAGGAAAAGGCCTTTGTCGTTCGCATATATAACGTAGTCCTTCAGCACGTCCGTGTCGTCGTAGTCGTCCGGGTGTACGGCAGTATAAACGCCTTTGGTATAACGTTGTATTTGTTCGTATAACAGGTGTTTTTTGTCGTCCGGGTCCAGTAGTATTACTTTGGGTTTTATTGCACGGTCGCTTAAATATAACGCCTTTATCATGGTTTATTGATTATCCTTTCCGCAATTTCCATATAGTCCGCCGCGCCTTTGCTTTGTGGCGCGTAGTCGTACAGGCATTGTTCCGCGGTCTGGCATTCGCCCAGCTTCGTGTCTTCCCGGACCCGGAACAACGGAACGTTTAATGCCTTCGCGGTTTCTGCTATCATTTCTTTATTTATCATGGCATTATTGGTCCGTCCGCCGACGTCACAAAGTATAACGCCGGTTATATTTAACTTTTTATTGTCGCCGGCCTTCGCCGCCATGAACGTTTCGTAAAATTCGCCTATGCCGTCAATAGAAAATTTTTCCGGTTTCGTTACTATCATTACGTCCGTGCTGGCATATAGTGCGGCAGCATTCAACAAAGACAGACTGGGCGCCGTGTCAATAACAATGTAGTCGTAGTTCTTCTTTAACGGCAGCAGCAGTTCGCGCAGTCGTAGTATGTCGAAGTTTGCGCCCACAAGTTCCAGCGCCATATTACGGTCGCCCGGCAGGACGTCGCAGAACGCGGTCTGTTTTATGGCGTCTTTTGCGGTCGTCTTTCCTGCCCATACGTCCGCCAGCGTGGGACCGTTCCCGGTCTGCGTCCATGTCGTTAAGCGGGCCGCCGGGTCCGCGTCTATCAGTAATACACGTTTTCCCAGGCGCGACAATGCAGCGCCCACGTTACCGGCCGACGTCGTCTTACCGACGCCGCCTTTCTCATTGATAAAACAATACGTTTTAGCCATTTGTCCCTGTTCCTTTCTTTGTATTTCGCCTGTACCACTATTACTATTATACGCATATATCCGCATATATGCAATACATAAAATGTTTGTTTTTGTGATATTTTTGTGGCGTACGTCCTGCACGTCCTGTACGTACAATACGCATAATACGTATTTAAGGAACGTCCGGCGGCCTTTGGTCGTTCAATACTTTTATTAACGGGTCTTCGGTCTTCTGCTTCTTTACCATTGCGCCGACTTTGGAACGTGCCGACGGCGTCAAGCATAATTCCTTGCATAACTGGACGTATTGCGCCATGTACGCGCTGCGAATGCGGTTCACGTCCTTATTTATCAGCAGTTCCACGTCGTCCCGTATCAACTGGTCGATTTTATCCAGGCGTGCAATGGTAACGGCCATTAGCTTTATTGTTTCCCGGTCTGCCGCGCCCAGAATATCGGCCGGCGCCAGTGTGTCGCATAGCCAGGTATAGGCCGCGACTTCTTCCGGCGTGAAGTATTCCGGGACGTCCGGCACGAATGCAGCGCCGCGCAGTCTGTCTTCCGTCTGCTGGCGTAAATACTTTGTTTCTTTGGTCATTCCGCCGCGTATCAGTTTTACCGGCATTGTTGGTCTGGTCATGGTTTTTTCCTCATTTATAAAATAATTTGTAATTTTAGGTAAGCAGTACGGTCTTCACAACGTACCCCATTTTCCTATTTCAACCCCGGGCGGGATATTGCAAGGCGCCGCAGTAGGTCGGTGTATTGGTCGTCGCCTTCGACTTTTATGTGGCAGTCGTTACATAACGTTATCAAGTTATCATTGTCCAGGCGTTTTTCCTTCGCTTTGTTTATTGGCGTAATGTGGTGTACTGATAGTTCCCTGTAATTTATTACGCCGTTGTACAGACAAAGTCTGCATAAATGCAAGTCACGTTCTTTGACTTCTTCCGCTTTACGCTGCCACGTTCTGCTGCTTCGAAAACGTTGTGCGTCGGTCCGTGCTTCCGGGTTGTAGTACCGGGCCTTCGGTTCCGGCGCCTTTGGGCATTGTCCGTACGCATGAATACGTCCGCAGCGGGCGCATGATATTAAATGTGGTTTCGGCATTGGTTCGTCCTTTCGTAAAATAATTGCCGTTAAGAAAAAATGAAAAGTCCTTTGTCGATAGACGTTTTTAACTGTCAAAATTCTGGAACAGTCCCCCCTGTCTGTATGCAAGGTCGTTTTCATTTACCGTAATGCACGGACCCGTCGCAGTGGTACGGACCGTTCGTGCCGGTGCCGTATATGGCAGTACCTTTTCCCACGTGTCGCCGTCCTGCGCGTTCGTACGTGTGTCCCTGGGCGCGGTCTGTTTTCGGTCCATATAAAGTATCGCGCCGCCTTTTAAAACGCGTTGTACGGGCATTTTACGACGTCGGTTTTTGCGTAGTCCTGCCGCTTTTCCCTTTTTACAGGCATTTTCCCAACATTTCCCAACATAAAACACATTACCATTTATTACCATTTTCCCAACATAAAAAATGTTAGCATTTGTTAGCATTATTATTTTTTCCAACATTTTCCAACATAGAGAAGGCGCCCGGCGGCAGTTCCGCCCCGGACGCTTTCCTGTTCGTTATAGTCTTCGTTTTGTTCGTTCTTCTTCCTTCGCCAGTTCGCCGGCCTGTCGTTCTGCTATCCACTTCGAATAACTGGCGCATTCTAATAACTTCATTATCAGTTCCGGCGTGGGCGTTACCTTGTGCGCTTCCAGAACGTTTAAAAATACGTCCGTCGCGTCCGCATAATACGCCGCCGCATTGTAGGTTCGTAAGTCGTTTATTACCTTCCGTGAAATGTAGTCCCGGCCTTCCGCGGTCAGTCGTTCCACGAACGTATTGTAGTCTGCCACGCGGTCTTCCAGTGTCTTTATGCGCTTTGCTACGGACGCCAGCGCCTTTTCTTCTTCGGTCATATATCCGTCTTCCTTTCGGTCACTTCCCGGTCGCCATGCGTGTTGCAATAGCTTTTTTGGCGTACGTACTCATACTTTCGTTTACGTGTTCTGCCGCTGCCCGCAGCGCGTCCCGTTCCGTTTCTTTCAT
>JAEEGL016170928.1_pt1 | contig 13712 bp, 12 predicted proteins | sample 9134231 | NCBI WGS metagenome assembly JAEEGL01 (sample SAMN16246548, study PRJNA631951) | gut metagenome | biome: gut microbiome; feature: rumen; material: fiber-attached | host: Bos | place: Iran: Karaj | collected 2018-10 | reverse complement strand
GAAGGCGTTAGCTACAACAGATGTAACTTATGTTGCAGCTAAATCTCAGCACACCGATACATCTGATGTTGTGTATGTTACAAATAAATCTACAAAGAAAAAGACAGTAACAGCAACTGTAAAACTTGTAAATGGTACTGGATTGACAGTAAGAAATAGCAGCACATTTGCAGATACAGATAAAGAAGCTAGTATCTATATAGCAGCTCTTAGCCAGAAGACAGGTGATGCAACAGCAACAGCAACTGCTTTAGCAGTAGACGGAGATGATGTAAAGGCAACATTCAGTGTTGATATTGATGGAACAACTGATAAAGGCTTCACATATCAGACTGAAGAAAGAAACGATGCTGGTGGACACGTTTATGCAAGATATTCAAATCCTAATCCTACATACAATTCACACAGCTTCTCAATTACTGCTGCAGCAAATGCACAGGATGATGACGATGTAAAGGCTGCTTGGAAGGAATATGGTGCATCTGTTGAATCTGGCAAAGCTCCTAAGCTCAATGTGGTATATTCAGTAACTGATTATCAGGAAGCTCCTGCAACACCAACTTATACTGACGAGACAGCAGGACTTGTATATGACGCAGGTGCTTATTGGTTAGGAAAGACTACTTCTGCAGGCTTTGATGACTTAGATGCCACAGACATTACTAGTGTAACAATTAAAGCAAATGATCATGAGACAAAAACTATTGCTACAAATAAGGTTTCAGTAGTAGAAGATGGTGGTTATTGGATTAAGTTGACAAATGCTGATGCAACAGCAGCAGGACTAGAGGATGAGACCGGAACTTATACAATGACCGTAATTGTTGGTACAACAAGGTACACAGGAACTATTGAATTCTGAATATAACATATAATGAGTTATATTTTATCTTGAGTGAGTATCGCAGAGATGTGTAACATCTCTGCGATATTTCTTTTGGCGTTATGACCGATAAATATGGATGATGAATTATTTCTCTTGACTTAATTGGAAAAATGAAAAGAAGAAAGTGACTTGTATGAAAAAACTGTTGATTTTGGGAGGAAGTAGATACTTAATTCCCGTGATAAAAAAAGCTCATGAAATTGGCATTTACATTATTACGGCAGATTATTTGCCCAATAATACAGCGCATAAATATTCGGACGAGTATGTTAATGTTGATATAACAGATTTAGTTGCAACATTAGATATTGCCAAAGAAAAAAGAATAGATGGTATAATATCGTTTGCGTGTGATCCCGGAGTTGTCACAGCTTCGTTTATTGCAGAGAAACTTGAATTACCTTTTCAAGGAGGCTATGAGGCAGTTTGCATATTGCAGAATAAAAAGAAATTTAGAACCTTTTTGAAACAAAATGGGTTTAATGTTCCTGGTTTTGTTTCTTATCAAGAAAAAGAAAAAGCAATTCTTGATGCAGATTCATTTAAATACCCAATAATAGTTAAACCAGTTGATTCAGCTGGGAGCAAAGGCGTATCCGTTGTAAAGACTAAGGAATGTTTGGATAAGGCAATTGATTATGCTTTAGATAATTCAAGAAGCAAAGAAATTATAATTGAAGAGTACATTGATGTTAAGGGGAATAGGTCAGATGCAGACATCTTTACAATAGAAGGAAAAGTTGAGTTTATGACATTTTCTGATCAGATCTTTGATGAAAGAGAACCTATAACATTAACTCCATGGAAGATTATTTGGCCAAGTACTATGGAATTAAAACATCAAGTGTATTTAATCGATGAAATACAGCGACTAATGAAACTTCTTCATATGAGAACGGGTATATATAATGTTGAGACTTGTGTGAGCGAAGATGGAATACCATTTATTATGGAAGTGTCTCCCAGAGGTGGGGGGAATAATATTGCATATATTGAGGATAATGCCATCGGAACAAATCTTATAGAGAACGAAATAAGAAAAGCATTAGATTTACCATTGGTTCCTTTTTACCCTTCAAGGTATGATGGATGTTGGTGCCAATACGCAATACACTTACAATCCCCTCAGAAATGTATTTTTGATCGGATTGATATTTCTCGTGATATAAAAGAAAAAATTAAGTACTATTTTGTTTCAAAAAAAAAGGGAGATGAGATATATCCTTTTATTGGGGCTGATAAATCATTGGGAGACTTGATAATGAGATTTGATTCAAGAGATGAATTGGAGAACATTCTAAATGAATCGAATCAGGGTATAAAGATTATGTGTCATTGATAAGGGAGAATGAAGAATGGCATTGGTAGATAGAATTGAAAAACAAAAAAGAGATTCGGTGATGGAGCAGTTGAAGGATGAAAAGCTCCCTCTTTTTTTGTGGGGAATAGGAGATGTGGGAAATACAATATTTAATAGAATTCAAAAAAATGGAATTCATATACAGGGTGTATTGTTGGATGTTGAACATAGTACAACAAATTGGAGAGGTTTAGATATATATGATGTTGGTTCAGATAAGCTCCCTAGCCATTATTCTGTTATTGTTGGGCATTCAGCTTATGAAAAAATAGATGACTTTAAGGCTAAAGACGAACGTATTGCTTGTATCTATAGATTTACTACGATAGCATATGCGGATGAGTATATCATTTCGTGGGATTATTTTTATCAGCATATTTACGATTATGAAAAAGCGTTTGAATTGTTGGCTGATAAGAAATCTAAAGATTGTTTTGTGGCTTTTATCAATGCGATTATAAATGATGATTCCTCATACATTTTGCCGTTAGCAAATCCGGATTACACATATTTTGTAAATGACATATGGAACGTTAGTGATAAAGAAATATATGTTGATGCTGGAGCATATGATGGAGATACAGTTAAACTTTTTTTAACTGATACTGGTGGAAAATATAATAAGGTATATGCTTTTGAAGCTGATCCGGATAATTATGATAAACTTGTTAAGTATGTAGATTCTATAAATATGAAGGATATTGTGTGTAAACCATTTGGTTTGTGGAGTGAGAATGGAAAACTTACATTTGACTCTACTGGTGATCAAGAGGCAAGAATAATAGATTCTTGTGGGGAAAAAACAAATGGTATTAGTGTGGTGTCTATAGACTCATACTTTGATAATCAAATGGTTACATTTATAAAAATCAATTTCTCGCCAGGGAAAAAGGAGGTATTAACTGGAGCAACGAAAGTGATTAATAGAGATAAGCCTCGTTTGGCCATGACTGCAGGACTTAATCCTGATGAGATAAGAGAATTGCCAATATTAGTTAATTCTATAAATCCGAATTATAAGATATACTTAAGATTCCAAGCAGCCTCTACAGCAAGATTGATACTATATGCATGCGTATGACAATTAGTAAAATTCTATTATAGTATGCTGTGGTGTATCGGAGCTGATAACAGATTGCGTTCTCTGAGACGAGCAAATGCTGAAGGATAATATCTGCTTTGCCTATCATAGTAAAACATCTAACGTGACCTTTAAAGCTGTATTTTGAATAAACAATTAAATAAACAATTAAATAAACAAACCGTAAAAAGCCTTTTCTTAAGAACTGGCTTTTTAATTTTTATCCTTTTTTCATTAGGTGAATTTTGGCTGTGTTTTTGGATGAAATGTAAGAGATGATTTCTGACAGAGATTCTTTAGATTTTTGTGGATAAAAATAAGTACATCGTTTAGTTATGACAGGGGAATAAATGGATAAAGAGATATTTGTAACTAGATCTTCTATGCCATCTTATGAGGAATACTGTGAGGCAATAAAGCCCTTGTGGGAATCTCGTTGGCTCACAAACATGGGAGAGTATCACCAGGCGTTTGAAGATAAGCTAAAAGAATATTTAGATGTTCCGGAAGTAAGTCTTACAGTTAATGGACATATGGCGTTGGAGCTGGCAATTCAGTCTTTTGGTTTTCCAGAGGGTAGTGAAGTAATAACGACACCATTTACGTTTATTTCCACAACTCATGCGATTGTGAGAAACAGGCTGGAACCAGTTTTTTGTGATGTCAAGGAGTCGGATGGAACTTTAGATGAAACAAAGATAGAAGCCCTGATTACGCCTAAGACAGTGGCAATTCTTCCGGTACATGTATATGGACATATCTGTAATGTGGATGTTATTCAACAGATTGCGGATAAGTATGGCCTTAAAGTGATTTATGATGCTGCACATGCATTCGGTGAAAAACATATAGGTGTGGGAGTGGCCAATTTTGGCGATGCTTCAATCTTCAGTTTTCATGCTACTAAAGTTTTTAACACTATAGAAGGTGGTGCAGTTTGCGCAAAGAATCATGAAGTATATGAGAAACTTTACAATCTCAAGAACTTTGGCATTCGAGGAGAGGAGCTGGTGGTCTCAGTTGGGGCCAATGCAAAAATGAATGAGTTTTGCGCTATCATGGGATTGTGTAATCTTCAGCATTTACCTGATGCAATCGCGGATAGAAAGCGTGTATATAATCTGTATAAGGAGAAGCTAACAGGAGTAGAAGGAATAAATTTTTTTGAGGAGAATGCAGACACTGAAAAGAATTATGCATATTTTCCTATTCTTGTTGAAGAAATATATCCTGTAAATAGGGATGAATTGTATAACAGACTGGTAGAAAACGGAATACATGCCAGAAAATACTTTTACCCTATTACTGCTGATCAAGCATGTTTTAAAAACAAGTATATTTCGAACAGGTTGGATATAGCAAGATTGTTGGCACATAAGGTATTGATGCTACCTATATATGAGGGGCTGGAAGATAGATATATTGAAGTAATAACTGATTGCATTAAGATGGATAATAAGTGAATTATTATAATCTGAGCAAGATTGTAAAATGAAAGATATTAAGGGAATGGTTCTTGATACCTCATGTCGAGATAGTGACAAAATGAAAAATGTTGTAATAATAGATGAAACTGAAGGGAATCCAGACGTAATAGTAAACTTATATACTTTTCAGCATGAGAAATACATAAAAGAAGCGATAGATAGTATTCTTATGCAGAGGACAAGGTATTCGTGGAAACTCTTAATAATGGATGATGGATCCTTGGATAAAACACAGCAGATTATTCGAGATTATCAGAAGAAATATCCACATAGAATTATTCTTGCAATTAGTCATTCAAATACACATTTGGAATTTCAGGAAGATATACTTTATAAATACAGATTTGTAAACTACATTACTGAGATGGATGGGGATGATTATTGGCTGGATCAGTTTAAACTTGAAAAACAGATAACGTTTTTAAATAATCACCCCGAGTATATAGGGGTAACTGGGAATGTGAAAAATGTTAATGAAGATGGTAGCAAGCAACATTGTGATTTTGATTTATATCATTTTCAGGAAAGCCATATTTTTGGAAAAGAAAATGTATTACGCATGGAACAGGTTTCCCATTGTTCTGCACTCCTATTTAGAAATTTCTACAAAAATTGGAGCTTTGATAAGTTTTTGAAAGTTTATTCTTGCTTGGCAAATGGCGATATTGTTTGGAGTTCTGTTTTGGGAATGCTTGGGCAGATATACTATTCTCATGAGATTTACACAGCTCATCGACGGGTATTTAGTGGGAATAGTTGGACAGCTCAAACCCACGGAAAGAATTATGCTGAGTTACTGCTTGATATGTGGGAGGACTTGTACAAGCTAATATTTGAAATGTTTGGTGAGAAGATATGTATTGAGAATTTTCGAAAAGAATTGCTTGCTAGGGTAGATAAAGAATATGTTCCACAAAAACAGGTGGATGAACTAACCAAGCAAAGAAACATTATGTATATGAATGACATGTGGTTGCTATCGAAGCAGGGAGAAAAGAGAGTAGAAGATGTATTGCTCTCAATGGGTATTAAGTCGATTGCGATATACGGATTATCTCAGCTTGGATTAAGACTGTTTTATGAGCTTAAGAATAGTTCTGTAGAGGTAGTGCTTGGTTATGATCAGAATCCGGCAATTAGTATTCCTGAGTTAATGTGTTTGCATAGTATTCCATTTACGATAATTGAAAAAGATTTTGATGCTATAGTTGTTACTGCATTAACGACATATGATTATATTGAAAAGAAATTAAAGAGTTTTGGATATGACAGAGTAATTGCTTTGGATGAACTGCTTTATCAAATGATACCAGATGATAGTTATCTAAGGGTTTAATAATATCATGAAGACGTGCAGGAGACTATTAGATTTTATTCAGATAATCGATGCAGAAGGCAATGTTAGAGCATGTGGCTGGAACATAGATAATGTGATAGGAAATATTCAAAAAGATAGCATAGTAGATATTTTAAACGGAAAAAAAGCCAAAGAATTAAGAGCACAGATAGCAAAAGGCGATTATTCAAATTGCCCTAGTGATAATTGTCCATATATTTCGAATGAAAATATGGAGAGCATTCTTGTCGATTACAAAGAGGATGAGATTATATATCCTGATACGATTCATCTTGCCTATGAAGGAAATTGTAATTATTCTTGCACCTGTTGTACATCGTATAAGCATATGCAAGATACGAGGGAAAATGATTATACGCAATTATATGATACTCTGGAAGACCGTTTGAAGCCGATTCTACCGTATGTTAAACACATAGGAGCTAATGGTAGAGGAGAGGTGTTTGCAAGCCCCAGAATAATGAATGTTCTTTCTCAGTGGAAACCCAAGGCTCCAGAAAATGAAATTTCTGTGGATATAGAGACAAACGGATCATTGTTTAATGAAAAGAACTGGAAAAGGATTGAAAACTTAGGGCAGTATTATTTATCAGTCTATGTTACCATTATGAGTTTTGATGAGTTGACGTATCAGTATTTATCCGGTACTAAGCTAGCTATTGAGACAATTATTGATAACCTGCTGTTTATAAAAGGGCTTAGAGATAAAAATATAATTAATTATTTAGAAATTGCAACTGTAATGCAGGAACTTAATTTCCGAGAAATGCCTAGTTTTACAGAGAGATGCCTTAATGATTTTGGAGCAGATACTGTAAGGATTAGACCGGTAATGCCTGGAGGAAGGTTGACGTCAAATGAGCAGTGGATCATGGATGTGCGTAACCCAGAGCATCCATATTATGAATTATGCCGAAGAGTAATGGAGCACAAAATCTTTAAGGATCCAAGAGTGTTGCTGTGGTCAAATGTACTTCCAAGTAATCGTGGCAAAATGCCTTATTACTATGAACTGGAACGTGCTGAGAAAAGGATAGAAAGACAAAATGGAGTATTACGAATAATTAAGGCTATTATGGAAGATGCAGAATTTTCTGGTAGTATATGCAAGCTTCTCAATGGAAGAAAGCTTGGCGTATTTGGTGGGCTTGGAACATTGGGCAAATTGTTGATTAGCACTATTGAAAAAGATGTGCCTATTAGTACGATTTTTGACAAAAATCAAAGCCTACAGACATATCACGGGATACAAATTAGGACAATTGAGTATGCAAAGGATTTTGATGGTTTGATTATAGTGTCTCCATATGGAATGTACGAGGAAATGAAAAAGGAACTAGATAACGCAGGTTTTTGTGGCGAAAGTGTAAGCCTTGAGTATTGCATCAAGGAATCTTGACTTAGGATTGTATAATTAGTATGCCAAACAAGTATTTATCGGTTTTAAGTGGATGTATAGAGGATAATTATCTATATGTTGTAGATATAGATACATGGTTGTTTCTTAGGTACGATATCTATAATGGGGAGTGTGTACTGCTTGCGGACATACAACGCCAAGAGACCAGAGGTAAATTGTGTTGGGTTGAACGAATATTACATATTGGCAGAGAGTTTGTTTTAATCATTCGTAATTACAATGGAATTGTTATCGTAGATGATGAGTATGGTGTAAGCTATTATGAATTAGACCCAGAACTTGGAACTAATAATTCATTTTATTGTATGGATGCATGCTTTTTAGATGGATACATATATATACTACCTGGGTATTTGGGCGGAAGAATATTAGTGTTTGATTATCACAACCGCAAATTCGTTAAAGAAATACCTCTTATGGCTATTATGGGAGAGAAATTGGAGGAGTATTGTACAAAGAATATATGGAGATATGAGCATGGTCAAAATAAAGCGGAGATGAAGTTTTGCATAGAAGGCACAAATATTGTGGCGACGTTAGACATTAGAACATTGGTCGCTGAGAAAAGGCTCATCGAAGGAACTTCAGGCATTATTATGATTTGTGGACAGGTTGACAATCAATTGATTATTGACTCAAAAAATGATTTGCTTTTTTATGATTTTGATACTAATAAGGTTGAAAAAATCAGTAATTATCTATGCGCAAACAGCTTGGGGGATTACCTCGATTATAACTTGATATTTCAAGTGGGGGATATGATTTGGAAGATTCAAGAGAAGACCTCAACAATCGAAATTATAAAGAACAAGACAGCGGTTAGTAAAAAGAACATTCCAGAAGAATCAAAGTTGATTTATGAAGTAAGGCAATATAATGGTAGATTTGCGACTGCTAAAGAATCAGAAGGAAGAATTATACTTTTTCCCTTTTCAACAAATGGAATCATTATAATAGAAAAGTTGACGCTGGAGCTATTATTTGTTGAAACAATAGTTCCGCCTGAATATATCTTGGCAAAAACAATGCATACAACAGATATTATCAATGAAGACGAGAACTTTTCATTAGAATATTATGTCAAAATTTTGAAACAGACTAATTATAAGGTTGTAAGGCAAAACTTTGATTGATGTTGTGAGAATTATACAAATAATCTTGGTATCATGGAAGGAGAGATGAGTACGTTCACTGTTCACAGTACACGGTACCCAAACTCGTACGGGTTGGCAAAGAAGATTCTGAACCACAGATCAGGTACTATGTATGAAGATATGTATTGGATTGATCCTGATGCGTGCAAGGTAGTAACTGAAGTGGTTGATTCTACTTGCAAAGGGAAGATAGTCTATCCGCCGCATGTATCTAGTATTATTGAAAAGTATGTTGGGCTGATAACAATTCATTCACACCCTTCAGGCTTACCGCCTAGTGTTGCAGCCTTTAATTCAAATTTTGAGAGGAAATATGGGCTTGGAGTTGTTATTGGACACAATGGAAAGGTATATTTATACAACAGTGCAGAATTGATAAATGAAATGTACTATAATCTAAAACTTGCCCGATATATTCAAGATGGATATAATGAAAGTGAAGCAAGAGAAGAGGCTATTCGCTTGTGCATGGAGAGCTATGAGATATATTACAAGGAGGTGGTTGTTGATGAATGAGAATCAAGTAAAAAAATTATATTTTGAAGACGATACTCATGAGTTGCCTGTAGAGCTATTGAATTTACCTCCTGAGGAATTGGATAGAGTGGCGGAGGAAGTGCTTAAGGAAACTAAGGACGATTTTCCTAAGCGATTGCTGGATGAGCGCACATTAAGAGTTTTTTCGGAGACTCTTGTTAAGAAATAATAAAGAGATTTTTTGAAACTCCCGATTAAAAGTATGGTGATACTTTGCATCAGGAGTTTTAATATTTTATATAAATATGAATATAAGTTACGGAATCAATTATTAAGGTGGAATCAAGCGTATATGGATGTCTGCTATATAACAGATGAAAAATATGTAATGCCTACATGCGTCTCGCTGATATCGCTTAGAGATAATGTGTCAGAGCTTATTAAGGCATTTATTATATGCGATAGTGTTAAGCCTGAAAGCAAAAAAGTATTGCAGAGCATTCAGACCAGTACATTTGAGACTATTTTGATTGACGCTGCAGCCGACTTACAAGAGTATGAGGATGCTGTACAGGAATTAGTTGTCAAAACAGGCACATATGTTTCCAAAAGCGCGTTAATCAAATTTGATTTAGCCAACGTCTTAAATGATTTGAAGAAAGTATTATACCTTGATTGCGATGTAGTGATATGCAAGGATATATCAGATTTATGGAACACTGATTTAGAAGACAACTATGTTGCAGCTGTTAATGATATGGGGGATGGCTATTTTTTAGGAGATAAACATTCTGATTTGGCAGGGCGCTTGGGACTTGATGGTGGTAGTTATTTTAACAGCGGAGTAATGCTACTTAATCTGGAGTTAATGAGGCATGATTCCATTTCAGAGGTTCTAAAAAACTATAGACTAAACGGAACAAATTACTTTATGGATCAGGATGCGTTGAATTATGTCCTTGGAGCTAAAAGAGTGGTGATGTCATATAAGTACAATTATATGGCATCACTTATTTATTTATCAGACTTTGAGACATATAATGCGAGCATCTTTGATAATGAATATGAATCTATTAGCGATTGCTTGGATGATCAATTTATTATTCATATGTCAGGTCCTTATAAACCATGGGATTATCATATCCCGTATGTATCTGATATTTTCGATAGGTACTATTCAAAAAGCCCTTACGCAAAAAATACGCTGCACAGAGATGAACTGATAGAAAAGTTTTTTTCAAAAATGATTGCTGATTCAACAATGATAAATGAATTGAATCAAGGACTGCAGAAACTAACCGGCAAAATAGAGTATTTGGAAAGATGCAAATCAATAATGGATTGGCATTTTCCAACTGAGCGGATAAGACCAAACAGCAAGGTTGTATTGTATGGTGCAGGTGAAATCGGAAAAGCCTTTTATAATCAGGTTTTGGAAAGTCAATATTGTACCATAGTAATGTGGATAGATGGCAAATATAACAGCAATTCTGACTTAGATGTAAGATCACCAGATGAAATAACTGATACAGAGTATGACTATTTATTAATTGCGTTATCCAGAAGTGAAGATATTAGTGCTGTTAAGAACCAACTGGAACGATTGGAGGTAATGGATAACAGGGTTGTGACTCTGTTTGATATAGAGAAGTGAAAGAAGTCTGATAATCGGAGGTTAATTCAATGGGTATTAATGATTACATAAGGAGAGTAATTGCTGAACAAATAAAATACGGGAACAAAAAATTTGTAATATATCCAGCGGGCAGAATAGGGATGAAGGTCAAAGAGGAATTAAATGATTATTTTGGAATAAAAGAGCTGGCGCTGGTGGATAACAAACGATGTGAAAAAGAGGATGGAATAATTTCATTTTCTGATTTGCTGGATATAGATGAATGGTATGTGCTTCTCCTTGCTACAATAAACGAAGATGCCAAAAACGAGATTACACCTGAATTGGTGAAATTAAAAAGACCAATAATAGATGTAGTTGGTCAGCCAGATCAAGGGGTTATGGGGAGCGTCTTTTTTGACTTTGATTGGCCTCGAATGAATATTGAAAGTGTAAGTGATAAACAGCTTGAGAAATTGTTTGAAAGAACAACGAAACAATGGAATGAATTAGGGAATTCAGAGCCATATTGGTCGGTTATTACACATGACAAATATCGATCTGATAGCATTAATAGTGAGAGAATTGATGAGTTTTATGAATCTGGGAAGCAGGCATGCCATCGTATAATTCAAACACTGATCAGGAATGGAAGAATTGGCTCTGAAGAGGACGCAAAAGAACTAGAAATGACTGAAATTGGCTGTGGATGTGGAAGGGTGACGAAATCCATAAGCGAAAAATTTAAGCATGTTAATGCTTACGATATTTCTTCTGGAAATCTGCGTATTGCCAGAGATGCAATTGATAACAGTAACGTTGACTTTATACTGGTTTCTTCCATGGATGCATATGATGAGTTGCCACAAACAGATGTGGTGTATTCAATAATTGTACTGCAGCATAATGTTCCACCTGTTAGCAAATATATTCTTATAAAACTCTTGGATTCTTTAAGACGTGATGGTATAGGTATATTCCAGATTCCAAGTTACTTAAAGGATTATTCCTTTTCATATGCTGATGTTGTTGAGTGTAAAGAACAAATGGATATGCACGTATTACCACAGCAGGATATATTTGAAGCAATTAGGCTGGCTGGATGTGATGTGATGGAGTGCCAGATGGATCAGGCGACCGGAGTAGCATCCGGGTTTATCTCATCTACATATGTAGTGAAGAAGCACTGAGTGAAAAGGGGCATTGATAGAGGAAATAAGAAACTATAAACATGTTGGCATGAGGTGACATCTTTTATGGAATGTGTTTTTAATACTGAAGAAGTCATGAACAAAATACGATGCAAAATCATAGAGGAGCAACATACTACTGATGAGCTTGGGTTTATTTCTTCATATCATAATAAAATGGTGAAAAAATGTCTCGAGAGGGATAAGATTGTAATCTTTGGTGCAGGTGTATATGGAGAGATGTTTCTTTCAGACTTGCTTATGCATAAGGCGGATAATATATGCTGTCTGTGTGACAATAAGCAGGCTGGGAAAACGGTTTTGGGATATGAAGTGCTCACTCCATCAGAAGCGCTAAAAGAGTTTCCTGATGCGACCTTTGTTATTACGCCAAGACATTATGAGAATGAGATACTGGAACAGCTTGATGAGATAGGGGTTAAGGTATCAAACATCCTTATTCTTACTATGCTTGAAACCGGATTGGAGATAGTATGACCAAAAGCAGAATTGCATTTGTCGTTCAGCGATATGGAGAAAACATAAATGGTGGTGCCGAGTATCATTGCAGGATGCTGGCTGAGCATATGTTGTCTGAATATGATGTCGATGTGCTTACCTCTTGTGCCCAATATTATGACCCTTGGGATAACTTTTTTGATTCTGGTGAAACTACATTAAATGGAGTCAGGGTTATAAGGTTTCCTGTTGAAATGATAAGAGATCAGCTGAAGTTCGCAAGACTATGTGAAAGACATAGAAAAGGAGAGAATGGAGTAGAAAACGAATGGATTGATCAGATGGGACCTTATTGCCCGTCGTTTGTAGAGTTTTTAAAGGATCATTACAGGGATTATATTGCAATAATATTTTTTACATATTCCTATTATCTTACAGTTAAAGGATTAGGTCTTAGCCTTCCTAATGCCATTTTACTTCCTACAGCACATGATGAACCGAACATAAATCTTCCTATTTACAAAAGCATGTTCAGAGCTCCCAAAGGATACCTTTATAATAGCTACGAGGAAAGAGAAATGTTGTTTTCTCGATTTGGTACAAATGGTATTCCTTCGAAAACAGGTTGCGCAGGAATTGATATTCCGGATGATTACAGGGAGCATATGCCTGACAAATATAGAGAATATGAAGGGAATTATATCTGCTATGTTGGGCGTGTAAGCATGGGAAAAAACTATAGGGAGTTAAATAGGTTTTTTCTTGAGTATAAGAGAAGAAATCCGTCGGATCTCAAATTGTTTGTCATTGGGAAAATTGACGAGCGTATGAAGATAATTTGTAGCAGAGACATCATTTATACCGGTTTTGTTACGGAAGAGGAGAAATATGCAATAATGCAGAATTCCAAACTCCTTGTTAATCCCTCGAAGTATGAAAGCCTTTCTTTGGTCATGCTAGAAAGCATGGCATGTAACAAGCCTGTTCTTGTGAATGGAAACTGTGCTGTCATGAAAGGGCAATGTATTAGAAGTAATGCAGGACTTTACTACACTAATTATTTTGAATTTGAGGAGACTCTTAATTACATCCTTAATAATCCGGATGAATACGAGCAGATGTGTAGGAATGGCATGGAATTTGTTACAAAGAATTATTCTTGGGATGTAATAGTTAAAAACGTCAAGTCGCTTATTGAGGAGATATCGGATTGATTAGTATTTCTT
>JAEEGL014679139.1_pt1 | contig 13712 bp, 12 predicted proteins | sample 9134231 | NCBI WGS metagenome assembly JAEEGL01 (sample SAMN16246548, study PRJNA631951) | gut metagenome | biome: gut microbiome; feature: rumen; material: fiber-attached | host: Bos | place: Iran: Karaj | collected 2018-10 | reverse complement strand
TGTTCAAAAAGGGGGACATTACCGACAAAAAGTATCAGGCAAAGCTCTTTGACACCTTCCTGATTGCCGTCTATGTTTTCGACGATGAGCTCAAGATCGTTTTCTCCTTCACAGGGGACAATAACACAGTCAGAATCCCGCTGGAAAACGATCCAGATGATGAAGATTCAGCCACACAAGCAAATGTTCGTTTAAGCTCAACTCAGGGCCACCACATTATGACGTCAAGATTGGATATCAATCGGCGTCGAAATGACAAGGGACACCCCCGTGAACAACGGGGGTGTCCCGTTTTTTGTGCGGCAAATTGAGGCTCATCTTTGTACGAAACAGTTACTTGCATGCACCGGTTTTTTGAGAAGAGTTTGAGCCGGTTTTTTCGTGGATGCTCTTCTTGCACCAGTTTTTTGCTTTTGATACGGCTTTGCATTATCCGTACTCTACCGTTGCCGGGGGGAGAAGAAGGATCGCCGGGTGATAGGGCTTCGTGATATAATCATCCGCCCCATAGCTCATGGAAAGCACTTCGTCGGTTTCCGTTGTCCGGCTTGTCAGCATGATGACTGGAGTTTCTTTTTCACTGCGAAATCTTCGAAGGAGTTCCTCTCCGTTCACACTGGGAAGATTAATGTCTAACAGGATCAGGTCGGCGTCCGACTGCAGAAGCTCCTCCGTCAGCTGGTCAAACTGACTGGTTTCCTCTGCCTGATAGCCTTCCGACTCCAATAATTGTTTTAACTCACGGCTCAGCGGCCGGTCATCTTCCACGATCTTTATCTTTTTCATAGCATTCCTCTTGCCGGATCGTCTTTATGTGAGTACCCTTCAGGACTGGAAGAGGGACGATTCTTCTGTTGCACGGAAGAATTTAAACTCCGGTTCAAAGATCGTGGAGCCGATCACATAAATTTTACCGTTTACGGAAGCTGCCGCCGGATAGAAGACCTTCGCATCCGACATCCGCTTCTGACAAGGTGTGAAAACGGTTTCCCCGTCACGCAGGAGGAAACTGTCACCAGAGCCATCTTTCGCAGCCGGCCCGACGAACAGAAATCCATTGTTTACCGGAAGCATCACGCCGATTTGCTGATCGAGCCAGCAGTCTTCCACTTCATAATCATCCTGCTCCGGCAGATACTCTTCTAAAACGCCTTCCAAAAACTCGCTTTCCCCGCCACGGATGCGCTCTACGCTTCCCGTGTACGGATCGTAGGTGAGGATCACACCGTCCTTTACGGCAACTGTCGGCCAGACCAGATCGTCGTGCAATTTACAAACTGTCTCCCCGGCTCCTGCACCCGGATCATACGTCCGGACAGTTGCCGGCAAAAGCTCATCTTCCTCATCTTCCTGCGAATCGCCGGAGGTGCTTCCCACAAGGATCATCTGTTTATCATCCCCTGCCAGCGTGTCTGTGTTCAGTACGCCTTCCGCAGATACAGATTCCCAGCTTTCCTCTTCCGGATCAAAAACATAGATTCGCGCCTCAGCTTCCTCCGGATAAGCTGCCGTATCTTCCGCCACCAGATCCATCGTAGACCCCTTTACATAGAGCTTGCCGCCGAAGACTGTCGCAGACACGTGCGAAAGCCATTCCGGAAGATCCGGCAGTTCCTGCCAGGTGTTCTCTGCAAGGTCATAGCATTTCAGCGTTTTATAGGCCGGCATCTTTTCCACCTTCGTGACAGCCGGCAGATAATACAGCCGGTCACCCAGAGCCACAAGCGGGCCCAGTGTTTCTAAGTCGCCGGGAGCATCAAAGGCAGTGAGTTCTCCAAGATCCTGATCCATCGGAAGCTCCTCTTCATAGATCCCGTCCCCTTTGCCTGCGAACTGCACCACAGTGTCCATTGCGCCTTCACTGTTTCGAAGCTCTGCCTGCAGGATGCCTTCAAATTCCGACTCCAGAGACAGGACAACTTTCTCTTCTGTCCATTCAATCACCTCGGCTTTTTCTTCCGGTGTTTCTTTCTCGGCAACATATCTGCGAAGCGAGATGCTTCCGGACGTTCCGAAATGGCTTCCGGTCAGCGTGACCGTGTTACCGGAGATCTTCATTTCATCAATGACAGGGGAATCTGCTGCCTGAAAATCGACCACGCCGCCACGCTTCAGACTTTCTTCTAAAAAAGCTGTCGGGCGAACAGATGATTTAACAAGATCAGCCAGTTCCTTCCCGGAAAGTTCCGGATGCGCTGCCTTCATCACGGCAGTAAACCCGGCGACGGCCGGAGTTGCCATGGAGGAACCACTTTTGAGACCGTAGGGTACCTTTTCTGTTCCGATTCCAACGGAATCGAGATAAACGGTTTCCGTTTCCTCTTCTGCTACTATACTGAGGGAAAAGAGCACATTTTTCGGATCGATCAGTTCCGGTAATTGGACATAACAGTTGACCCAGTTTTCACCAAAGCAATAGATGTCTTCGTTTTCCGGCTCCAGCTCCGTATACTCTTCTGCGACTGGATCCAGATAATCCAGAGAAGAAATATAAAAGCCGCCCTTTCCGCATAAAGTAAGTCCGAGATAGTCACCCGGCTGAACATTCAGATTCGAAAGATCGCCAAGCCTCAGCGTGATCCAGTACGTATATTCAGAATCCTCGACTTCCCCCGCATTCTTTGGGTCAAGGTCTATTTTCAGCGAATGCGTTCCGGAAAAATGAGCAGTGTCTGTAACCGTTCCGGTCTCAACCGCCTGTAACTGATCTTTTCCGTTTACTGCCAGTTCCGCCGTAAGCTTCTGTTCGGCGTCCTCAAATCCCTCATACAGCTTGTTGCTTTCCGGAACAGCATCCGCGAAGTATTCCCTCTGTGACAGATCGGTACAGACAGTGGAGAGGATTCCGCTTCCCGGAGCTACAAGATCTACGGTCTGTTTGCCGTAACAGCTGAAAGACACCTTCCTTCCGGAATAGTCTGTTGCTCCGACAATGACAGCATACGGATTCCGATACAAAGGACTTGTCTCCCCAAAGCTTAAGGAGATGTCCGTTTCATCATTTCCTGCAGCAAAGACCGTAACAATGCCCCACTTCTCACCTAAATAACGGACCCAGGCATCCAGAATATCATTTGACTGAAGCATCGTCCAGGAACAGTTGACCACAGAAATACCGCATCCGGCCTCATTTGCACGGTCAATAAAATCAAAAGCGCGCATGGCATTGCTCAAAGAGGTGAGCCCGTCTTCCGTATAATTCTGTATGGAGATCAGACGGACGTTCGAAGCGACACCGCTGATGCCCTTTCCATCCCAGGCTGCTCCGATGACGCCGGCACAGTGAGTTCCGTGGCTTTCAAAAATCGGATTATTAAGAATCCCGTCCTCCGACTCGATGGTCGCGTTGAAACCATGTTCATCGCAGCCGAGCGCCTTCTGCTGTTCGGGGGTAAAGGTGTAAGCCGCCGGAGCCAGGTCCGGATTCGTAAAATCAACAGAGCTGTCAATGACTGCAACAACAACCGGATCGCCTTCCATATTCGAGCCCGTCGGTCCGAACCCCGGAACATGGATAGAGGTGTTTTCGCCCTCTCCGGTCCGGTATTCGGAATCATCCCTGCTGCTCCACTGATATGGAGTCAGGTCGCTGACATTGCTGACCGGCTCAGCCTCCCGGCCAGCCGATGGCTGCGTCTGTTCAGACGATGATTCAGGCGATCCGCAGGCAGACATTGAAGCAAGAAGCCCTGCCGCAAGACAAACTGCCATAAATACTTGGTAAATTTTCTTTCTCTTCATTCTTCTTCCCTTTTTACAATTTCCAAAGGTTCTTCTTCCAGTCTCTGTCTTTTTACCAGTTCAGCAAAGAATCCGTTTTCGGCAATCAGCTCTTCAAATGTGCCGTCTTCCACGATCTGTCCCTGATCCAGCACGATAATGCGGTCGCACTCCTGGATTGTGGAAATGCGGTGGGCAATCACAATGCGGGTACATTTCAATTTTGCCAGAGATTCCGAAACCTTTTTCTGGGAGACGTTGTCCAGCGCGCTGGTTGCTTCATCAAACAAAAGAATCTTCGGTTTTGACACAATGGCGCGGGCAATCATCAGACGCTGCCGCTGCCCGCCGGAGATCCCTCCGCCACCTTCGGAGAGCAGGGTGTGCATGCCCATCGGCATATCCCGGATATCATCTGCAATGCCGGCCAGTTCCGCCGCTTCCCATGCATCATCCATCGTAAGATGGGGAGCAGAAATCACGATGTTAGAGTAAATATCTCCGGTAAACAGCTTTCCATCCTGCATAACTGTCCCAATCTTTTTACGGAGGGATTTCAGCTCCAACGACCTTATATCCCTGCCGTCAAAATAGACCGCGCCCTTTATTGGGGTTTCAAACCCCAGAATGATCCGCATCAGGGTGGATTTTCCGCATCCGGTCTGGCCGACAACGGCCACATACTGACCGGGCTGAATCTTCAGGCTTAAGTTGTCCAGCACATACGGCATATCTTCCGTATAGCGGAAGGTTACATTGTTCAGCTCGATCCTGCCGGAAAGCCTGTCTACGATCTGTTTTTCTGCAGAAATCTCCGGCTCCGTTTCCATGATCGGATGAATCATCTCCATGACCGGTCGTACCTGAGAAAAAACCATCGCAATTTCGGAAATCTCAGAGAACGCGACCGTGACGATGCCGTATGCCGAAGCAAATGCGTAATACTGCGAAATGCCGACGCCGTTTTTGATCGCCAAATAATAAATAACCATGAGACCGATCAGCGAAATTGCCATTTCGATCACCGGACTGACTTTTAAAAACAGCGGCGGATTGTGCTCCAGGGCTGCTTGTCTGGCATACACCTTGCCCCATCGGGTGACCGAGCGCATTTCCGCGCCGGACAGTTTGATCTTCTGGATACCGGAGATCATCTGATAGCTCATGCCGCTTTCCACACTTTCAGCCAGCATCCTCCTTCGTGTCAGTCGAACCTGAAAGATGACGGAAATCATCGTTACGGCAAGGGTCAGAAGCACGATGATCAGGGACGGCAAGGTCAGGGACGGCGCAAATGCCGCAATCTGGAAAAAGTAAAGGAGCGAAAAGACTGCGCTGATCCCGGTAAAGAAAATGGCTTCCACAAGCTGTTCTGCCAGATCGGGCAGATACTGCATCCGGGTTGCCAGCTCACCGGAACTAAAGTTTTTAAAAAACTCTGCAGGAAGCGACAGAACCCGCATCATCATGGAAGCCTCCACCTGAAACCCCAGTTTTGTGCCGACTCTGGAAGCGAGCAGCGTATGAATGGACCGAAACATCACACTGCATACAGCCACGCAGATCATAAACACGGCCATGCTTACAAGGTCCTCCATTTTTCCGGAAGGAAGCACAACAGAAAACAGCATTTCTGTAAGACGTGGCAGAAGCAGACCGACAACGACTGCGGCGGCTGCGGCGAGGATGATCGCAAACCGGTCCCCCATCGTGATCTGTTCCTGGATATGTTTGAAAAGACTGGCCGGCGAGAGTTTCTTCAGCGGAAATGGTTTATAAAATGCGATGGCTTCTTTGTCGATCATCCCGGATGTCCGGCTGTTCACGCGTACATATTCCTGCTTTTTCCGGTCAAAGAAACGGTATCCGCCCATCGCTGTCGGAATCAGGGCAACCACGCTTCCGTCATCCGCACGTTTTCCGAGCATGGGCCCGATCGCATTTTTCTGCCACTTGCCCTCCAGGATGACATTCCGGTGCATGATTCCGGACGGACGGATCAAAAACTCCAGCACTTCGTTCATGTCCTGTATCGATTTCGGGATTTCCCTGGATCGGATATGATAATAATCCAGGATCTCTCCGATCGCATCCGCTGCGATCTGTCTGTTGTCATTCAACGCATCGGAGAGGCGTTTTCCCATTACAGCTCCGGCAACTTCCCGAAAAAAGTCCTCAAAACCGGCTTTGTCCGAGGCTTTTCTTTCTTTTATCTGTTCCTCAAACCAGCTCATATACGTTTCCCTTTATTCATTGTTCACAAGGAACTTGTAAACCCCGTTCTTTGCGATCAGTTCATCGTGCGTTCCCCGTTCAATAACTTTTCCCTTGTCAAGCACGATGATTTCATTACAATCACGGACGGTCGACAGCCGGTGTGCGATCACGATGCAGGTAGCTCCCCTGTCATGGATCGCGTTTACGACTTCATACTCGGTTTTCGCATCCAGCGCACTGGTCGCTTCATCCATGATGATGATCGTCGGATCCTGTGCCAGCACACGGGCGATTTCAAGCCGCTGACGCTGACCGCCGGAAAAATCCTTTCCACCTTCTTTCATCTTGTACTGATACCCGCCGTCCCGCTGCATGATCACCTCATGAATCTGTGCATCCCGGGCAGCCAGGATCATTTCAAAATCTTCAATGGAATTGTCCCACATCTTAATATTGTTGGCGATGGTATCTTCAAACAGGATAATATCCTGATCCACGACGGCCACAGATCCCTTAAAAACACTTCGGTCAATCTGATTGATCGGTTTTCCGTCTAACAGAATCTCTCCCGCCCAGGGCTGATACAATCCGGAAATCAGTTTGGAGACGGTCGATTTTCCGCATCCGGAGGTGCCGACCAGTGCGACCCGGTCTCCGGGCTTCAGTTCCAGGTTGAAATTCTCAATCAGCGGCGGATTCATAGCCGAATAGCCGAATGTCACATTGCGCATGGTCAGATGCCCGCTCGGTTTCGTCAGAGCCTCCCCCTCAGGAGCATCGGAAAATGCCGTATCCTCCGGATACTCCATAACATCTTCGATCCGTTCCATGTTGGAGCGCATTTCCTGCATCGAACGGCCTGCGCTGACCAGTTCTTCTGTCGGTTCGAGGAAGGAAAACATCAGCCCCTGAAAGGCCATGATCATACCGCTTGTAAATTCACCCTGCATGACCAGCCACACGCCGACAGCAAGCACCAGGATGTTCATCACCTCTGTGACGATTTCAGGAAGCATGCCGAAATACAGGTCGAGTTTCAAAAAATGTACATTCTGTGTATTGACAGAGGCCTGATAACCTGACCATTTCTCAAAAAAGCCACTTTCTGCGCCGTTGGCCTTGATCGTCTCGATCATCTCTATGCCGGATACGGTGGAGGATGCGAGCTTTCCCTGATCACGCAGCATGACACGGGTAATGTTCACCCGTTTTCTTGCCGTAAACCAGGACAGCCATAAATTGACAGACACACCGATCACGCCGATCAGCGTCAGGATCCAGGAATAGCGCAGCATCACGACAAAATAAACGATCATCATGACCATGTTGAGAGCCAGTGGAGCCAGTGTGTCTACGATCTCAATGGAAATGCCGGAATTTGCTTCCTTTCGAATCTGAATGTCTCCGGCCATCCGCTGTCCGAAAAACTCCATCGGGAGATGCATGACCTTCCACATGTAGCTGACATTGCTGGTCACGGCCAGCTTGCCCTCCAGCCGGAAGGAATAAACCGCCTGGATCCAGGCAGCGATCAGCTGAAGAAGGACCAGCAGTCCCAGGCCAATGAAGAACGGAGTGACCCAGCCGGGCTCATCTCCGGTCAGAAGCTTATCCAGAAACACGCGGGAAAAACCGGTTGAGATGATGCCGGCCAAAGAAGCGATAACTGCCGTTATAACGACAAACAAAACCGCCGATCTTGTGCCCTTGAGCCGTTTCAGAGCAAAGCTGAACATGCTTCTCTGTTTCCCGGAGGGTTCAAAACCTTCCCCGGGTGCGAACTGAATGCAGACCCCGGTAAACGCTTCATCAAACCGTTCCATGGAAACGGTATAGTTTCCTCTCGCAGGATCATTCAGACAGACTTTGTTTCCCTTGAACCCGGTGCATACAACAAAGTGGTTGAATTCCCAGTGAATGATGCAGGGAAACGTCCCTCTTTCTCTTAATTCTTCCGGCTCGAACCGATAGCCTTTCGCCTCGAGTCCGTATCCGCGGGCAGCTCGAAGAATATAACTGGCCTTACTTCCGTCACGAGAGATCCCGCAATCTTTCCGGGACTGCTCCAACGGAATCCATTTTCCATAATATGCCAGGATCATGCAAAGACAGGCCGCACCACATTCGAGTGCTTCCATCTGCATAACCACCGGCACTTTTGCGACTCCGCTTTTGAGCGGTGCCTTAACTATTTTCTTCCCCATCTTATTCAGAATTGAATCCTTTTACTAATTAATGACAAACTCGATTGGATGAATGGTCATTTCAACGCCGTTTGCAGCAGTTGTCGTGACCTCACCAAAGATTCCCCAGCAGATCATGCCGACCAGCAGAAGAACGATCGCGATCAAAACCAGCCATACCGGTATCGTGGCAACGCGAATATAATCATTCAGTTTTTCGGGGCCGGAAAGATGTTCCATGTTTTTTTTTCTGAAGAGATCCATAACCTACTGCTCCTTATAATTGCTTTGAAAAAAGAGGCTTCTGGCATGATGGTGGGTAGATTTCTGTGGGTTTACATGGAGAGGGCGGTGTGATAGCCTGACTGGCTGCCAGCCATGCCGCTTTTCAGGCAATGGCGGCAGCAAGGCTGGCAAATCACGCCGCCAGAGGCTCCATGTCAACCCACAGAAATCCGAAACAAACTAATCCTGCTTCAGCCCTTTATTTTCAGGGGCTGACGGGCTTTTTCACCCACCATGATGCCAGAAGAGCCTAAAAAAGGATGCCTGGGCATCCTTTTTTCATTGTTTCATTCGTTTTCACCGCCGGAAAAAGCATATCCCGAATAAATCAGTATTCCGGGTTTCATTGTGCCGCATCAGATCATTTGATTACCTTTTTACTAACTTTACCGGCTTTACCAGCTGCGCCTGCTTTACCGGCTGCACCTGCTTTTCCAGCTGCGCCTGCTTTTCCAGCTGCGCCTGCCTTACCTGCAGCACCTGCTTTACCTGCTGCGCCTGCCTTACCAACTAAAACTGCCTTACCAGCTGCGTCAGCTGCACCTGCAGCTCCCAGAGCTCTTCCGCCTGACACTTCATCGAGAAGAGAATCATCCATCTCGCCGGTTTCATTGTTAATTAATCCTTTTTTCTCTTCAGCTGACATATTCGTTTTCCTCCTAAAATTAAGACTGCAATATAAAATGTAATAGGTAATGAAATGATAACATCTTTTTGTTCTTACGTCAACCCTAAAAGTCGGTAAATCAGTACTCAAAACATCAGAAGACAGGAACCCCGAGTTTTTCCAGAAACAGCCTGTCACGCGCTGTAATCTCTGTGGTCCACCGTCTGGAAAGGAGCTTTGTTGAAACCCTGACTTCCTCAACGGCATCAAACCACTGCAGTGTCAGATAGACTGGCGTGTTTTTCAGCCAGGACAGCAGCTTCTTCTTGATCTTCAGGGTCTGCGAAGTTTCTCCTTCGGGATTCGCAATCTCCGAAGCAAGCGACTGCTTTATCTGCCGCAGCTGTTCGCTCAGATATTCGTAGTAGCACAAGGCAACAAACTGCACAAACATACGGCCCATAAGGCATTCACTGGACCATACCCTGGTACGGTTCCCGTCAGCCCGCTGCTTGCCGGATTCAAAGAAGAATTCGATCGCCTCCCTCTGGCGGTACTTAAGGAGACATTCAAACGGATCCTTTTCACAGTTTGAAACCAAAGCAAAGTATCCCGTCACGGCAATCAGCGACAGCGCGTTCTCGAAGGACACAAAGCTGGTCACTGTCTGTTTTTCTGATGCTATAACTACCATAGGCTCATATGCGTTTCAAAATTGTACAGCGCTTCCCTGATACTTTTCTTCGTTCTTTACAGAGCAAAGAACAACAAAAAGTACACCAGATTTTTGGAGCATTTTTCGCCTCTGAAAACAAAAAATCGGGTTTCGGAACAGCCAGTCGACCGTTCCGAAGCCCGACCATTTACGTATTGATCAGTTTTTAGTCTGTTTTTGTGCAATAAGCGGAAAGAAACTCCTTTTGCCGCGGCAGACAAAAGAGGTATCTTATCTGTGAAAGCACTCTCAAAAGTGTGCCGAAAGCTGATAGATCGAATTTTCGTTTTCCGTTATTGATGTTGACTGTTCATCGTATTACCGCAGCGCCTTTTCGAGCTTTTCCATCGAGCTGACGTCCAGCCAGATCGCGGGGCGCACGCCGATCGCCCCGGTCTCCGAAAAGGCGCCGTAGCCCCAGTCGGCCTTCGGATCTCCGGTATAGCGTTCCGCCGGAAACACAAGAATACCGTATCGACTTGCCATGCCCTGACTGCCCTCGATCCTGCCCCGCTCGTCGACCCACCAGGCGCAAAGGCCGTCCGCATTCGTCCACGCGCCCATTTTTTTGGCATACGGCGTCGCCTTGCAGGGCATCTCCTCCTTATGGTGAAACGCCGTTCCCGAAAGGGCAAACACGAGGCTGACTCCATATCTGTCGAGGATCCCGACCTTGCTGTCCGGATCGCCCGTCAGCAGGCTCTGCTGAGCGGGCGTGAAAGCTCTCTTCAGGAATTCGCCGTTGAGCCATTTCCGCAGGGAGCTGGTCTTCCATTCGGTGCCGCCGCCTTCGTCATAGGGCCTGCAGTCGAGCGCGTACCGGCTCACGAGCAGGAGACCGTCCCTTTCCTTTTCCTGTCCTCTTTTGCCGCCGACGATCCACTCGATGGGCTCGGGCCGGTCGCCGCTCTGCGGATAGCATCCGAAGGTCACCGTATCCCTCAGGCCGAACTGCGCCAGGTAATACGGCGCCGCTATGCCCAGCTTCCGATCCACGAGAGCCGCCACGGCCGGCGTCTGACTGTACACCGCCACAGCCGAGCTGAAGGAATAGGCGTAGCCGCCGCTCTTGAAGGTGTCAAGCTTCTCCCGCTCCAGTTCCTCGATCACTTCGAGCACCGTCTCGAGGTCTCCCTCGACCTCCTCCCGGGAGGCGTAGCCCAACAGCCTCTCTCTGGACTGCCTCGCGTTGTATTCGGCTTCCCGCTCCGCGCCCCGGAGCTTTTCGATCTCCGCGTCGATCTCTTTTTTCCGTCTGCCCTGAAAAATGCCGAGGCGCGCGTACTCCGCGCGCAGTCTGTTCATCTTGTCCCCGATCTCTTTCTCTTTGGCGGCGTCCGCGTCCGCCCTGGTCCTGAGCCCGTCGAAGACCTCGAGGAATTTGCGCAGCTCATCCTCGCGCTTCAAAGCGGCGAGCCAACGGCTGTCCTGTTTTTCATAAGCGGTCGGCGCCCGCCTGTTCAGTCTCCTGTCAAGCGCTTCAAGCACCAGCCTCGCTTCTTCTTCAGCTTTTCCCGCGGGTATCTTCTGCTGCTTTGCCATATTGTCCTCCCCTGTTGATCTTACCGGTTTCTGTCGCGATAGGGAGTATCGGAGACGCCCCGCCGCCGCAGTCTCGCGACCTGCTTTTCGATCAGGCGGCGAAACAGGGCGCGGAACCATCCCGCCTGCCCAAAGCGCCGCACCAGCGCAGGGCTCACCGCGTAATACGCGCGGATGAAGGCTCTGCCGGGCAGGCTTTCGGCGAGGGTCTCATCGCGCCAGCGGCGCAGCACCCACACCTCCGGACAGTCGTAGGAACCGTAAACGGCGGTGGCGACGTAGCAGCCGCCGGAGGATCTCCGCGCGGGCTGCTGTACGGGCTGCTGTGAGCGCCGGAAAAGGCCTTCCAGTTGTTTTTCGTACTTCTGCTTCCATTCCTCCGAGGCGATCACGTCGGTGAGAGCGCCGCAGCCTTCAAAGGCATTGTAAAAAACGTCGTCCATACTGTCCGGGATCGTGACGCTTGTCAGAGCGGCGCAGCCGGAAAAGCTTCCGAAATCGATCTTCTTGACGCCCTGCGAAAACACGACGCTTTTCAAAGACCCGCAGCCGGAAAAAGCCTTGCTTGAGATCTTCGTCACGCCGCCCGGGATCGTGACGGTCTCGAGTTTGCCGCAGCGCCGGAAAGCAGCCCCGCCGATCTCCGTGAGACCCGCGGGCAGCGTAACGTCCGCGAGGCTTATACAGCCGTCGAAAGCGTTGTTGTCGATCGCCGTGAGGCCCTCAGGCAGCGCGACGGCAGAAAGACGTTTGCAGCCGGCGAAGGCGTTATCGCCGATCTTTGTGACGCCGGATGGGATCGAGACGCTTTCAAGGCTTGCGCAGCCATAAAATAAAAAGCTTGCGATCTCTGTAAGGCCCTCCGGCAGCGCGACGTTCTTCAGACGGCTGCAGCCCATAAACGCTTCGATCCAGATCTTTGTGACGCTCCCGGGTATCTCGAGTTCCGTCAGGGCGGTGCAATCCCGGAAGGCGTCCGAGTCGATCATCGTGACGCTGTCGGGGATCGAAACGTCCGTAAGGCTTTTGCAGCCCCAAAAAGCGCCGTGGCCGATCTTTTTGACGCTTTCCGGGATCCGGATGCTCGTCAGATTCGCGCAGCCGCTAAAAGCCGACGTGTTGATCTCCGTCATGCCCTTCGGGATGATGACGCTCTTGACGCTGTTGGCAGATCGGAACGCCCCTTTTTCGATTTTCTTCACGCTGCCGGGGATCCAGACCTCTTCGGCGGAACCGACGTATTTTACCAGCGTGCCGTTCTCACTGATCTCAAAATCCGCGCGGCTGCTTCCGCTGATGCCGGTGATCTCCCTGGGATAAACGCTCGGATCGCTGTAATAGCGGATCGCCTTGTCTACGTCCAGATCCGTCCCGCATACCGGGCAGCGAAAAAGACTTTTTTCATTACTCGACAGCAGCATATTCGTGCCGCACTTATGGCATTTGGCGTGATATTCCGGCATTTGCGATTCCCCTCTTCTGTTTTGATGTTGCAAGACGATTTAGCCAGGCTTCCCCTGCCTTTGTCATTATTGAAACAGTTCCGAGCGAAAGAGCTTGGGATAATCCGACCGACCGTCAAAAACGTGATAGATAACGACGGTGTTTCCGATCACCCGACAGATCGCGACGTATTTGTCTATGACGAGATATCGGTAACCTGCGGTTTTCAGTTCGGAATCGAACATAGCCGGCCCGGAAAAAGGAAAATGCGACAACTGTTCCAAAGCCCGCAAAATCATATCGGTGATCTTTCTCGCTGAGGCAGCTCCCGCAAGCGACAGGTAGATCCTGCCGATCTCCTCCAGCTCATACTGCGCGGGTCCCAGCAGTTCCACCGCAAACGTCTGCTCAGCCATAGATCTTCTCCAAATTTGCACGGGATTCCTCAAGAGAGATCCCCCTATGACCGCTCAGACGCAGATGCTCGGCTGCCGCGAGTCTTGCCTTGAGTCTGAGCAGTTCTTCCCGTCGTTCAAAAGCCTCGATGCTCATAACAACAAGGTCACCCTCGCCGTTCTTTGTGATAAAGATAGGCTCGGCCAGCTGATGGGCGGTATCTGAAATAGCGGTGTAGTCATTGCGCAGCGCAGTGGAAGGCTTGATCAACATAAGAACACCTCCGATAGAATTCTGATAGTATTATATCATAATTCCGACGGGATACAAGCGAAAATTATATTCCGTCAAGTCTTACAGCACGGCGACGTGTCATGTAATGACGAAGCCCCGAACAGGCTGGCTGCCGCGCCAATTTACGGTGAAAACGGTGCAGCCTTGCCAGGCTGTGAAAATGGCGCTTCTGATATCCACCCTTGACGTCCCAACACACGTCAGAACGGTGATCCCGACGGGATCGCCGTTCCTTTCTTTTTGCAGAAAAAGGCTTTGGGAAAGCCGGGCTTGAGCTTGGCCCGCAGGAAACCGGCCGCCGCGGAAATTC
>JAEEGL014398997.1_pt1 | contig 13712 bp, 12 predicted proteins | sample 9134231 | NCBI WGS metagenome assembly JAEEGL01 (sample SAMN16246548, study PRJNA631951) | gut metagenome | biome: gut microbiome; feature: rumen; material: fiber-attached | host: Bos | place: Iran: Karaj | collected 2018-10 | reverse complement strand
TTCAGTTCGAGGAGGGCATCGAACGGACGGTGAAATGGTACCTCGACAACGAGGCCTGGATGGACCGCGTCACGAGCGGCGATTACCAGAAGTATTACGAGCAAATGTACAAGGGGAGGTAATTCCTGATGAATCCCGGATCCCGCGTCGTCGTCAATACTACCGCGCAGTATATAAGGACCTTCATTTCGGTGATTGTGTCCCTGTATACGTCGCGCGTCGTGCTCGACTCGCTCGGGCAGGACGACTTCGGGATTTACAGCGTCGTGGGCGGCGTCGTCGCGATGCTGGCATTCATCAAGACGTCGCTGGCGCAGACTACGCAGCGGTATCTTTCTTTCAATTACGGGAAGCAGGATACCGACATGGTGCAGCGGGTATTCAACAACAGCCTGTTTACCCAGCTGCTCATCTCCGTCCTGCTGTGCGGGACGCTGCTGGCCCTGACTGTTCCGGTGACGGAGCATCTGCTGAAGATTCCCGCGGACCGGATGCTGGCGGCCAAGGTGGTTTACTACCTGATGATCGCCAATATTTTCGTGGACATGCAGAGCACGCCTTTCCTGGCGGCGCTGGTGGCCCGGGAGAATATCGTGTATTCGTCCATCGTGCAGATCCTGGACAGCCTGCTGAAGATTCCGATCGCCGTTTCGCTCATGATGATTGCCGGCGACCGGCTGAAGTGGTACAGTTTCATGCTCTTCGGGATCTGTATTGTCAATTACATCTGTTACAGGGGCTATTGCATGATCAAGTATCCGGAATGCCGGAAGACGCTCTCGTTCAAGACAGTTGACAAAAATACCTTCCGGGAGATGTTCTCTTTTATGGGATGGAACATGTATGGTTCGCTTTGTGCGGCCGGCCGTTCGCAGGGTATCGCCGTCCTGCTGAACAACTTCTTCACGACGGCCGTCAACGCCGCCTACGGAATCGGCAATTCTTTCTTCGGACAGATTTCGTTCCTCTCCAACGCGCTCTGCAATGCCATCAACCCGCGCATCATCAAGGCGGAGGGGAGCGGCAACCGCGCCCGGATGCTCCGACTGAGCGAGATGTCCTGCAAGTTCTCGTTCCTTTTGCTGACGATGGCGGCAATCCCGGCATTCGTCTATATGGACACGATCCTGTCGCTCTGGCTGAAGGAGGTCCCGGAGTACACGGCCGTCTTCTGCAATTACATCATGCTGGCGACGCTCCTGAACCTGCTTTCGGCGAATTTCTCCACGGCCAACCAGGCCGTCGGGGACGTCCGGCGGTATAACCTGTATATCAGCACCATCCGCATCCTGACGATTCCGGTTGTATGGCTGCTGCTGTGGCGGGGATGCGGCGTAAAGGTCGTGATGATCTGCTTCATGGCGTTCGAACTGGCGGCTGCCGTTGTCCGGGTCATCTATATGCATCTGACGGTCGGGCTCTCGTACCGCAGTTATTGCCGGAACGTCCTCCTGCCTGTCATCCCGGTCGTGGCCGTGAACCTGGCCGTTTGCTGGGGGCTGAGCCGGGTGCTGACGGGCTGGTGGTTCCTGCTGACAAGCGCCATATCAGTGCTGGTAACCGGTGGAATGACGCTGCTCGCCGGGCTTTCCCGCGATGAACGCGGGGAACTTTCCGTTATCTGGAACCGGGTAAAAGGGAGGTTTGGGCGATGAATATGAAACGGCTGCTCATAGACGTTGCGACGGTGATGCTGGTCCTGGCGACGCTCTTTTTCTCGACGTCCGTCCGGGGGCTCAGCGGATTTTCGAACCGGTTCTTGTTCCTGTATATCATGGCCATCGCCGCCTACTATCTCCCGGCGATTTCCCGTTCCCTGCTGAAGCCGGACAACCGGCCTGTCCTGTTCGTGCTGATATCCAGTGTCATCCTGATTGTCTTCAAACAGGTAATCGGCCAGTCGTACATCAAGGATGTATTCACTTTTATCATCTTTCCGTTGCTGCTGTATCTGGTGTTTGAACAGATGGACAAGGACAGCCGCAGGATTCTCCGCAGGATTGTCCTGTGGTTCTTTATCCTGGAGTGTGCCGTCGCCATTGTCGAGCGTATCCTGAAGGTGAATTTCTTCTCTTACATGATCCTCGAGGATATGATCGATTTCTACAATACGGGTGAAGCCTTCGCCTTCCGAAGTACCGCCCTGTTCGGGAATCCTCTGCGCAATGGATTTATCGTCTCAATCGGAATGGCCTTCATCGCGATTGACAAGACGATTTCCGTACGGGACCGGCTCATCTTGGTGATTCTGGGCTTTGTCGCACTGCTATGCTTCAACGGGAGGGCCTCGATCCTCGTTGTGGGCATTACGATATTTCCGTATATTCTGGTCGAGTATTATAAAGAGCATCATTTTAATATTTTCGCATTCTCCCTGTCTGTTCTCGCCATACTGTTCATGTGGCGGATCCTGACGACGACCAGCATGGGAGGACGGCTGTTTCACGGAGCCCTGATTGACGGCTCCACGGAGGCCCGCATCCTTGCGCTGCAGTATAAGAACTATATTACAGACTGGGAATTCTGGACAGGCTCACCGGAACTATATGACAGGGTCCGGATGGCGCTGGATACGAACGGTGTAGAGAATGGCGTAATCTGCTGGATCCTGAATTACGGGGTATTCTTTACCGTGCTGATTCTGCCTATGTTGGTACTCTTCCACTGGAAGAAACTGGGCGTCTATCCCGGAAACCTGGACCGCTGGCTGGTCATGGCCGTTTTCTATCTGATCGGCGTGACGAACCCCAACCTGGCCCAGCAGCAGGGATGGACCTACTGGATATTGTTCTATTTCGCCTTCTCGCCCGGGTCCCATGTTCCGAGGCCCAGGGTCTCTGCGGAAGAGTATCTCCGGAGAAGGTATCGAAGCATTGCCGGATAATATGGGAAACATTGCCATCATCGTCGTTACGTACGACCGTCTCCCTTGCCTCAGGCGGCTGGTTGACTGCCTGCTGCAGGCGGACTATGACGGGCGGGAAGTCCCGCTCATCGTCAGTGTGGACAAAAGCGGGAATGACAGGACCGGAGAATATGTGTCAGGCATCCGGTGGCCTTATGGCCCGTTCCGGCCTGTCCTGCATCCGGAGAATCTGGGCCTGAGGAAGCATATCCTTTCCTGCGGGGATTACCTGGATGAATATGATGCTGTCATCGTCCTGGAGGACGACCTGACGGTGAGCCGGGATTTTTACCGGTATGCCTGCCAGTGTGTGGAAACCTATGCCGGGGATCCCTCCGTCGCCGGCATCAGCCTGTACGGATTCGGGATGAACTATCTCACCCGATACCCCTTCCGTCCGGTCCGGGACCGGAGCGACGTCTATCTGATGCGCTGCGCGATGTCCTGGGGCGAAGTCTGGATGCGGGACGCCTGGCGCCGCTTCCGGGCGTGGTATGACACGCATTCGGCCGAGTTCGACAACCTTCCGCATATCCCGGATGGCATCAATAGGTGGGGGAACAACTCCTGGCTAAAGTACCATACGCGGTACTGCATAGAGGAGCAAAAGTATTTTGTGTTTCCCTACGATTCGCTTTCGACCAACAACGGGGACCCCGGGACGCACGGAGGACGCAGCAGTACGCTGCTCCAGACGGAGTTCAGCCTCCCGAGAGAACGTTTCCTCCTCCCGCCCGCGGGTGAGATAAGAGTCCGTTACGACGGCTTCTTCGAGCCGGAGTTCCTGGCAGAGGCACTGGGCGTGCCGGCGGAAGAGCTCTGTGTCGACCTCTGGGGAACCAAGCAGGGGAGGATCGGAGCCCGCTACCGCCTTACGCTGGCCTCTTTGCCTTACCGGCGGATTGCGACCTATGACCTGGCCTGCAAGCCGGTCGAGATGAATATCCTGACGGGCCGGAAAGGGGATTCCATCCGGCTCTATGACACGACGGCGCCCGATGCGGCTCCGCGCGAAGTATCCCTGGATGAGATTTATGACTACCGGTATGGAGATGCCTATTTGAATTTCCTGCGGAAATATCGCCTCGGCGGTGCCATCAGGCGGGTTTTCCGTACTATCCTTCAACGTATCAAGAACAGATGAAAGGTATTCTGAGAGTTTTACTGTTGCCGTTCGGCCTCCTCTGGAAGTGGGTGCTGGCGGCCAACGACGGCGCGCGGGACATCATGAACCTTATTCGTTACGGAAAGGCGGTGGACCCTGGTGTCTGCGTGTCTGCGGACAGCCGTATCGACCGCCGGGCACGGGTCGAAAATGGCAGCATCGTTAATGGAAGCCGTATCGGAGCCTTTACATATGTCTGCCGCAACTGCCTGGTCCAGAACGCGTCCGTCGGACGTTACTGCTCGATTGCCCCCGACGTCATCATCGGTCCGGGCGAGCATCCCCTCGGTCTTTTCTCCACGTCTCCGGTCTTTTACCGGAAGAACAATGCCCTTAGAAGGAGCGCCGTCCGGGAGGACCTGAAAGTCAGGGAATTCGCACCGGTGACGATTGGAAATGATGTCTGGATCGGCACACGGGCCGTGATCCTGGACGGTGTGTCCATCGGTGACGGGGCGGTCATCGCGGCCGGCGCCGTCGTGACGAAGGACGTGGCCCCGTTTGCGATTGTCGGCGGCGTTCCGGCCCGTCAGATTGGAGAACGACCCGTCAAGGACTCATCCTGGTACGAAAAGAATCCGGAGGAGATGGTGAAATGACGACAATCGCTGTATTGATGACGGTCCATAACCGGCGGGAGATGACTCTGCGCTGTCTGGACGGGATCTACGGTGCAACGCTTCCGGAAGACACCATGCTGGATGTATATATGACGGATGACGGCAGCACGGACGGTACTCGCGAGGCGGTGGCCGGCCGCTTCCCGTCCGTAAAGATTGTCGACGGCGACGGAACCCTCTACTGGAACCACGGGATGAGAAAAGCCTGGGACGCGGCGGCTTCCGTCGGATATGATTTCTATCTCTGGATGAACGACGATGTAGTCCCTTATCCTGAATTTTTGGAGCTCCTTCTCCGCGACGCCGGGGAGGCCGGCGGCCGTGCCTGCCTGTCCGGGGTGACAGTGGATGCCGAGAAGGGAGAGATTACCTATGGAGGGCGAGTCAAGGGCGTCCGGGTACCGTGCGCGGGAAAGTTGACGGAAGTGGAGTTCTTTAACGGGAACATTGCACTCGTGCCGGCCGCCGTCTACGAAGCGGTCGGGAACCTGGATCCTTATTTCTCGCATGGAAAGGGCGACTTCGACTATGGCCTTCGCGTAAGAAAGGCCGGCTTCCGAAACTATCAGTGCGGACAGCCGCTGGGTACTTGTTCTTCGAACAAAGGTCTCCCTTCCTGGTGTGACCCGGCCGTCCCGCTCCGGAAACGCTGGAAGGCCATGCTCCGGCCTACGGGCATGCCGCCCCGGGAGACATTCTATTTCGATAGGAAGCATTATTCTCTGGCTTCGGGGGTACTCCATTGGTTTACGGTCCAGTTGCGCTGTCTTTTCCCTAAACTTTGGATCTGATGACACTGAAAAGATACTATCGTTCCTGCGTTTTGGGCGACCGGCTTCGGGACGTCGCGAAACGGGCGTATGGCCTGGTCGGAAAACGGTATCGTCCGTCCCGTCTGGCCGGACGGCCGGTCCTCTCTGCGGAGGAAGGAAATGCAAAGCTCTATGACCTTGTCCGCTCCGGCAGACCCTTTGCCGCCGTCCGGTTCGGAGCCAATGAACTGAATGCTTTCGTTGCGGCAAAGGCGGTGGAAGAGGGACTGTCACTCAGTTTTCCTGACCCTGTTCTCGACCAACTTACTAATTGTGCCGGGTTTTTCCCACGGGACGCCGCCTTGATGGACCGGTATGCCTCGCTGGCGGCTGATACGGCTCCCGCCATCGATTTTCTGGCGATCTATGGCTCCCATTTCGAGTCGCTGATGCTCAGAGGCTTTATGTCCGAGAATCCAGTCTTGGCTGATAACCGCAGCATGGAGCCGTATTATTATCCGGATCAGCGGCCCTGGACCTCCGCGCTGGAAGGCAAAGACGTACTGGTCATCCACCCCTGTGAGCAATCTGTCCGCAGCCAGTATGGCCGCCGCGAGGCCTTGTTCCCGGGAACGGACATCCTGCCTGCATTCCATCTCCGGACGCTAAGGGCTGTGCAAGGCCTGGACAAAACCGACCGGAGCCGTTTTTTGGATTGGTTCGAAGCGCTGGATTATATGTATGAGGAAGCTTTGAAGATTCCGTTCGACACGGCGATCCTGGGCTGCGGCGCCTATGGACAGCCGCTGGCCTGCATGCTCAAGGCGGCGGGAAAGCAGGCTATCCAGATGGGTGGCGCCACGCAGATCCTGTTCGGGATCAAGGGCCGGCGCTGGGAGCGGATTCCGGAGGTCGCGTCCCTGTTCAATGATTCCTGGGTCCGGCCGCTGGAAGAGGAAGTGCCGTCCGGGGCGTCGAAGGTCGAAAATGCTTGTTATTGGTAAATCATAATCATATGTCTGCTAATCGAATAATACTGATTATCTCTGCCTGGCTGCTGGTGTCAACCTTTGGGTTGCGAGCCCAGACCGTCCGGATTGAAGTCGGTTCACAGGCGGAATTCGAACAGGTCGGAGAACGCGTCAATGCGGCCATCCGGAAGAAGGCACGTGTCATTGACGTCGTGCTCCGGAAAGGAACGTATTACTACGACGAGGGGCATATTTCCATTGAGAAAACCGGCAATGACGATGTCGTGCTGAATCTTGTCGGCAACGGCTCCGTCCTGATCGGAAAGGGGGTTCGGATTCATACGTACCGGAAGAGCGGAGCATGGACAGGGAAGCACCCCGGCCGGTTTGACCCGAATGCCAGCTACCAGTATGAAGGCGGAGCGCTGGTCAGTTTTTCGACGGAAAGCAAGTACTGCTCGGGCTTCGTCACCGTTGTGGACAAGGACAAGAAACTCTGCCGGGTCAAGCTGCCCGTCAAAGTCAGTTCTTCCTTTGCTGACGGCGGATATATCTACATGACCCAATGGTTCAAGGGAGCCATGTACCCGATCGAGAAAGTCGAAAAGGACAGCATATTCTTTACGGCAGACAACCTCTTCGAAACCCGGCTGCTGTATAATGTCAACTGGGACTGGACCTATGGCCTCCGTAACCCGCGATACCGCCTGATCAACTGCAGGGACGCCGGCCTGGTCAAGAACGGCAAAATCAAGGTTTCCTCTCAAAAAGATATCTACCGGTCCGACGCATCCGTCTTCCTCAATATCAGGGGAAGTCATCTCGGCCGGCTGAGCATGACGGGAATCACTTTCCGGGGCAACCGCTTCGATCCCGCCGACGGCTCCAAGGACAACGTGATCCTGCTGTATTGCAGCAAGATTGGCAGCACGGAGATTTCAGACTGTGCATTCCACTCGGTCCGCAGCCTCGGTATCCGCATCGTCTATGTCGACAATGTGACCGTCCGGAATTGCACCTTCTCGGGTTGTTACCGTGGATGCGTGTATTCCCAGAACGGCTCCAAGAATACGAAGATTCTCGACAATCTGGTGGAAAATTCCGGCCTGGCAGGGGATAACTACCAGGCGGTCGGCTGCCACGGGGAGAATTTCCTGGTGAAGGGAAATACCTTCCGGGATTTCGGTTACGGTGCCATTGCGTCGGGCGTCCATTACAAGAGCCAGAAGGAGAATCCGGTCACCGGCACGATCTGCGACAATGAGATTTTCCAGACGAAGGCCTATTTTGACCGGGCTCCGATGGACCTTCTCATGGATTCGGGTGGAATCTACATCACGACGCAGACCGACGGCGTCACCATCCGGGACAATTATATACACGACATCAACGGACCCAAGGCAAACCGGGGTATCCTGTGTGACGACGGTACTTGTAACGTGACCATCTGCAACAACCGGATTTACAATATCAAGAATCTGTACGCCATCGACCTCCGGAGAGTTAAATCCGTGGAGACGGAAGCAGGCAGCAAGGTCAAGAAAGCGAACGTAGGCAATAAGATCTACGGCAATAAGACGGACGGGAAGATCCTGTTTGAAAAGCGATAAGAATGATGGACTCCAAGCCTCGCATCCTGTTTGTCATGCACCTTCCGCCGCCTGTTCACGGAGCGGCGGTGGTAGGGGAGATGATCCGGGGCAGCAAGCTTGTCAACGGCACCTTTGATTGCCGGTATATCAATCTTTCCACTTCGGGAAGTGTCGAAGAGATCGGCAAGGTTTCCGCCGGCAAGGTGACGGCCGTGATGCGCCTGTGGAAGGCCGTCCGGAAAGAACTTGACACTTTCCAGCCTGATCTTGTCTATGTGACGGCTTCGTCGACCGGCCTGGGTTTCCTCAAGGATTCGCTGCTGGTAGACCGCATCAGGCAGGCCGGCTATCGCGTCGTCGTCCACTTCCATAACAAAGGGGTGTCCCGTCATCAGAATCCGGCCTCCCGGGCCCTGTATACACGTTTTTTCAAAGGGATCAAAGTGATCCAACTCTCGGAAAGGCTCTATCCCGACATTTCGGCATACGTCCCCAGGGAGGATGTGTATTTTTGCCCGAACGGCATCCCGGATACATCTCCGTCCACGGCGCTGCGCCGCGGCAATTCGGTCTGTCATATCCTTTATCTTTCCCATCTGCTGGTCAGCAAGGGCATCCTGGACCTGCTGGACGCCTGCTGCCTGTTGCAGAAGCGGGGATGCCGTTTCGTCCTGGATATCGCCGGCGGAGAAAGCGCTGAGATTTCGGCGTCACGGCTTCAGTCGGAGATCGAAAAACGGGGACTTGCCGACAGATGTGTCTGTCACGGATGGGTGTCGGGCACGGCCAAGGAGCAGGTCCTGGCCCATGCCGATATCTTCGCCTTCCCGACGCGGAATGAGGCGTTCGGCCTGGTGGCGCTGGAAGCGATGTCCCGTTCGATTCCCGTCGTTTGTACGGACGAGGGGGCTCTTCCGGACATTGTCCCGGATGGCGTCTGCGGACTCATTGTCCCGAAGAACAATCCTTCCGCCCTGGCTGATGCCCTCGGAAAGCTGCTGAATGATAAAGCATTGCGCGAGAAGATGGGCCGCGAAGGCCGCGAACGTTTTCTGTCGGCCTATACGGATGAAGCCTTCCTCCGCAAATTTACGGATATCCTGCTGACCCTTAGCCGATGAACACGCCTGTCGCTCTTTTTGCCTTCAACCGTCCCGGGGCCCTGCAACAGTCCCTGGCGGCACTCTCCCGGTGTGCCGGGGCGGACAAGACCGACCTGTACATCTTTATCGACGGTCCCCGTACGGCCGCCGAGCGGGCGAAAACGGACGCCGTCGCCGCCGTCTCGGCGGAAGCACACGGGTTCAACAGCGTCACGATCCGCCGGTCGGACGTAAACCGGGGGCTGGGGCCTTCCATCATTGCCGGGGCGAGTGAGCTGATCCAGCGTTACGGCCGCGTCATCGTCCTGGAGGACGACCTTGTCGTGACGCCGGACTTCCTGTCCTGGATGAATGCCGGGCTGGACCGCTATGCGTCCGTCCCGGAAGTCTTCTCGGTCTGCGGCTATTCCAACACGGTCGCCGTTCCCGCAGGCTATCTTTATGACGGCTATTTCGCCCCGCGCAGTTCTTCGTGGGGCTGGGCGACCTGGAAGGACCGCTGGGAGCAGGTGGACTGGGATCCTTCCCCGGATGTCATCCGGCGGAACGCCCGGGCCTTCAACCGGTGGGGCGGATCGGATTGTGCGAAGATGCTGAAGGACTGGAAGGCCGGCCGGAATAAATCATGGGCTATCCGCTTCTGCTTCACGGAATTCCTGCAGGGAAAGGTGTCGCTTTTCCCGAACTGCTCCCGTGTTGACCCTTCGCTGGGTTTCGTGGGGGATGGAACGAACTGCAAGCGCTACAATCGTTTCAGCTGGAACATGGCAGACGGAACCGGGGAAACGTTCCGGTTGCCGGATCAGCCGTCCGTGGTGCCGTCCGTCCGCCGTTCGGCCCTTCGCTATCACAGCATCCTCCGCCGGGCCTGGTCGCGCCTGATGTATATGATTTACAAGTAAATGCCGAATCTCTATATATCCAATATCCTTCCCCCGTACCGGGTCGACCTGTGCAATGTGTTGCATGAGAGGCTGGGCTGCGAGATCTGCCACTTCATCGGAGATCCGACAGACAATTGTTTCTCATCGGAAGACATTGCGGGCCGGTCCCGTTTCGAAAATCGGATTGTCCCGGTCAGGATGGTGTTGGGAAAGGCTGTCCTGAAGGAGCCGGAGCGCCTTGTCGGGCCGGACACAGAGATCGTTTTTGTCAACGAATTCTCTCCGATCGCCTTGCAGATGCTCTCCTTGAGGAGGAAATACGGATTCAAGGTCGTGTCTTTCTGCGACGACAGCATGGACATGATTGGCGGCAACGACTTCACGTCCGTGCATTCGTTGGCGCGACGTATCGTCCCCGGCCGGATGGACGAAATCATCCTTCCCACGCCGGAGGTGGCTAACTGGTACCGTGCGCGGTTCGGCAAAGGACTTGTGATGCCGATCATCGCCGATGATGAACTGATGCGGGAGCGCCTCGAGAATGCGGTTCCGCTGTCGGCTTCGTACCGGACGGCCTATGGGCTGGAAGGGAAGCCGGTTGTCCTCTTCGTCGGCCGTCTGGTCGGCTTGAAGAACCTGGCCAGGCTGTTTGAGGCTTATGCGCCGCTGCGGGAGCAGGCCCGGCTCGTCATCGTCGGTGACGGAGAGGAACGCGCTTCCCTTGAGGCGCTGAGTGCCTCTCTGGGGCTGGAGGCCCAGTTTGTCGGGGCCCGCTACGGAACGGAATTGCTTGCCTGGTACAACCTGGCGGATTTCCTTGTGCTGCCGAGCACCCGGGAAGCATTCGGAGCTGTGACCGGAGAAGCGCTTACCTGCGGCTGCCGCGTGCTGGTGTCTGCGAAGGCCGGATCGGCCTCCCTGGTCAGACCGGAGGAGAACGGGCTGATCATAGACCCGCTTTCGACGGATGCTATCCGAGAGGCCTTGGAGCAGATGCTTGCGTGGCCGGCTCTTGAGAGAAACAGGGAGGGGCTTCGTCCCAACCTTCTCCCAGTCAGTTTCGCAGAATCCATACAGAACGTATGGACCGGTTTGTCGCGCATCATCACCCAATCATCGCCATAAAACTCAGGATCATTATTTGCTACTGCTGCCGGGAATGGCCTCCAAGCATTGACAATTATCGCCTCATGATGCTCAAAAATTGAATAAAAATGAGAGTTGCATTTTTAATATCCGCTCATTCCGATCCGACTCAATTGGGCCGGCTCATCCACGCCCTCAATGACAGGGAGAATCACATCTTTGTCCATATCGATCAGAAAGTGGATGCCAAGCCCTTTGTGGATGCCGTTGCGGAGAGCGACAGGGCTTTCTGCACCTTTATCGAAGAGCGGTACTGGGTGCAGTGGGGCGGTTTTTCCATGGTCCGGTTTCAGCGTGCCCTGCTGCGTGCATGCGTACAGAGCGGAATCTCCTTCGATAGGGTTTTCTTTCTTTCAGGCCAGGATTATCCGCTGAAGCCGGTCGCAGCCATAAAAGCTGAATTGGAAAAGGAACCTGAGCGGGAATATTTCCTAGGCTTGAACCTGTCGGACAGCGCGGTGCCGGAAAAGCAGAAGGATCGGTTCCGGCTGTATCATTTCGGACGTAATGTACGTGTCCGCTCCTATAAACTGAAGATGCTTTGCTCCGGCTGTTTGCGGATGCTGATGAAGGTCCTTCCGCTGAGAAAAAAGCCCTATATTGAGGTCTGTGGACAACGATGGGCTGTTTATTTCGGGTCCGCCTTTATGTGCATGACTTTTGAATTGGCGAAGTATATCCTCGGTGAGATGGAGGGCAACAAGGCGGTCATGGACTATTTCAAGTATTCGTTCGCGCCGGATGAACTGGTCATCCCGACGATTGTGTACAATTCTGCTTTTGCTGCCCATACGCTGGGTCAACAGCATGAGTATAAAGGCCTTATTACGCTTTCTCCCGTGATGCATTTCTGGTACGGGAAGCAGATCAAGGTCTTGGACGGGGGAGATTATGACGAACTGATCCGCAGCGGGAAGATGTTTGGCAGAAAATTCCAGACCGGAAGGTCTGAAGAACTGATGGACCGTCTGTCCGTCATATAATGTTAAATATGAGTGTTAGCATAAATTCTTATCTGATCCTGGCCGTCGATTTCATCATGGCGATGATCATCGGGGCGGCCCTGATCAAGATGTTGTTGTACGTGTCGTACAAAAACCGGATCTTCGACCTGCCGGACGCGTCGCGCCGGGTCCATACGATTCCGGTGCCCAGGCTCGGCGGGGTGTCCTTTCTCCCGACCCTCCTGATCGTCTTCGCCTTCACGGTCGGCTTCCTGTACCGGATGAATATCATGACGACGCCGCTCCAGGACAACGTCCTCCTGATCCGGGTGGCCTATATGCTCGGCAGCGGCCTGCTGCTGTATGTCCTCGGTATCGTGGACGACCTGGCCGACCTGAATTATAAGGTGAAATTCCTCATTCAGATCGCCGCTTCGGCCCTGCTGGTCTCCGGCGGCCTGTGGATCAACAACCTGTACGGGCTGTTCGGCATCTGGCGCATCCCGTTCTATGTAGGAATGCCGCTGACGCTGTTCCTGATGGTGCTGATTACGAATTCCATCAACATGATCGATGGCATCGACGGCCTGGCTTCCGGCCTTTCGATCATCACGCTGGGCGTGCTGTCGGTGATATTTGTCTACGAGCGCAGGTTCATTTTCGCGATGACTGCGCTGACGATGCTCGGGGTCGTGGCTGCATTCTGGCTATTCAATGTGTTCGGGAGTGCCCGGAAGAAGACGAAACTCTATATGGGAGACACGGGCGCCCTCACCATCGGCCTTGTCCTCTGCTTCCTGATTGTCTCCCTGTGCTCGTTCAAGGGACACAACGGCGATACCCGCAACTGCAAGTATTACATCATCGTATTCTCTTCGCTGATGATTCCGGTGCTGGAGGTAGCACGGCTGTTCTTTACCCGCCTGCACCAGCACAGGAGCCCTTTCAAGGCCGATCTGAATCACATCCACCACCGGCTGATGCGCTGCGGCCTGACGGTCCGCCAGACCCGCTGGGCCATTTTGCTCGCAGACATCGTGCTGATCCTCATGAACGCGGGCCTCAGCATGATTCTGAATGTGAATATTATCCTGGTGCTGGATATCGCAATCTATACCGTCGCCCAGATTCTCATCGGGCGCAGGATGAAGCATCCCGAATCAATCCTTACGGCTTAGCTTCTCCTTCAGTGTCAGCAGGATGAACTTCGGATTGCTGACAAAATTCCTTTTCCACATACGTCCGGGCTCTTTGATGAGCCGGTAGAACCATTCGAGGTTGTGGTCGATCCACCATCCCGGTGCGCGCTGATACGTGCCGGCGAAGAAGTCGAACACGGCGCCGATGGTGCCGCAATGGCAATGGATGTCGAGCTCCTGCCAGTGCGCGTGCGCCCATTTCTCCTGCTTCGGGGCCGTCATTCCGATCCAGAGCAGGTCGGGGTCGGCGTTGTTGATGGCCGCTATGATGGCCGCGTTGTCTTCGTCGGAGAATTCGTCCTTATAGGGAGGAGAGTAGGTCTCGATGCGGATGCCGGGATAGGTTTCCGCAGCCTTTTCGCGGATGCGGGCCAGGACGGCTTCGCTGCTGCCCATGAAAAGGCAGGTACCTCCCTTGCGGTTGAGGCGCT